>Ga0129310_1001638_pt1 | contig 18782 bp, 15 predicted proteins | sample Go1ome_2_FD_94433 | JGI IMG/M metagenome (GOLD analysis project Ga0129310, IMG submission 94433) | Western lowland gorrila individual fecal microbial communities from Wisconsin, USA - Go1022A metagenome | ecosystem: Host-associated > Mammals > Digestive system > Large intestine > Fecal | place...
GCCTTTGCCATAGGCCGCGTAGCCAAGCAGCTTCTTCGTATAGGCATGCTGCGGATCACGAAAAATCTGTTCGCTCTGCCCTTCCTCCACGATGCGGCCGTCCTTCATGACCACGATGCGATCCGCGATTTGCTCCGCCAGTCCAAGATCATGTGTCACGAAGAGCATACTGCAGTCTTGCCGCGCGCAGCTCGCGCGCAGCAGTGCCATGATTTCCTGCTGTGTTTCGATATCCAGCGCCGTCGTCGGTTCATCCGCAATCAAAAGCCGCGGTTTGGCGATCATCGCCAGCGCGATTGCGGCACGCTGCAGCATGCCGCCGCTGAATTCATGCGGATACTGCCGCGCACGCCTGGCAGGCTCGTCAAAACCCAGTTTCGCAAGCAGAGACACTGTCTCGGCCTCCGCGCTGCGCCGCAGCTCCTGCTGCTTTTTTCGGCAAAGGCGCGTCATTTCCGTTTGCGCGATTTGTCGGATTCGCGGCAGCAGCGCGATCTTCTCTCCGCTGCTCGAATCGTTTTTGATAAGAGGGCAGTTTGTTTCCTGACATAAATTTGTCCGCAGCTCATCGCGCGGCACGCGCTTTGCTTCGCGGGTTTCATCCTGCGGCACGCGCTCCGCTTCGCGCATTGATCCTTTGTCCATAAGACTTGCCGAATGCAGAAGGCGCGGTGCAGCGGCAACGGTCCTTTTTTCGATTCCGCTGCCCGTAAAACACGCCGGATGCAAAAGGAGCACCTCCGTGATCTGCTGCCCGATCGGATAGACCGGATCAAAGGCGGACATCGGATCCTGGAACACCATCGATGCGACGCGTCCGCGCAGCGCGCACCAGTCCTTCTCTGTCAAGGTCGAGGTATCTTGCCCCGCAAGCCAAATACCCCCGTGCTCTATCACTGCATGATTGGCGTGCAGGCCGAGCGCCGCCCTGCACAGTGCAGTCTTGCCGGAGCCGGATTCTCCGACTAACGCAACGATTTCGCCCGCCGCAACCGCAAGATTCACGCCGCGCAGTGCTTCCACGCGTCCGTTTACACCCAAAAACGCCAGCTGCAGATCCCGCACCTCCAAAATATTCTCTTGTTGTTCTCCTGTTTCTCTCATCGCTTCCTGTTTTCTAACCGGTTTTTCTTTTCAGTTTCTATTTTATATGCTAAGCTATGCTCCATTGCGCGATATTCCAAAAGACGCCCACGCCGTGATGTCCGAGCACCGTATCTTCGGTAATGCCGTGAATATTTGCTTTCATCGCGTAGTCCGCGTCAACATAAGCGATAAAGGTGTATGGCAAATACGCCGTCAGCTTATCTTGAAATTCCAAATAGAGCTTTTCGCGCTCCGCCGCGTCCTCTGTATGTCTGGCCGCTGCCAAGATCTGATCGATTGCCGCATTGGAATAAGAGGTATAATTGTCTCCCGCTCCGGTCGTGAATACCTTGTAGGTATGATCATCCGGGTCGAACGGACTACCCCAGCCGATGATGCAGGCCTCCTGTCCGGCCCAGTCCAGACTCTGCCGCGTTTCCGCGCTGACATCCGCGCCGATCTGCTGCAGTTGGCTGGCACACATCGCGGCCATATCCACACGCACTTGATCGTCTGCCATCGCTGCGATCGTAAAGCCCAGACGCTCGCCGTCTTTTTCATAATAACCGTCAGCTCCCTTAGACCAACCCGCCTCGACCAGCAAACGTTCTGCTTTCTCCGGGTCATAGGTAAAACGCTCGATATCCGCATTGTTGTACGCGCTCTTTTGCAGCGGCGAATATGCCGCCTCCCCCTGCCCGAGCAGCACGCCATTTACAATTGCCTCGCGGTCGATCGCGTAGCTCAGGATATTCGCCAGCTCCGGATGCCGTTCAAAATACGGATTGGCAAAATTATAGGCAATCGCGCGATAGTCCGCCGTTTCCATCCGGTACACGCGAATCTCCTCGTTGTCCGCAAGCTGCGCGGCACTCTTTGGTGTGATCTGCGCCATGTCGATTTCCCCAGCTTCCAGCTGCATCACCCGCGCGTCGCTGTCCGGCACGATCACAAAGATCACCTGCTCGATCTGCGGCTGCCCGCCGTAATAATTGTCAAAGCGTTCCATGGTAATGCTCTGCCCCATGTCCCAGTCCTTCAGACGATAAGGTCCCGCGCCGACCGGATTTTGATTGAACGCGCAGGTCGCCAGGTCCTCGCCTGCGAGCAAATGCTCCGGCAGGATCCCGATCGTCATATAATCCGGAAACGCCGCGTTCGGCTGCGTGAGGCGTATCTCGACCGTCAGCGCGTCCGGGCAGCGGATCTCCGCAATATCTGTATAGTTGGAAACGATCTCCGACCCGTTTTGCTCGTCGAGAATCGCTTCCAGCGTAAACTTCACGTCCGCCGAAGTCAGCGGTTCTCCGTCATGGAAGGTGAGCCCATCTCTTAAGGAAAAGGTGTAGGTGCAGGTTTTTTCGTCGAAGCTCCAGTCCTCCGCCAGCCCCGGCACGACCTCGTTCTTTTCATTGTGTGCCGTCAGCCCCGCGAACAGCAGCGCATTGATCTCGCCATGCTCATACAGCGCCGGATTGAACGCGGTGTAATCGCCGCTGCCGTAACGCAGCACACGCTGTCCGTCCGCACTGTTTCCCTGATCGTTTGTGCCGCAGCCCGTCAAAAGCTCTGCCAGCAGCAGGAGCAGCAGCACCCAGGAAAATATCTTCGTTCCTGTTTTTCGCATTGTTCGCATCGTTTGTTCTCCTATTCATTCTTTCTATTTCTTGATTTCAATATTCCTTGCAGTGCCAAGGACATTCGCCCAGCATCAAAGATTGCTTTGCAGGCGGTTGTTGCGCGCGCGTGCGTATTCCCCCAGCTCGGTGATGCATACCAGCGTCGTGACCAGCACAAGCCCCGGCAGCAAAATCATCCACCACTGATTGGACAGCAGCGCATTCTTGGACAACGACAGCAGACTCCCCCACGAGACCTGTGAAACCGGCAGCCCCAAACCCAAAAAGCTCAGGGTCGTTTCCACGATGATCGCCTGTCCGAAGCTGCTGACTACCATAAACATCGCCGGAGAAATCAGATTCGGCAGCAGATGTTTTTGCAAAAGATAAGTAAAATCCGCGCCCATGATTTTTGCTGACAAGATATAGTCGCTTTCTCTGATGCGGCGCACCTCGCTGCGCACCAGCTTTGCCAAGGTCATCCATGAGGTCAGTGCGAGGACCACCGCAATCGAGGTCGGTGTCGGCTTCCCCCAAACTGCCTGCAGGAACAGCACCAGAATCAGCGACGGCAGGCTCATCAGAAGCTCGCAGAAGCGCATCAAAAGCGCATCCAGCGCGCCCGGCGCCAATCCGCTGATCGCGCCGTAAACGAGTGCGAGCAGGCTCGACAGCAGCGCGCTGAGCAGACCGATATAGAGCGAAAGCCTGCCGCCGTACAGGATCATCGCCAAAAGGTCACGCCCCAAACTATCTGTTCCCAGCGGGTGCGCCCGGCAAGGCGCCAGACTGATCGCCTGTCCGTCCATGACGGAAACCTCATACGGTGTGAGCCATGCCGCAAAGGTGCAGCCTGCCACGATCAGCAGCAGGAGCACAAGCGCCGCACGTGGGAATTTCCTGCGGCGCGGCTGTTTTCGGATCATCCCTCTGCCGCGCGGCCACAGCTGCACTCGATGCGGGTCGATCCAGCGCCGCTTTTGTCCGCTGCGGCAAGGCGTGTGCAGCTTACGCATCCGCAAGACCTCCTTTCGCCTCTGCTTTCATGCGCGGGTCCAGTGCTTCTCCGAGCACCTGTGCCAAAAACTGAAAGAAAAAGACCACTGCGCCGGTCAGCAGGCAGAGCGCCGTCAGCAGATTGTAATCCTGATACATCGCGCTTTCAAAGCTGAGCTTGCCGAGTCCCGGATAGGCGAATACGGTTTCCACGATGTACGTGCCGCAGAGGATATGCGGCAGCGCGACCGCCATCATCACCACCAGCGTCGGCAAAATATTCTTCATGCAATGCTGCGCGAGGATCCTCCGTGCCGGCATACCCTTGGCTTTGCAAAGCAGCACATAATCCCCGCGCGCTTCCTCTGCCAGCTTATTCCGAATCAAATACGCGTAGTACCACAGATGCTCCAGCACCGTCACCGCGGTCGGCAGGATCAGATGCAGCGCGCGATTCAGCGCGTTGCCGCTCTCCCCGTAATCATACGCACCGCCGACCGGCAGAACCCTTAGATTCACCGCGAAAATCAGGATCAGCAGCAGCGCCAGAAAAAATGTCGGAATGCAGCCGGACACTGTTCCAATCTTGCAGATCACGCGGTCAGCAAAGCTGCCTTCATGCAGCGCACAAAATTTTCCGATTGCCGCGGCCAGCCAAAAGGTCAGCGCGAAGGAAATCCCGCCCAGCAGCAACGTATTCTGCCACATCTTTCCGATGACTGCTGTCACCGGCTGCTTGTATTGGAACGAGATTCCCCAGTCTCCCTGCAGCGCGTGCTCTGCCCAGCGCAGATACTGCACTGCCAGGGAATCGTTGAGCCCGAGTCTTTCACGCGCCGCCTCCTGCTGCGCCTGACTCAGCCGTTCCAGTCCGTCTCCGTAATAGGCGCGCAATGGATCGCCCGGCGCGAGCCGCGCCAAGACAAAGACGACTACCGAAAGCAGCAATAGCATCAGCAGCATTTCCAGCGCTTTTCGCCATACATATGCAGTTTTGAGACTCGTTTGCCGCCGCATGTTCCGTTCCCTTTCTTCGGTTTCTTTCTTCTCTCTGTTTTTTTCTTCGCCTGTACGAATGGGGCTTTCCTTACGCAAGCTATACGTTCTCAGCCTCGCTATGCTCAGCCTCGTCCTTCCCGTCCTCGCCAGCAAGCGTCGCTCGCACCTCCGAGAGACTCTTTCCGCTCGTTTCCGCGATTTGTTTCAAGGACGCAAACTCGATTTTTTCCTTACGCACGCCAAACCCCTCGGAAATTTTGACCTCTATCGTGCCGAGCGGTGTTTTTCGCTGTTCGCTGCGCCGCGCAAGCTCATAGCGTCTGTCCGTATGTATCCGCACACCGATCGTGCTCGTATGGCGGAAAATCTCTCCGGCGAGCCGCTCCTCATCCTCCGGTCTCGCAAGCACTGTCAGCTTGACTGCCGGGCGGCCCTTTTTCATATAGATCGACTCAGTGAACACGTCCAGCGCGCCTGCTTGCAGGATACGTTCCGCCGCGAAAGCGATATCTTCTCCGGTCATGTCATCCAGATTGCAGGAGATTTCTGTAATCCTGCCCTCGCGCGCTGCCGGATTCTCAGTCTCTGTATCCTTGCCTGCCGCGCCGCGGCTACCTGTGTTTTCGCCTTTCGCATCCTGTACTGTCTGCATTTTGCTGCCGGTACCGTTCATCGTAAAAGACTCTCCCAGCATTGCCCGCAAACAATTTGCCTGTTCGAAATCCTTTGTACCCATACCGTAACCGGTTTTCGCCACCGTCATCGGCGGCATCGGACCGAAGCCGTCCGCAAACGTCTTGAGCAGCGCCGCTCCGGTCGGCGTGCAAAGTTCTCCCCGCACGCTGCCGCCGTAGATCGGCATACCTTCAAGAATCAAAGCTGTGGCAGGCGCCGGAACCGGCAGTCTGCCATGCGCGCACAGTACGGTTCCACTGCCGACATGGATCGGCGAAACGATGACCTGCTCCGGCGCCAGCAGCTCCATCAGCAGACAGACCGCCGTCACGTCCGCTACCGCATCCATGGAGCCGACCTCATGGAAATGGATCTGATCGACTTCCGCGCCATGTACCTTGGACTCCGCCTCCGCGATGCTCTGATAGACCGCAAGCGCTTTTTCTTTTACCGTCTCTGAAACCGCAAGCTCCGCGATCAGACTGCGGATCTCTGCCATGCCATGATGCGCATGGTGATGCGCATCATGCTCGTGATGGTGTGCGTGGTCGTGCGCGTCGCTGTCATGGCAATGCGCGTCTTCCTGCACATGCGTATGCTCATGTGTATGCGCGTGATGTTCATGTTCGTGGTGGTGCTCATGCGCATGGTCCTGTTCGTGGTGGTGCTCATGCGCATGGTCATGTTCGTGGTGGTGCTCATGCGCATGCGTATGCCCACATGGCACAGACTCTTCCTCCTCGCCATGAATCAACACCCGCATATGCGTGCCGGTAATGCCGCACTTTGCACTCGGCTCTGCTTCAAAAACCACACCCGGGATTCCCATGGCATTCATTTTGGCAAGCGCGGCTTCCTTATCCGGCATCAGTTCCAAGAGAGCCGCGGTCAGCATATCGCCCGCCGCCCCCATCGCACATTCGATATATAAAGTTTTCATCCGTCTACCCCTCCATATTGTTGATCTGTCCGGCCAGATAACCGGCGCCGAAACCATTGTCGATATTCACGACGCTGACGCCGCTGGCACAAGAATTGAGCATCGAAAGCAGTGCTGTCACGCCGCCGAGCGCGGTACCGTAGCCGACACTGGTCGGCACCGCAATAACCGGCGCGTCGGTCAGACCGCCGATGACCGACGCGAGCGCACCCTCCATGCCTGCGATCGCGATGACGACGCGAGCGCCCATGATGTCATCTAAATGCGCAAGCAGCCTGTGCAGTCCCGCGACCCCGACGTCATAGACGCGGCGCACGTGATTGCCGAGAATCTCCGCGGTCAGTGCCGCTTCCTCAGCGACCGGAATATCACTGGTCCCGCCGGTCGCCACCAGAATATATCCCTCACGCCGCGGCGCGGCTTTCTTGCCGACCAGACCGATGCGTCCTTCCGCAAAATAAGTGAACGGTACGTCTGCCGCCAGTTCTTCCCGTACTGCCTCAGCTTTCTCCGCATCCACACGCGTGATGAGGATCGTCTGCTGCCCGCCGTTCCACAAGGTCTCCACGATCTTGACGATCTGTGCCGCGGTTTTGCCCGCGCCGTAGACTATCTCCGACGCGCCCTGCCGGATCCCGCGGTGCGCGTCCAAAGAGGCAATGCCGATCTCCTCAAACGGCGCGCGTTTGAGCCTGCGCACCGCCTCTTCCACGCTCACGCTCCCGTCCGCGACATGCGTAAGCATCTCTTTTAATTCATACTGTTCCATCAACGTACCTCCCAATCCGGCAATAACACCGGAAACCATAGCTTCAGCTTCTCCGTAATCTCCGCGCGGCGTGCGCGTGCTTCTTCCATCTGCGCGCGATGAAACTGCAGCAGCGCGCCGCCCTCCCGCACGCGCACCCGAAAGTCCGTAAAACCCATCGCAAACAGCGCGCCTTCGGCACCCTCGACCCGGGTCAAAAGTTCTCCGGTGATCTGCATGCCGCTCGGAATCCGCGTCGCGAGGCAGGCATAGGCAGGCTTATCCCAGGTAAACAGCCCTGCCTCCCGCGATTTTCTTCGAATCTCATCCTTTGTCAACCCGCAAAGACGCAGCGGTGACAGCACGCGCATCTCCGCGAGTGCTTGCATGCCCGGTCGATCGTTCGCGTCATCCGACGCGTTCGTACCGTCCAAGATCACCGTATAACCGTCCGCTGCCGCTGCTGCAAGAATTATCCCGAAGATCGCCTGCTTGCAGTAATAGCAGCGGTCCGGCGGGTTTTGGAGCACAGCCTCCTGCTGCAGCACATTGACCTCGATAATCTGTATGTTCGCCCCCAGCTCTGCCGCCAGACGTTTCGCGTCCGCAAGCTCAAATTCCGGCTGAAACTGGCTTTTCACATAATATGCCTTGACGTCTTTCCCGAAGCGCAGCCCTTCACGCAGCAGGTAGGACGAATCCACGCCGCCCGAAAACGCGATTGCCGCTTTCGGATTTTCCTCAAAAAATTCCTGTAATGTCATCTCTTTGGTCTCCGTTCTGTGATCTGTCTGTTATCTTCGTTTCCGCTTCAGACGATGAAAGGTCGCCCTCCTTCAAAAAACAAAAAACCACAAAAACAGCGCTTATTCTCGCACTACCTTCATGGTAATCTTCTCGCCGCCTTCTGACGGCCGTTTCTTATGCTTCCTATTTTAAAATATTTTTTTCAATCTGTCAAATTGTTCTTTGTCCGCCAGATGAAATCGCGCCTTCCGACTTCGCGAACTGTCCATTGTCTAAAATCGTTGAAACTACAGCAGATATTTTTCAATGCTCACCTTTTATTGCGGTAAAAGCAATGCCGGATTTTGCAGCAGTGCTGCTATAATAGGATCGTATTTAGAAACTCCATAGTCCTCAACAATGCTGGTTATTTTAGCTCCTGCATCCTTTGATGAAGCACCGCATAAGAACACCCTTTCATGATCCGTCCCATAATCCAGCACAATAAATCGGTCATGGAAGACTCCGCCTGTCTTTTGCAAGGCTATCTTTACCGTTGGATACTCCTTGCGGAAATTTGTAAATTCTATGTTATGAAGTTTTTGATTTCCAATATTATCGCTAAATAGAATAACATGTACTCCTAGCGGAGAATTTTTAAGATGCACCAAAGTTCGCAAACCAATGTAATTATCGACAACATATATCGACGACTTTGCCTGCCTGTAAATTGACGCGTATGCTTCATCGGCACTGCTGAACTTCGCGTTAAACATGAGCCACTTTTCATCATCGGAAACAAAACTGTTCATCATATCCGCCAGTTCCGATTTCGTCACAACCGTTTTCAGACCTTCTGCGACATCCGAGATCTGCTTTTCCAGAGAAATGATATCCGAATTGATTTTACTGATTTCAAACCTGTTACTGACCGTCTCCATACTTAACTGAAGCATTTCTCGCTGACCAATCAGATCACGATTTTCTAAAATATAGTCTTTCATTTTCTTGAAGGTTCTTATTAATGCTTTACTTTGTTTGACAGCTAATGGTCCTTTCAAGACAGTCATTAACATATATAATCCTTGTTCTGTAAATACATGCGGATTGTATCGACTCTTCTTGTTAAGATTTGCGGTCAAAAAATTTGACCGCAAATTTTCCACCTCATCATCCGTTAGTTCGAACATAAAGTCTTCATCAAATTTTTCAATATTATTTTTTACCTGTTGGTTAAATGCCTTTGTACTATAACCATATATTTCAGAGAGATCCGCATCCAAAATCACTCTTTGACCTCTGATTTCATAAATTCTTTCTTTTAGGTATTCTTCTGTAACATCAATAACTGTAATTCCTTCTTTCTTCTCTTCTTTCATATAGTCCCTTCCTGCTTTTTTGCCGCAAACGAAACGCCGTTTGATGTTTACGATAAAACCGATTCGAACACTCACGACCATTTTTATGAAAACACAAAAATGCTCTACTCTCCGCTGCCCTTCATTTTTTCGTATTCTTCCTTATATCTGTAAATGGTTCTCTCGCTGACTCCATTTCGTTTCGCGATCTCCAGCATGGTCATGCCTGTTTCATAGCACACGATAAAGTCATTGTAAATTGCCATCCACTTCGCATTATGTTTTTTTCTTCCACTCATTTTTCGACTTTGGTAATATTCCAATTGTACGCGAAGCTGCGCATTTTCTTTTTCTAATTCTTCAATTCTTCTGACGGCTTCTTCAAGGCTCATCATATTTTCCATCTCATTCTCCTGACTTATTCTACTGACATTCTCATTTTGTCTTTATTATAAACTTTTTCAACGAATCTGTCAATTTGATTTTGACAGGTTCCCGCGGGATCCGGGAGCAAAGATGCGCATAACGAAATACTGATTTCTGTGGACACATGTCACTCATGAATGAACGCTGCTTCTCAAGATGTTTCGTCATTATTCCGCAAATATCACTGCACGATATTTCCGACATCATAAAAAAAACCGGTGCGCGAACATGTATCTTCTGTTCGCGCGCCGGTTTTTCGCACATATTTAATGATCCAGATTCTGCGTCCCGACCTCCTCCAGCACGCAGTTTACCACAAAGCGTACATCGTCGCGGCTGTCGTTGGTGCAAGTCGAGAGGGTCAGAAGTCTGTCCGCGTTTGCATCTTCCGTACTGCGGGGCAAATCATAGGTTTCCCCGTCAATTGCTGCCTGTCCGCAGTCGAGCACGCGATACTTCTTCCATCCTCCCTCTGCCAAAAGAATATAAACATACGGATGCTCCGCGAGATAATCGGCCTTTTGATATCGATCCAGTTTGCCGAACATCATGCCATTCTTCATATTGTGTCCGTATACGACCGTTCGCGCGTCTTCAAAATCCGCGCCGCAGCGGTAATCCAAAAAAATACTGCCCGCGACCGTATATTTTTTTTCGTAGGACTGAAAGAGATACTGTTGATTGTTCGTGCCCAAAAGTATGGGATAATTCACCTCTGTATCCTCAATGAAAATCCACCCGATCACATCTTTGTTCACCGCCCGCAATGCCTCAAAATCTATCGTTGGCGGTATTCTTTCCGTTTCCGTTTCTGTCTCGTCGCGCGATACCGGTATCAGATATGCTCTTTCGGCATTTTCGTAGACCGCTTTCGCCTGCCTGTACCCGTACAGAATTCGCAAGGTTTGGTACAAGGAAAAAAGAAACACCGCGAGCAGAAGCAGCACCACGATCCTTCTCGCGGCGCTCCGTTTGCGCATCGATTGTTTCTTTTTGATTTCCATAGATAAACTCCAGATAAACTCCGCTTTTAACTGTGGTACGCAAGTCTTCGCCGTCCGCTCCGCGGCTCAAACCGCTATGTGAACTACCTACCCTACCGTCTAAAGCCAGTGGATTGTGATAGCTTTATTTCAAATTCCAAACAGCCTCGGCCCTGGCCTGTGAGCATTCCAGATGTCTTGCCATCGCCGCTACCGCTTTTTCCTGATTCTTTTCGCGAATTCCTTCCAAAATCGCGCGATGCTCCTTTAAGATTGCCTCTAAATAGGCTTGCTCGTAAAAAATCGATTTGCGCGTCTTGTCAATATAGTCCTTGTAGGAGCGCAGCACCTGTGCCAAAAAGCGGCTTTTCGCAGACGCGTAAATCACTTCGTGGAAGGAGGTATTCATCTCCATGACCTTTTTTTTATCCTTCTTGCGCGTATAAAACTCCATCAAATCGCACTGTTCTTCCATCTCCTTGATTTCATCCTCGGTAATTCGCGCGACTGCCCACCGAACAGCCATCTCCTCCAGCGCTTCTCTGACCGCGTAAATATCCTCGACGTCCTGCTTGGTAAATCCCTTGGCAAAGCAGCCGCGATTCGGTATGTAGTCAATCAGTCCCTCGTTTTCCAAGAGCTTAAAAGCCTCTCGGATCGGCGTGCGGCTGACACGAAGTTCCGTCGCGATTTGGTTTTCTTTGATTTTTTCACCGATTTCATATTCCCCTTTTAAGATTCGCTCTCTGACGATATCCGCGATTTCATCGGTTAAGGAAAAGGAATTGGAAAATTCTTTGGTGCTCATTTGCTGTCTCCTGAGAAATAAGGTGTGCCGCCGCCCGCGAGCAACGACACCCCTATTATACACTATAAAATATAATTTTCCAAGACCTGCGCGTCAAAATCAAAATCCTCAATTTGTAAATAATATTCCGCGCAGTCCACGAGCGCCTTCATCGGGCAGAGGCCGACGACCTCGGTGCCGATGACCTGCACGCCGTATCTTCTGGCTTCTGCCTTAACCAGCTCGGTCACGCGGTACAGCGGGGTCACGCGATAGTCCGTCATATTGATGGAAACCTGTGCAATGCCGCGGTCCTCCAGCATGAAGCCCATCGCTTTGACGCATCTTAAGCCTCCGTCCTTCTCGCGAATGATCTTGGCGATATTCTTGGCAATCTGCACATCTGAAGTATTGAGATTGAGGTTGTAGGCAACCAGCGGCGGTCTCGCGCCGACCGCGACTACGCCGCCTGTCGGGTGGATTCGTCTGCCGCCGAAGTCCGGTTCCCATTCCTCCTGCTGTACTTTTTCTGCCATGCCCTCGAACTGCCCTTTGCGGATTGTCGCCAGATTCTTTCGCTCCGGACGGGTCGCGGACATTTCATACAGGAACACCGGCAGGTCCGCCTCCTCTGCGATGCGCTTGCCGACGATCTGTGACAACGCGATACATTCCTCGTTCGTTGCGTCTTTCACCGGAACAAACGGCATCACGTCCACACAGCCCATACGCGGGTGCTCTCCGGTATGCTTGGTCAAGTCAATCAGCTCGACCGCTTTTTTTGCCAGCTTCACGCTCGCCTCTTCCACGCCCTTCGCGTCACCGATGTAGGTGATGACCGTCCGGTTGTGATTCGGGTCGGAAGAATAGTTCAGCAGCGTACAGCCCGGCGTCGTGCGGATCTGATCCACGCAGGCTTCGATCACGTCCTGTCTCCTGCCCTCAGAAATATTTGGAATGCTTTCAATAATCTGTGCCATTTTCGTTCTCCTTTTCTTTTCCCGGGAAAACATCTCCTGCCGGCTTTTACGGCTTTTCGTGAGATTTCCCTGTTTCCGCTGTATGTATGTGCTATGCGCGGAATGCGGCGCGCCGCTGAACATCTGTGAAATCCGGCATGTCAGACGGCATACCTCGTATTCCGCGCTGCAGATTCTCATTTTGCCTGCGCGGGCCTATAACGAAGCTTTTACGCTTTCGTATATCTCCGCTGCCAGCTTCTCCGCTTCCGCAACCATCGCCGCGCCGGCTTCAAAGCCTGCCTTGGCGGCTTCATCCTTGACGCCCGGCAGATTGATCAGCACGTTCAGCCATGCGCCCTTAATGCCTGCCAGCAGATTCAGCGCTGCCACGCCGAGGTCAGAGGCAGCATTCGGGTTCGACTTGCCGATCAGCTTTGCCGTTACTTTCAAGCCCTCCAAACAGAGCGTCAAGGTTTCGAACGGAACCTCGGTTGCCTTGAGCGTCGCGTCTGCAATCGCCTTGCTCCTTGCTGCTTTCAGTTCCTCGCTATCCTTCGGCAGCTTATATGCCGCGGACACCAGATTGAATGCCTCCGTATCCTTGTCGATGGCGCGCGTCAGCTTTTCGCAAAGCGCGTCTGCCTCCGCTTTCGCCGCGATGCACACCGCTTCAAAATCCCGATAACGCTCCTTGCCGATGGTCAGTGCAGCCACCATACCGACCAGCCCGATGCCCTGCGCAGCGGTGAGTGCGCTCACAGAACCGCCGCCCGGTGCGGGCGCGTCCGATTTCAAAAGGTCTAAATAATCTTTGACTGTCATATCTGCTAATTTCATGTCTATACCAAAATTCCTTTCTTAATTGTCGCGAGAGCCATGTTAGAACCGAAGCGGTAGCAGAGCATCTCCATGTTCGGCGCGTTCCAGATGACCAGATCCGCCTGTTTACCTGCCTCCAGCGTGCCCACTGTCTCGCCGCGGCCGATGCCGCAGGCAGGATTGATGGTTACTGCCGTCAAAATCTCCTCCGGCGTCATCCGGTATTTGAGATAGCCGAGATTCATCACAAATTGTAAATTCAGCGATGGACAGGAACCCGGGTTGAAATCCGACGCCATAGCGACCGGAATCTCAAATTCGTCAATCATCCGGCGGGCCGGCGCGAAGGTTGCGCCCAGATAAAACGAGGTCGCAGGCAGACACATCGCAATCGTGCCGCCCCGCGCCATAGATGCCATCCCCGCATCGTCGATCACGATCAGATGCTCCGCCGAGGTCGCGCCAAGCTCACCCGCCAGCACGCTGCCGCCGATGGCCTTGATCTCGTCCGCGTGGATCTTGAGCCCGAATCCCAGATCTCTCGCCGCCTCCAGATATCTGCGGCTCTGCGCCGCGTCAAAAACGGAATCTTCCGTAAAGATATCGATAAACTCCGCCAATTCATGCTCTTTGACATATGGCATCATTTCGTCGATGCAGAGCTGAATGAACTCGTCCTCTCTGCCTTTCCAGTCTGCCAGCACGACATGCGCGGGCATGAACGTGGAAACCACATCCATCGGATGATTCTGATCCAACGCCTTGAGTACCTCCAGCAGCTTGACCTCTGTTTCAAGATCGATGCCGTAACCGCTTTTAGCCTCGCAGGTCGTCACGCCCAGCTCCAGCATTTCATCTAAAAATCCTTCGGTCTTTGCATATAAAGCCTCAAAGCTTGCTGCGCGGGTCTTTTGGACGGTATCGTTGATGCCGCCGCCTGCCCGCAGGATATCCAGATAGCCCGCGCCCTTGAGCTTGAGTGGGATTTCATTTTGCCGGTAGCCGCCGAACACCATGTGCGTATGTCCGTCCACCAGTCCGGGCGTCACGAGGTTGCCCTCCGCATCGATGACCGTATCCGCCTCATCTTCGCTGCAAGGCAAGGTGCCGTCCGCGGTAATCGCCTTGATGATGCCGTCCTCTGCGAGAATTGCCGCTTGATGCAGCTTGCGGTTTTCGCCCTGCTGTCTGCCCTTGTGCGCGAAGCTGCCGATCGGCGTCTGCAAGGTGCCGATATTTTTTATCAGTAAGGTTGCCATACGATTTCCTCTTGTCTTTATGTTTTTATGATTCATGCCGCGGCGGCTTCTGTCCTCGCGCGATTGCTTTGACTGTTCGTGGCCTACGCGGGGAACAGAAACCTTCCGAATCCCCTTGCAAGGCCGCACAGTCTGGTCCGCCTCGGTTTTCCCTTATACTTTATTTTACAAATTTATCTACGGTCGCGTCTACCAACGCATCATCCGCAATGAACGGAATGGTGATGTGCCCCTTACCCGCGTAGTTCTTGTTGTAGGCAACGGAGGTTTCGACCGCGTGATCGTTTCTCGCCCAGTTTCTGCGGGCTACGCCGCCCATAACGTCCCACATCATCGCGGAATGCAGGATTTCATCAACGCGCTCGGAGCCGTCGAGCAAGAGACCGAAACCGCCGTTGATCGCCTTGCCGATGCCGACACCGCCGCCGTTATGAAGCGCGCAGAGCGACATCCCTCTGGCGGCATTGCCCGCGAAGCACTGCACCGCCATATCCGCCATCACATTGGAGCCGTCCTTGATGTTGGAGGTTTCCCGGAACGGAGAGTCTGTACCGGATACATCGTGATGGTCGCGTCCCATCATGACCGGACCGATCTTGCCCTCCCGGACCAGCTTGTTGAACGCCAGACCGATGTCGCGCCTGCCCTCCGCATCCTGATACAGAATACGCGCCTGCGTACCGACGACCAGTTTGTTCTTTTTCGCGTCACGAATCCAGATCCAGTTGTCTCTGTCCTGTCCGCGGCGGTTCGGGTCGATAACCTCCATCGCGGCCTTATCGGTCGCGTCCAGATCCTCCGGCTTGCCGGACAGACATACCCAACGGAACGGGCCATAGCCGTAATCGAAGAGGATCGGTCCCATGATATCCTCTACATAGGAAGGCCAGATAAATCCGTCCTTATCGTCATAACCGTTCTTGGAAATCTCTGTTACACCCGCGTCATACATCGCTTTCATAAAAGAATTTCCGTAATCGAAGAAGTACGTTCCTCTTTCCGTCAGCGACTTGATCGCCTTGTAATGTCTGTGCAGGGTCTTATCAACTTCCTTGATGAAGTTGTCGCGGTTTTCGTGCAGCTCCCGGGTTCTTTCCTCAAAGCTCATGCCGACCGGACAGTAACCGCCGTTATAGACATTGTGGCAGGAGGTCTGGTCGGAAAGCAGGTCGATATGGAAATCTTTTGCCACCGCTGCTTCGAGCAGATCGACGATATTGCCGTAGTAAGCGATGGAAATAGACTCCTTTGCCGCGAGTTTTTCATTGGCCAGCTTAAAAATTGCATCGATATCGTCCATGATCACATCGACCCAGCCCTGCTCGTGTCTGGTCTGTATCCGAGAAAGGTCGACTTCCGCGAAAATACCGACCGCATTGGCGATGTTGGCTGCCTTTGGCTGTGCGCCGCTCATACCGCCGAGACCCGAAGATACGAAAGTATGTCCGGTCAGGTCTCCGTCCTCCGGTACGCCCAGCTCTTTTCTTCCGGCGTTGAGAATCGTATTAAAGGTGCCATGTACGATGCCCTGCGGCCCGATGTACATCCAGCCGCCCGCCGTCATCTGTCCGTAGTTGGCAACGCCCATTTCCTCGGCGATTTCCCAGTCGTCAAGATTGTCATACATACCGACCATGATGGAATTGGTGATGATGACACGCGGCGCGGTTGGTTTGGACGGAAACAGTCCCAGCGGGTGTCCGGATTCCACAACCAAGGTCTGATCTTCCGTCAGTTCTTCGAGATATTTTTTGATGAGCCGATACTGCAGCCAGTTCTGGCACACCGATCCGGTCTCACCGTAGGTAACCAGTTCATATGGATAGAGCGCAACGTCAAAGTCGAGATTGTTGTCGATCATCACCTGGAAAGCCTTTCCTGCCAGGCATTTGCCTTTGTACTGGTCGATTGGCTTGCCGTAGATTCTTTCCTTCGGTCTGTAACGGTAAGCGTAAATTCTGCCGCGGGTCGTCAGTTCCTCCATGAACTCCGGCGCCAGCTTTGCGTGCAGCTCCTCCGGTACGTATCTTAATGCGTTTTTGAGCGCGATCCTGGTCTGCGCCTTGGTCAGCCGGAATCCTCTGTCCGGCGCACGACGGATGCCTTTCGCAAATTCCGGATAGTCCGGATATTCGTTACCAAGCTGGATTGTCATTGCACCTCTGATTTCTTCGTTTTTGAGCATGATATCAGTTCCTCCTGTTCCTTTCTGTCTATCCTTCTGCCATGTTGCGTTACTCTGTGTTACACTGTATTTCTATGTTTTTCCCCGCGGCAGCCTCGCACGCGGAAACACGCGCCGACTTTGCTCTGTCGTTTTCGTCCGTTCCCACGCTTTGAAAACCGCGGCTTCTTCCATCTGCCTATTTCAGATCTGCAACCTTTGTGACTGCTTCTAAAATGGAATGATCCTTGACCATCTCATCAAATTTTGCCAGATAATCGATCATCAGGATATCTTTCTCGACCGGTTCCGCCTTGCTGCGAATAAAATCATACGCCGCTCTGGTCGCCGGAGCCAGATTATCAATGCCATGTTCGCCCATTTCCTGACGCAGCCAAATCGCCTGCGCCGCAGCTGCCAGCTCGATGCCGATGACCTTCTGCGCATTGTCGAGTACCATCGCGGCGGTTCTGGCTGAGGTCGCGCCCATGGATACGTGATCCTCCTGATTGGCCGATGTCGGGATTGAATCCACGCAAGCCGGGTGGTCGTACACCTTGTTCTCGGAAACCATCGACGCGGCGGCGTACTGCGCGATCATAAAGCCGTTGTTCAAACCGCCGTCCTTGACCAGGAAGGCAGGCAGCCCCTCGGACATCGCCGGATTAACCAGTCGCTCGGTTCTTCGCTCCGCGACATTCGCCAGCTCTGAGATCGCGATCTTCAGGAAGTCGAAGGCCAATGCCATTGGCTGCCCGTGGAAATTGCCGCCGGAGATGACCTCGTCCTCGTCCGGAAAGACGATCGGATTGTCCGTAACCGCGTTGATTTCCCGCGCGACAACACCGTATACATAAGCAATCGCGTCTCTGGACGCGCCGTGAATCTGCGGCAGACAGCGCTGGGAATACGGGTCCTGTACCTTTGTATCGTGCAGCGGCAGTGCGTTCTTAGAACCCTCCAGCAGAGTTCTCATATTCTCCGCTGCGTCCATCTGCCCCTGATGACCTCGAAGAAGATGGGTTTTTGGATCATAAGCCTTGGCAATGGCATGCAGCGCCTCACCGGTCAGCGCGCCTGCAATATCCGCAATCTTCATCAGATGCATCGCATCGTACAGCGTATTCAGACCGACGGCTGTCAGCATCTGCGTACCGTTGTTGAGCGCCAGCCCCTCCTTCGATGCCAGCACCACCGGCGTCAAATCTGCCTGCGCGAACGCATCCTTCGCCTCAATCACTTCGCCTTTATACTCTACCTTGCCTAAGCCGATCAGCCCCAGCGCAATGCATGAAAGCGGCGCCAGATCGCCGGAGGCGCCGACCGAGCCCTTCTCCGGTACAATCGGATGGATGCCCGCATTCAGCATATCGAGCAAGGTCTGCAGGGTTTCCAGCCGAATGCCGGAATTTCCTCTCGCCAGAGAATTCGCTCTCAAAAGCATCGCTGCCCTGACATACTTCTGTTCATACGGCTTGCCCATCGAACAAGTATGGCTGATGATCAAGTTGCGCTGGAGTATCGCGGTCTGTTCCGTATCGATCGCAACATTCGCAAACTTGCCGAAGCCTGTGGTCAGCCCGTAGACAACAGCCTTCTCCGCCACCTTTTTCTCGACATAGGCTCTTGCCTTTTTTACAGCCTCCACAGCCTCCGGCGCGAGCTCCACCTTTTCGTGATGCCTGCACACGCTGATGACCTGCTCGATCGTGAGGTCACGCCCATTGATGATTACTGCCATTTTTCCCTCCCCATTTTCTTATAAATATCCACTTTTATCGTATTTTTATGCAGTATAGCATACTACATGTCCTTATCTCATATTATAATATTTTTGTGAAAATTATGCCATAGTTTTTTTGTTCAAATCTGCAAAAATCAAAGATTTGCTTAGATTTTGCCAAGATTTCATCGTTAAACCAGCCGACATTTTGTCGTTTTATCGCGGCATCGCTTTATCGCTTTATAGTGTATATTTATAAAACCGACCATCTTTTCATTTTGATTTTTCAGCCAACCTCCCTTGCCTCGCTCTGCGCCGTATGCTATGATAAGGCATCGGCAGGGCACTGATGGAAGCTGTTGTCAAAATTGCAAAAAAAGAAGGTAAGCATAAACTCACCCTCTCCTCGAATCACCAGTTGACATCTGCCCTGCGCCTTTACGAAAGCATGGGATTTACTTATACCACCTGTGATACGCCGCATTTTGAACTATCGGATATTTACATGGAGC
>Ga0129310_1001639_pt1 | contig 18774 bp, 16 predicted proteins | sample Go1ome_2_FD_94433 | JGI IMG/M metagenome (GOLD analysis project Ga0129310, IMG submission 94433) | Western lowland gorrila individual fecal microbial communities from Wisconsin, USA - Go1022A metagenome | ecosystem: Host-associated > Mammals > Digestive system > Large intestine > Fecal | place...
TCAAAGGACGGTCTTGGGTGGGATGGCACATCATGGTTGCTTTTTGCACCGGGGAAGTAACTAATGTCGGAGATGGCTGGCTGTATGATAAACGCCGGTAAAATCCGACTTTCCCTCCGCCAGATCCAAAAGCCCCCCCCATAGCTTCTTTCCGCACATCTTCCGGAAGGTCACGCCAATTTCCCCCTTCCGGTACAAGACGGAGATATGCAAGGCGGTCTTTGCTGAACGCTGCGCATTCCCCGCAGTCATACTCTAAATCCTTGATGGTATCCTGCAAAGTGCGCCAGCGGTATTGCGGATCTTGGTGCATCTGGAAATGGGTCGGGAACGGCATGAAAATATCCTCACTATCCCTGCTCCCAATCAAGACAAACCTTTCCCGGAATTGGGGGACGCCGTAATTGACAGCATCCAGTATCCCATATACGGTCTGATAACCCAGTTTATTAAACTCAGAGAGAATAACATCCAAGACAGTTCCCAACTGCTGTTCGGGGTCGTTCTTGTCCCGTTCCGCCAAGGGGGTATGCTTTAGCGGTGCGGACATGATCCCTTTTACATTTTCCATAATGAAAAACCGGGGGCGGATATAGTCGATCATGCGGATGAAGTCCATAAACAGGCTTCCTCGGGGATCGTTGATTCCCAACCGCTTGCCGGCAGTAGAAAACGGCTGGCAGGGTGGGCCACCACAAATGAGGAAGGGTTCACCCTGTTTAAGCCCGGTTCGTTCCAGCAAATCCGCTTCGTCAATCTCGCGGATGTCCCCGCCCAGCACCTTGTGCCCGTTTGCACGCATGGTGGCAACGCAAGCAGGATCAAAATCTTGTCCAATCACAATGTTCAATCCGGCTTTTGCAAGGCCAATATCCAGCCCCATCGCCCCGGAAAACAGGGAAATCACATCCCGGTTCGTAGCGTTATCCTTGAAATGCAGTAAATCCATAATGCCCTCCTATTAAACCTTCTCGCCATCTGGAAGGACAAAATGGCGTTCAAAAGAACACCCTACTACTTCCGCCAGATATTCTAAGTCGGAGATTGTAAAGCTCTCCCGTTTCATTTTTGCGTTGAAGTTCTGCGGCGTAGTCCCCATCCGCCTTGCAAGCTCCGCAACGCTGATATTGGAGCGTACACACAGCACTTTAATCTGTTCTGATATTGTCATAAGGGTACTCCTTGCGATTATAAATTTATAAGTTGAATATATAAAAATATTACTTTATATTTTCAACAAAGTCCCTCACATCCTCTATCATACCATCAAACTGCAACATCTGCAACTCAAAAATCAAATCTTCGACAGCTTCCACACATTCTGTTGCCCGCTTTTGTATCTCCTGCCCCCAAAAGTGCATGGGAACCCAATCCATAGCAATTAGCTTGAGGTCATTTTCCCGGTCACGGGCCATATTCCGTTCTATCTTCTTGATCCAATATTCCCTGTTATGGCCCAGCTTTTGTTTTTTGATCTCCCAATTATAGCCGTGGAAAAACTCACTGTCGCAAAAGATAGCAATCTTATATTTGGTTATCGCTATATCCGGGGTGCCAGGTAGTTTTTTATAGTTCTTCCGGTATCGGATGCCCTTGCGCCAGAGGGCTTTCCGCAATAGCACCTCTATGCTGGTATCTTTCCCCTTGATATGGCTCATTGCCCGGCTCCGCTGCTCCGGGGTCATTACATCGCTCATTGATCTTCCTCACAGTAACCATTACTAAATTTTAAGGCAATTATAGGTTTTTCTGCAACATTTCCTGTAATGCATAGGAAATTGTGCGGAGTTCTTTGCCCTCTGTAGCAACTTTACCATAGGGCATACTTACGCCTGCTTTTAAGTCAATCGTAAATTTATCTGAATATGTCTTTTTAGTCCCAGAATGGTATTCAAGAGTAAATGTTACTGCTTTATCTATTTTCTGATAATCAAGTGTGCAGATTCGTGACTGCCCCGGTGCCAAAACGGCATTATTAAGTTGCTGCAAATAATCTCTATCATTTCGGATTTTATAGCATCCATTAAAGTCAAAGTCATACTCAAACTTTGTTATGTAAGCTGTGGATTTCCCAAAGTTCTTAACAACCAAATAAAAAAATGGGTCGCCTGAGTTAATTTCATCAGTATAAATTGAAATAAACGGTCGTGTTGATTCTTCAATCATCCTATTATTCTGGCGTAAAGTGATTACAACTGTGACGACAGAGATAACCGCCAATATGAACGAAAGAACACACAAAATAATATTAACAATAGTTGATACATCCATATTTAATCCCCCAATAGAATCTTTATTTCCCCGCCTGCTCCATCATCTTCTTCGCCAACTGCCGGAATTGTTCCGCCGTTTCCTCATCCATCGGGACGAGCTGCCCGATCTGCCCGGCAATCATCCCGGCAACATCATCCATTGACACCGGCTTCTGTTGTTGCCCAGCCAGTGCGTCCCTCATGGTTTGAAGCATTGCGGCGGTGGCTACTTCTCCCGGTTGTCCGCCGCTATCCATATCTTTTTTAATATCCCGCAGGATGGCAAGGAACACATTTTTGATTTTTTCAATCTCCGCTTCATGTTCCCCCATCTTCTGAGCGTTCAAAAGGTGTAAATCCGGCTTTACTTCTGCCCGATATTCCGGGTGTTCTTTCGTCAAGTCGGACAGGGAAGCCGTTGCCATCTCGATAATCTGGTTTCGTGCTATTATCCCCTTTGCTGCCGTGTCTTGAAAATATATCCGTATCAAATCTATCAGTTTGGGGAAATTCCTGTGTTCTAATAAACGATTGAGAATTTGCACATCTACGGTACCCGTCACAAGCCCTTTGACCGCTTCATTTGACAAGCCCAATTCAGAAATATCATAACTTTTAGGGACGCTGACAGAGGTAAGGCCCAAAATATAATCCGTAGATGTTTTCAACTCCTTTGCCAGCTTTATCAGATAATCACTACTGATAGTTTTGAGACTGCCGTTTTCAATGCGGGTGATCTGGGATGCATCAATCCCGGTTTTCCGGCTCAATTCTTTCTTTGTCATCCCCAGATTCGTCCTCAAATCGCCAATCCGGTCGCCTGGATGCCCCTCAAGCTGCTTTGCTGCCATATTTCCCCCTCCTTGTCTGTATTTCTTTCAGTTTACCATACCATGCCGCATTTAGGAATAGCGATAATTGCAGATTTACAATTCCAAAGGTCTACACGATGGCATAAATGCAATTCCCGCAGAAAAACGGGAATTGCATTTTTTCATGATAAACTGATCTCACAACCGGTTGAATACAACAAGAAAAGAGGGGTCAGCATCTATCCTACCAAAACTTTGCCGCCGCTGGAACGCAGGCCGGACGGTTCCCTTTACCGCATGACATTGGCGCAGAGGAAACGGGCAAACGCCCTGATACGCCGGGAGTGCTGTTGCTGTGAGGGCGGCAACTGCATCGTCCTTGACGATGGGGACACCTGCACCTGCCCGCAGACAGTTTCTTTTTCGGTCTGCTGCAAATGGTTTCGCTGGGCGGTCTTACCGCTGGACGGGGCGTTGGAAACAGAGATTTTCCGGGATAAGGACTTGAAACGCTGTGCAGTCTGCGGCGGCGTGTTCGTCCCCAAATCTAACCGGGCTAAATACTGCCCCGGCTGCGCCGCCAGCGTTCACAAGCGGCAGAAAACCGAAAGTGAACGGAAAAGGAGGTCTTGTGTGGACAGTTAGGAGTGAAAAAAGCCTTGATTTATCAGGCTTCGCAAGCCCCAAACCGGGGCGGGTGGTATAAACTATTGCCCACCCCGGAAAACGGGCTTCTAACCGTCCACAAAACACGCTATGACAAACACGATTTACATTCATCAGCCGGAACAGGCGTTCAGCTTCACCCGGCTCCCCAATTTCCTCTTTGAAGTCCCTACATTGAAGTCCCTGTCCAATGAGGCAAAGGTACTGTACGCCTTTATCCTGCGGCGGGCGGAGTTATCCCGGAAAAATGGGTGGGCGGACGAGTACGGGCGGATTTACTTGTATTATCCCATCTGCGAGGTGGTTGACCTGCTCCACTGTGGGCGGCAGAAAGTGGTGAACACCCTGCGGGAACTCCAATCCGCCGGGCTGGTGGAGATCCAGAAGCAGGGTTGTGGAAAACCCAACCGCATTTACCCAAAATCCTATGAAGCGGTTTCAAACACCGACTTCAAGAAATCCGGTTATGGTACGCCGGAGGATTGAAAACCGTATCCATGAAGTACGATAATCAATCCTCTTGAAGTACGGAAAACGGACGGTATATAGAAATACAAAGATGAAGAGATTGATTTAGATTCTATCCATTCTAATCCTATCCGAGCTATTTCCGGCGAGATTTTCCCTGTGGAAAACCCCGGATGGGAAAGGAATGGGGAAAGGAGTTTCATGGCACAACACGCAATTTTGCGTTTTGAGAAGCACAAGGGCAACCCGGCAAGGCCGCTGGAAGCCCATCACGAACGGCAGAAAGAACAGTACGCCAGCAATCCCGACATTGACACCAGCCGGAGTAAATACAACTTCCATATCGTCAAGCCGGAGGGACGCTATTACCACTTCATTCAGCGCCGCATTGAGCAGGCTGGATGCCGTACCCGCAAGGACAGCACCCGGTTTGTCGATACGCTGATTACTGCCAGCCCGGAGTTTTTCAAGGGGAAATCCCCAAAGGAGATACAGGCGTTTTTCCAACGGGCAGCGGATTTCCTCATTGACCGGGTAGGCCGGGAAAATATCGTGTCTGCGGTGGTACACATGGACGAGAAAACGCCGCACCTGCATTTGACCTTTGTGCCGCTGACAAAGGACAACCGCCTGTGCGCCAAAGAAATCATCGGCAACCGGGCAAACCTGACGAAGTGGCAGGATGACTTTCACGCCTACATGGTGGAGAAATACTCGGATTTGGAGCGTGGGGAGAGCGCCAGCAAGACAGGCCGGAAGCACATCCCCACCCGGCTTTTCAAACAGGCGGTTTCCCTCTCCAAACAGGCAAGGGCCATCGAAGCCACTCTTGACGGCATGAACCCGCTGAACGCTGGAAAGAAAAAGGAGGAAGCCCTCTCCATGCTGAAAAAGTGGTTCCCGCAGATGGAAAACTTCTCCGGGCAGCTGAAAAAGTATAAGGTCACGATCAAAGACCTGTTGGAAGAAAATCAAAAGCTGGAAGCACGGGCAAAGGCCAGCGAAAGCGGCAAGATGAAAGACCGCACGGAACGGGCAAAGCTGGAAAGCGAATTGCACGATATGCAGCGGCTGGTTGACCGCATCCCGCCGGAAATCCGCAGGGAATTAGAGCAGGCACAGCAATCCCACCGGAGGCATGATCTTTGACAACCCTATCAGGTACTATTTTCCGCCTTGTTTTCATAGACATGGACAAAGGGCAGACAGCAAGCGGGAGGTGGGAATGCTGCTGTGAAAAAGCGGAAACTCAATTACCGGTTTCATAACCCAAACCCAACGGCAGCTACCGCCGATTACTTACTAAAAATCTTTGTAGAAGCAAATCAGGAAAAGGTACAGATTGCCATTCAGCAAGCCGCCGATGGGCCAGATAATGCCGGAGAAAAAGACAGCGAGGGGCACCCTGCATGAGCGGGGTGCCCCTTTTCTTGTTGCAATTTTACTGACTGCATGATAAAATAAAGATGTAACAGAAAGGTTTAATTCTAACAGAGAGGTTTTGCTATGAACATCGCCGCTTACTGCCGTGTTTCCACCGATAAAGAGGATCAGCTCAACAGCCTGGAAGCACAGAAAGAATTCTTCTCCGAATATACTAAACGCACCGGGGATAACCTTGTGCGCCTTTACGCGGACGAGGGTATTTCCGGGACGAAAATCAAGAATCGGAAAGAGTTTTTGCGTATGATGGCAGATGCGGAGCATGGCTTCTTTGATATGGTCGTGGTAAAAGATATTTCCCGCTTTGCCCGGAACACGGTTGACCTTTTACAGAATGTCCGCAAGCTGAAAGCGTTGGGGATTGAAACGCAGTTTTTGACCGCTAACATGACCAGCATGGGAAACAGCGAATTTGTCCTGACAATCTTCGGTGCGCTGGCACAGGAAGAAAGCGCGAACACATCTAAGCGCGTGAAATTCGGCAAGAAAATGAACGCGGAAAAAGGCCGCGTCCCCAACATCGTCTACGGGTATGATAAGACCATCGGGGATTACTTCAACCTTGCTATCAATGAGGAAGAAGCGGCGGTTGTCCGCCAGATTTATCAGTGGTATATCAAGGACGGTTACGGGGCGGCAAAAATCTCCATCTTCCTCAACGAGCGCGGCCTACGGACAAAGCGGAACTGCCAATGGAGCCAGAACGGTGTCTGCCGCATCCTGACCAATGAACTTTATACCGGGAAAATCATCAACGGCAAGCAAGAAGTCACCGATTTTCTGACCGGCCAACGGGCGGACAAGGATGCTTCGGAGTGGATGGTGGTTGACCGCCCGGATTTACGGATCATCGACCCGGAAACCTTTGAGCAGGCGCAGCAGATTATGAAGTCCCGCGGCAAGGCGTTCAAGATGGACAAGGAACGCCAGAGCAACAAATACCTCTTCTCTACCCTCATCAAATGCAAGGAGTGCGGCTGGTCCTTCCGGCGTACCGTCCGCACCTACAAAAACACCTATGTCCGCTGGGTTTGCTCCGGCCATAACGGGCGCGGCGCTGACAACTGCCCCAACGCCGTGACAGTAGACGAAGATGAACTTATCGAGGTTTTGCAGGAATATTTTGCCGGGCTGCTGAAAGCCAAGAAGAATGTGATCCGCTATGTGGTGGGGGAATTCCAGCGTGTTTATAAGGCAAAGGATGAAAACCTGAACTACGAAAAGGAATTGACCGCCCAGCTTGCCAAACTACAAAAGACCCGGCAGAAATACATGGATATGTATACCGACGATTTAATCTCCCGTGAGGAACTCAATGATAAGATCGGCGGGATGCGGAAAGAGATTGAACGGCTGGAAAACGAGCTGAAGATGGTGTCCTACCATCTGACAAAGGGCGAGCAGTTGGAAAGCGTCCTGCATCAGACATTTAAGGAGATTGAGGACATCACCGATGTGCGGCAAATGACAAACGCCCAGCTCAAGCGGATCATCCAGAAAATCGAAGTGGACAAGGACGGGAATGTGGATATTTACCTCCGACTGCTTGGCGATTTGGGCCTGGATGAAACCGTTCTAATTCGTAACGACGAAACATAAAGACCTGTCGGAGCGGCTGCCCACATTTAACCGCCCCCTTTACCTCCAGGCCAAGGCGGTGCTGGAGGAGAACAAGGCCGAACGGCACATACGGGGCGGGATCGCCACCCGTCGGAAATACAAAGGCAGATAACGGCAGCGCAAAAAAAGATACAGCGGCAGGGCTGCGGCCCCGTCGCTGTATCTTTTCTGTTTTTCAGCACACCGCACCCTTTTCGTCCGTCAGAAAGGCCGCGGTCTCTCCATTTACACCGCATTTATATAGTAATAAGAAAAGCGGCCACTGCAGCGGCACTCACCGCAATCACGGAAAGGGAGGCGCACAGCTCCAGCCAGCCCGCCGCACGCTCCCGGCGAAGCCCGGGAAAGGAAACCTCCGATTCCTCCGTTTCCGAATCCCGGCTTTCTTCCTCTGCTTCCCGGAGCTGCGCCAGCGCAGCTTTGGTCTCCAGCTTTCGGCGGCAGCGCTGAAAGTCCAGCACCTCACCGGCGGGCGCTTCGGCCGGAGCGGGGGAAAATTTCAGCAAATCGGATCCTCCGCTGACCCTGACCCTGCGGGCCGTGAGATTATAATAGACCGTATCCATATGCGCGACCTCCTGTTCTGCTGATTTGACCCCAGTATAGCAAAGAAAGAGTCCCAAAAAGAGGACTTTTTCTATTTCCAATCATTGTTAGAACATCCGTTCCTCCAAAATATACAACATTTGTTCTATCCTGTCAAGCAGTTTTTTCAATTTTTTAAAAATCTTCCAGTTGTGGAAACTTTTTTAACTTCTATGCGTCTAAATGGTCAAAACAGGCTGACTGCCTGAACTGGGAGGTCGAAAACATGAAATTGCGCAGACTTGCCGCCGCCGCACTGGCGGTGGTCCTGGGCACATCTCTGGGAACCTCTGCTCTCGCCGAGGGAGCAAAGGCCTCAGACGCCCGTCTGATCCGGGTGACCCAGGCGGTAAAAAGCACACTGTCCATACCGGACGACTACGCCCAATTTTCCGGGGAGCCCACCGAGACTCCGCTGGGGACCCGCTGGGAGCTGAGCTGGAGCGGGGAGGACAAAAATCTCTCGGTCACCGCCACTGAGGCGGGCAAGGTCCTCTCCATGGATCTCTGGGAAGAGACTCATGGCGGGCAAAGTGATTTCGGTCCCAGCTTTCCCGCCATGGGCCGCGCCCAGGCCCGGACCTATGCCGAAGCATTTTTGGATCGCGTGCTGACAGACGGGGAGGCGGCCGTTTTTGAGGAGGGGGGAGACGAATCCCTTTCTTCCTCCGCCCGCTCCTTCTGGGGAAGCATCCGCCTCAACGGCCTGCCTGCGCCGCTGAATTTCCGTCTCCGGGTCCGGCTGTCCGACGGCGCGGTGACCTCTTTCTGGCGGGACGATCCCTCTGAATACGCCGGGGCGCTCCCCGCGCCTGCGGCGAAGCTCGATGTTTCCGCGGCCGCCGCGCTCTTAAAGACCACATTGTCTCTGCGGCTGGAATATGTCCGGGCGGGGGAGGGAGAACCGGCGGTTCTCCGCTATCTGCCCGAGAGCGGACATGACTTTTACGTGGACGCCGCTTCAGGCGCTCTGGTGGATCTGACCGCGCTCCGGGAAAAACTGGCCCAGACGGGCGGGGCGGGCGGCGCCGACAAGGCCAACGCCGCCGAGTCCGCCGCCGACAGCGGCCTGACCGAGGCGGAGCTGGAGGGTGCCGCGCAGCTGAAGGGAACTCTGGATCAGGCAGCGCTGGACCAGGCCGTCCGGGCCTGGAAAGAGCTGGGACTGAGCGCCTATCAGCTCTCCGAGACCCGCTACTTTGTGGATCGGGAGACCGATGAAGTCACCGCCCGGCTGACCTATGGCAAAAAAACCGCCCTGGGGATCTGCCGCCGGATGGTATCGGTGGATGCCCGGACCGGCGCGCTGGAGTCCATGTCCGGCTACGATCCCTATGACGAGTCCGCTGTCTTCAAGCTCACCCCATCCGCCTCCCAGGCCAGGGGTGAGGCCTTTTTCAAGGCGCTCTGGCCCGACCAGTTTGCCAAGACCGCTCTTTACCAGCCGGAGGCACAGCAGAGCGGCGAGCCTGTCAACATTTTCACCTTCGCGCAGAAGGCAAACGGCTATTTCTTCCCGGACAACGCTCTCCAGGTGGAGGTCAGTGCTCTGGACGGCTCTATCGTGGGTTTCTCCCGGACCTTTGACGACTCCGTGACCTTTGCCCCCGCCGACGGCCTCATCAGCGAATCGGCCGCGCTGGACATCTGGGCGGGCAGCTATCCCGTGGAACTGGCCTATGTGGCCGTCCCGGTGGAGCTGGACCTGTCCGCCGAGGAATTTGCCCCTCTGCTGGAAGCGGGATACCGCTATTTCAACGCCCTCAAGCCCGGCTACGCTTTGGGAGAACAGGATCTCTGGTACACCGGGGTGGATGCCCGGACCGGAGCGCTGATCGCGGCGGACACCTGGGAGGCAGTGTCTGTCCGCTACGACGATCTGGACGGCCACTGGGCCCGCTCCGCACTCCTCCAGCTGGCCGATTACCGGGTGGGCTGGCTGGGCGGCAAGGCCCGCCCCGGCCAGCCCCTGACCCAGCTGGACTATGTGGCGCTGCTGGCCAGTGCCGGCGGCTATCTCTTCGACCCCGAGACCGGGGATGTGGACGATCTCTACCGCTACGCCTTCCGGCAGGGCATCCTCTCCCGGGAGGAACGGGCGGACGAGGCGCTTCTCACCCGCATGGACGCGGTCAGGCTGCTGCTCAACAGCCTGGGTTACGGCAGCGTGGCCCGTCTGCATGGGATCTACCGCTGTGATTTCAAGGACGCCGCCGCCATTCCGGCGGCCGATCTGGGCTATGCCGCCCTGGCCCAGGGCCTGGGCGTGGTAACGGGCGACTCTGCCGGAAACTTTGCCCCGGACCGTCCCGCAGTCCGGGCCGAGGGCGCAACGATGCTCTGGAACTACCTGAGACGATAAGACAGGGAAATCCCCGCGGCTCCCGCCAGGAGAGCCGCGGGGATTTTTGCTGGAGAAGCCGTCACTCCGCCGCCAGGGAGAGGAACACGGACCCGGCCGCCCGGGCAAAGAGCCGGGCCCCGGCCAGCGCCTCCTGAAGGGTATTGCCGTGACTGCCCACCTCCACCAGAAGGGAGCCGGGGGAGAGGTTCTGGTTGTAGACTGACTGCCGCAGGGTCATGGGCCGGGCCAGGGTGGGGTAGAGGGTGTCCAGGCTCTTTTGCAGCCGGGCGGCCAGGGCCAGATTTTGCATCCAGTTGGGGTGCTCGCCCCCTCCCGCGCTGCTGCCCACCACCAGCATGACCTGGGCTGTTTTGACCCCGTCCACGGTGGTCACCGCTTTGTACACCGTACCGTCGCTTCCCACCAGGGCGTCCCTGTGAACATCCAGCACCAGGCGGATGGTGGGGTACTGGGCCAGATAGTTCTGCACCGCCGGGCCCGACCGGCCGTAGGAGCCGTTGTACTGAGGATAGTCGTAGACGCTCCGGTCGTGGAGGACCGACAGGCCCATCTCGGTAAAGACCCGCTCCATCTCGTCCCCCACCCGGATCATGTTGTGGGCCTCATCCAGGGTGCGGGTATTGTTGTCGCTGGGGGTATATATATCGGTGCCGTCCTGGGTATACGCTTCCGTGGCGTGGGTGTGAATGATAAGGATCTGCGGACCGTCCGGGGCGGGAGCCAGGGTAAAGCTCAGGCTCTGCTTCAGCACCCCCAGCAGATCCACCGGGAGGTCGGTTCGGTTATACAGGTAGAGCCCCGCTCCCGTGACATAGCCCTCGGTGGTGGTGGGCACCAGGGTGCGCTCTACGATGTCCCCCGGCGCGGTGGTGGTCTCAGGTGCCTCGGTGATGTCGTCGTGGTCGGGGGCGGGCTGCGCGTTGGGAAGGGGCTCCGCAGAGGGCGCAGGCTCCGTCTCCCGCCCGGGATTGGCGACCAGCAGGGGCGACTGGTCCACCGCCAGCCGCCCCCAGAAGGAGAGGGGGTCGGCCCGGGCGGGCCCCAGCTCGGTGCGCAGGGCAGCGCTGACAAAGTCCCCGCTGCCCCCCAGCGCCTCGGCCGCCCCCGACGCTGCGCCCGCCCCGGCGCCTATAAGAAGCAGCCACAGTCCCATGGTGGCCAGAAACAGAGCGGCCGACCGCCGAAACAGCCGCCCCCATTTGATTTTTTTTCTCATTGCTTGTCCCTCCCGCAGTTCTTTGGTTTGTGTTACACTGTATGCGCCTGGAGGGATGGATATGACGTCCCGCCGCTTTGACCCGGGAACGTGAAAAAACCCGGCGGTCTGAGACCGCCGGGGGAAAAAACCTGTCTTACCAGCCGAAGCCGAAGGGCCAGGAATAGCCGCCCTGCTGCTGGTGCTGGGCGGAGGACTGCTGTTGCTGGGTGTTCTGATAGCTCTGCTGGAGCTGGGACATGGCCTGCTCCCGCTCCTTGTTGTTCTCGTCCAGAACGATGGAAAGGGTCTGGGTCTTGCCGCCCCGGTAGATGGTGAAGGAGACCGTGTCCCCAGCCTTGTAGTTTTTCACAATGGACTTGAGCTGATCGCTGCTGGTGACTGCGGTGTCGCCCACGGCGGTGATGACGTCGCCGGTCTTAAGTCCGGCCTTCTCGCCGCAGGAACCCTCCAGCACGGCCTCCACGTAGGCGCCCGCGGGGATGCCGTAGCGCTGGGTGGCATCGCTGGAGACATCGTTCATCAGGATGCCCACGTTGGGCTTGCCGGTGACGTATCCGTTCTCCATGATGGATTTGACCATGTCCTTCACGTCGTTGATGGGGATGGCGAAGCCGATGCCCTCAATGGAGGCGTTGGATGAACTGGCGGAGCTGGAGTATTTGGCGCTGGTGATGCCCACCACCTGGCCGTACATGTTGAACAGCGGTCCGCCGGAGTTGCCGGAGTTGATGGCGGTGTCGGTCTGGATCATATTCATGATCTCGCCGTTTTCCATGGTGATGGAGCGGTCCTTGGCGGAGACGTAGCCGGCGGTGAGGGTATACGTCAGCTCGCCCAGGGGATTGCCGATGGCGGCCACCTGCTCGCCCACCACCAGATTGTCAGAGTCGCCCAGGGTGACAGGGGTGAGGCCGGCGGCCTCGATCTTCAGCACAGCGATGTCGTTGGCCTCCTCCCCGCCCACCAGGGCGGCATCATAGGTGGTCCCGTCCACAAAGGCCACCTTGATGGAGGACGCGCCGGCAATGACATGGTAGTTGGTCAGGATATAGCCATCCTGCGTCACGACGAAGCCGGAGCCCGCAGCTGCGGATTTCACGGGCTGCCCCCAGAAATTGGTGGTCACCAGTTCGGTGGTGATGCCCACGGTGGAACCCACGTTGTTGGCGTAGATCTGGGGAATGGTCAGCACCTGATCGGTGGAGGTGCTGGACATGGTCACCGCAACCGGCGTGTGCGTGCCCTCGTAGAGAGTGGTCTGCCCGCCGCCGGGGAGGAAGTGGACGGCGGCGCCGCCCACCGCACCGCCCACCAAAGCGCAGGCCAAACACAGAGCGGCGATCTTCACCCCGGCGTTCTTTTTCCGCTTCCCGGGAGCGGCTTCCGCGCCGTCCACCCTGAAATTGTTCGTAATGATGGGGTCTTCCTCATGCACCCGATTATAGTCGTTGTAGTACATATCGTCTCGCTCCTTTTGACTGCGTTTTTTCTTTTCTTCTTGGAACAGTTTATAAAATACCTTGGAATTGTGTCCAAAGAATGAAGAAAAATCGGAACGTTTTTGAACTTTTTCTCCGGTCAATCTCTGTCTGAAAATTCCGTTTCAGATTCTTCCGGCTTCCCGCTTTTCAAAATGGCGGAGAGGTCGGCGGCGGCCAGCTTCACGTCCCGCAGAGTGTTGTCCAGCACACCGGAGCGGCACACATTGATGACCACCAGGCAGAGCACGGGGCCCAGGATCATCCCGGCCACGCCGCCCACCTGCATGCCCACATAGACGCTGACAAGAGAGAGGATGGGGGAGAGGCCGGTCTGATCCCCCAGCACCTTGGGCTCGGCCACCCGGCGGAAGAGGGCCACCAGCCCCCACACCACCATCAGCCCCAGCGCGCCCCGGGGATTTCCGGTAAAGAGATCCACCACGGCCCAGGGGACCATGACGGTCCCCGCCCCCAGAATGGGGATAAAGTCCAGCACGGCCAGACCCAGGGCCAGCAGCAGGGCATAGGGCTGCCGGATGAGCAGGAAACCGCCCACCAGGATGAAGAAAACGCCGATGGAGAGGATGACCTGGGCCTTGACATAGCCGCCGAACCCGGCTGAGGCAGCCCGTTTCACCTGCCCCAAAAAGGCCCTGGGACCGTTCGGGAGCCGGTCGGCCAGGCCGCTGCGCAGCCGGGGATAGTCGGCCGTGATAAAGTAGGAGGCTATGATAAAGACCACCGTGGCCACGGTGAAGGAGGGCAGGCCCTTGGCCACTGCGGTCAGGGAGTCCACGGCGGTGGAGAGGATCCGGGGGATGACGGTCTCCAGCCAGGTGAAGAACTGGCTCACCAGTCCGTCCACCGTGGCCTGCGCGGCAGCGGGGAGGAGGGCCATTCCCCTGGAAAAGAGGTTCCCCACAGCCTCAGAGGTGGCCTGGAGGCTGGCCACCAGGCTCTCCCAGTTCCCAGCCAGCGTAATGATCTCTCGGCCGATCCCGGCCAGCAGGGCCCACAGTCCGGCCCCCAGCGCCGCAAAGACCAGCAGAAGCAGCGCCAGAGAAAGGGCCTTTCGAGGCAGCCGCAGTCTGCGGTTGAGCCACTTTACCACCGGGCTGAGCATCCATGCCATCACGGCGGCCAGCAGGAAGGGGGCAAAGAGGGAGATGAGCGGCGGCCCCAGTCGGGCGATGGCCCAAAGCCCCAGCAGGGTAAGCGCCAGCCGCACGCCCAGACGCAGCCAAAGCCGTCCCCGGTCATGCCAGGACAGTTCCTTCATAGCGATTCTCCTTTGTTGAAAAGCATTGTGATTTAGTATACCACGGAAAAGCAGAAAAGAAAGGAAGAATTTGTGAACATCCTGCCGGACGCCGCGGGATGTTTCCGGTCCGGAGCCTGTTTTCACAACCAGAAGCGGGGGAGCCGGCCTGCGCCGTCTCCCCCGCTTTCGATTACTCCTGTGTGCCTGCAGGCGCGCCGCCCTCTTTGGGCTTCCCGCCCCCCCGGCGTCTCCGCCGCCGGTTTCGGCCGGACGTCTCGCTCTGCCCCTCCGGGCTCTTGCCGGGGCGCACACCCTCCTTGCTCTGGGGCTTCGGCCCGGGCCGGTTCTCCTGCCGGGGCCTGCCGTCCTGTTTGGGCCGGTTCTCCTGCTTGGGCTTGTTTTCCTGGCGCGGCTTGCCGTCCGCCTTGCTCTGCCCCTCCTGGCGGGGCTTGTCGCTCCTGCGGCGGCCGGCATTTCGGCCCTGGCCCCCCTTGCGCGGCTCTCCGCCGCCCAGGGCGGACAGCGCCGCGTCAATGCTCCCGCTGAGAGAAAATTCCTCCGGCGCGGCGGGCGGCGGTGTGACCCGGCGCAGCCGCTCCAGCTGCTCCCTGGGAGGCGCCACATACCCCTCCGGGCGGCGGCCCTTGCCGCTGCGGATGACGTTGAGCTCGGTGGCGGCATAGCTCTGAGGGGCGTCCGGGGTGTCCTCCAGCCGCACCTTCACCGTCTCCCGCAGATAGTCCACCGAGCTGATGGTGCCGGCACCATCGGGGGTCTCAACGAAAGACTCGTTTTTGGGCATCCGCTTCACGGCGTCCTCATAGGCATCCTGCTCGTATTTCAGGCAGCACATCAGCCGCCCGCAGGCCCCTGAGATCTTGGCCGGGTTGAGGGAGAGCCCCTGGGTCTTGGCCATCTTGATGGACACCGGCTGGAACTGCTCCAGGAAGGCGTTGCAGCAAAAGGGCCGTCCGCAGATGCCCAGTCCGCCCACCATCTTGGACTCGTCCCGCACGCCGATCTGTCTGAGCTCGATACGGGAGTGAAAGGTGGAAGCCAGATCCTTGACCAGGGCCCGGAAATCCACCCGCCCCTCACTGGTGAAGAAAAAGAGGAGCTTGTTGCCGTCGAAGCTGCACTCACAGCGCACCAGCTTCATGTCCAGCTTGTGCTCGAGCACCTTCGCCTCGCAGATCTCCAGGGCGGACTTCTCCTTTTCCCGGTTGCGCAGCAGGACCTCCCGGTCCCGGTCGGTGGCCAGGCGGATGAGCGGGCGCAGAGGCTGCACCACGCTGTCGTCCTCCACCTGGGTGTTGGCCTGAGAGCAGACGCCGAACTCGAGGCCCTTGGCGGTCTCGATGATGACCTCCTCCCCCGGGGCCACCCGGGTGCCCCTGGGGTCGAAATAGTATTCTTTTCCGCCGCTTTTAAAGCGGACCCCGATGATCTCTGTCATGTGGAACCTCCTACTCAAATGAAAAAGCGCGCCGCGCCGCTCACCCGCCTGCCTGTCCCAGTCCGGCGGACAGCGCACCGCACAGATGTCCGGCTCCCACATGGAACTCTGCCGCGTCCCGCAGAGCCTCCAGCACCCCGGCGCTCTCCAGCAGCGTCTTTCGGGACAGCTCCGCGGCCTGCCGGGCCGTCTCACGCTCCTCCGGGCCCACGTTCTGTCCGGCCCCCGCCTGGAACGCCAGTGCATCCCGCAGCAGGGCCACCGAGTGATCCAGCAGTGCGGCCAGCGCTTCCCGGTCCCACTTTTCCAGAGACACGCAGTAGGCGGCCAGGGCAAGCTCGTCCCCCTTGGCCAGGAGAGCAACGAGGATGCGGGCCGCCTCGGCGGCCGCGCCGTCTCCCTGGGCCCCCTCCAGACGTTCCACCGCCCGGCCCAAAAGCCCGCCGCACCCGGCGGCCGCGTTCCGGATCTCCTCCGGCTCTTTCCCGGGAAAACGCCGGATCAGCCACGCCTCGGCCTCCGCCCTCGGCACCGGCGAGAGGGCAAGGCCCTCACATCGGGAACGGACGGTGGGCAGCAGGGCGGCGGGATTGTCGGTGAGGAGGAGGAAGGCCGCATAGGCCGGTCCCTCCTCCAGCAGCTTGAGCAGCGCGTTCTGGGCGCTGGCGTTCATGGTCTGGGCGTTTTGGATGATATACACCTTCCGGGGCGCCTCGTTGGGCCGCACATAGGCGTCGGCACGGATCTGCCGGCTCTGGGCCACGGTGATCCCCTTTCCGTCGTCCCCGATGGTGATCACATCGGGGTGGATGCCCCCCAGCACCTTCCGGCACCCGGGGCAGGCCCCGCAGGGAACCGCGCCGGAGCCCGAGCACACAAAGGCAGCGGCGAGCAGCCGGGCCAGAGTGCGCTTCCCCGACCCGGCGCTTCCGCTGATGAGATAGGCATGGGAGAGCCCCCGGCCCGCCTCCTGGGCGGAGAGCTGACGCTTGAGGGCCCCGTTGCCTGCCAGGGCGTCCAGCCGCATGTCAGACCCGCTCGAAGCGCTCGATGTCCACCACAAAGATGGTGGCGCCGCCCACAGTGACCTCCACCGGCATACTGGGATAGTAGCCGTAGCTCATCTCGGTGGTGGTGGGGATCATCTGCTTGCGGGAGTGGGAGTGCTCCTTGATGATGTCGATGACGGTCTGGACCTTCTCCTCGTCAACGCCCACCAGAATGGTGACGTTCCCGGCCATGAGAAAGCCGCCGGTGGTGGCCAGCTTGGTGGAGGAGAAGCCCTTTTTGGTGAGGCTCTGGGTCACGGCCCCCGCGTCGTCGTGGTTGATGATGGCAAGGATCAGTTTCATATGAATCCCTCCTGGACCGGCGGACACACAGCGCCAGTCTGTATCTTATACCCTATTATAACCCAAAGAGGACGTTTCGGCTACCACTTTTTTATCCTGACGGGGATGGGCGGGGGAGTGGGTCTTTGGGACGTGCTGCTTGGCTGCTGTGTGATTGCAATCTTGTGGGTGCGCAGTTCGAGAGGCCATTCCTTTCTCACAGAAAAGAATGGTCTTTCTGAGCACACACGCAGGAGGAACAATCACGTTCCCCCCAAACGGAATCTCCCCGTCTCAGTTCTCCTCGTCCAGCTTGAGCACCGCCATAAACGCCTCGGTGGGGATCTGCACACTGCCCAGGGAGCGCATCTTCTTTTTGCCCTCTTTCTGCTTTTCCAGCAGCTTCTTCTTCCGGGTGATGTCTCCGCCGTAGCACTTGGCCAGCACGTCCTTGCGCATGGCCCGGATGGTCTCCCGGGCGATGACCTTTCCGCCGATGGCGGCCTGGACGGGCACCTCGAAGAGCTGGCGGGGAATGTTGTCCTTGAGCTTCTCGCACAGCCTTCTCGCCCGGGCGTAGGCCTTCTCCCGGTGGGCGATGAAGCTCAGGGCGTCCACCTGGTCGCCGTTGAGGAGCAGGTCCACCTTCACCAGCTCGCTGGGGCGGTAGCTCTCCAGCTCGTAGTCCAGGGAGGCGTAGCCCTTGGTGCGGGCCTTGAGGGTGTCGAAAAAGTCGTAGATGATCTCGCCCAGGGGCATGGAGTAGTGGATCTCCACCAGGTTGGTGTCCAGATACTGCATGTCCTTGAACTCGCCCCGCCGGTCCTGGCAGAGGGGCATGATATTGCCCACATAATCCGGAGGCGCGATGATGGACACCTTGGCATAGGGCTCCTCGGCCTCGGCGATGGCGCCGGGGTCGGGGTAGTTGTGGGGATTGTCCACCATGACCACCTTGCCGTCGGTTTTTGTGATCTTGTAGATGACCGAGGGGAGGGTGGTGATGAGGTCCAGGTCGAACTCCCGCTCCAGCCGCTCCTGGATGATCTCCATGTGGAGCATCCCCAAAAAGCCGCACCGGAAGCCGAAGCCCAGGGCGGCGGAGGACTCGGGCTCGAAGGAGAGGGAGGCGTCGTTGAGCTGAAGCTTCTCCAGGGCGTCCCGCAGGTCGGGGAACTTGGAGCCGTCCTCCGTGTAGATGCCGCAGTAGACCATGGCCTGGGCGGGCCGGTAGCCGGGCAGGGCCTCGGCCGCCGGGCGCTCGGCGCCCGTGACGGTGTCGCCCACACGGGTGTCCTTCACATTTTTGATGGAGGCGGTGAAATAGCCCACCTCCCCCGCGATGAGCTCCCCGCAGGGTTCCATGCCCAGGGGCAGAAGGTGCCCGCACTCGATGACCTCATATTCCGCGCCGGATGCCATCATGCGGATAGGCATGCCGGTTTTGACGGTGCCCTCCACCACCCGGAAGTAGACCACGACGCCCCGGTATGGGTCGTACTGGCTGTCGAAAATAAGGGCCTTCAGGGGCGCGGCGGGATCTCCCACAGGGGCGGGGACGTGGGTGACCACGTCCTCCAGCACCGCCTGGATGTTGATGCCCATCTTGGCGGAGATCTCGGGGGCGTCCTGTGCCTCCAGGCCGATGACGTCCTCGATCTCCTTTTTTACCCGTGCGGGCTCGGCGGCGGGCAGATCGATCTTGTTCACCACCGGGCGGATCTCCAGGTCATGCTCCATGGCCAGATAGGTGTTGGCCAGGGTCTGGGCCTCGATGCCCTGGGCGGCGTCCACCACCAGCTCCGCCCCCTCGCA
>Ga0129310_1001641_pt1 | contig 18773 bp, 10 predicted proteins | sample Go1ome_2_FD_94433 | JGI IMG/M metagenome (GOLD analysis project Ga0129310, IMG submission 94433) | Western lowland gorrila individual fecal microbial communities from Wisconsin, USA - Go1022A metagenome | ecosystem: Host-associated > Mammals > Digestive system > Large intestine > Fecal | place...
ATGTGTCTGTGACCTTGACGGATCAGCCGGACTTTGATACGCAGGATCGGATTCGTGCAGCGTTTCCGTATTTACTGGAGATTCGACGGGAAATGCTGACACAGCGGGAGTATGCGGCGGCATGGAAAGCACAGGAAAAAATAGATCCCTTTGACACCTGCTGTTCATTTCTGGGAGATGTTACAGAAGAAGAAAAAGAGATTTTGCAAAATGTGGTGAATACGGTATTTACGGGAGGTGCGGCAGAATGAAACCATTGAAATTAACGATGCAGGCCTTCGGTTCCTATGTAAAACCGGGAACTATTGATTTTGAAAAGCCGGAGCAGAATCTGTTTCTGATCACGGGAGACACCGGTGCGGGAAAAACGACGATTTTTGATGCCATTGTATTTGCTTTGTATGGAGAAGCAAGTTCCGGTGCAAATAAAAAAAGTGGAAATGAATTGCAGAGTCAGTATGCAAAGCCGGAGTTGAATCCCTTTGTGGAACTGACATTTTCGGAAGGCGATGGTGCCAGCCGACAAGTTTATACGGTGCGAAGAACCCCACGGCATATCCGCCCGCTGAAGCGTGGAACCGGAACGAAAGAAGAAAAAGAGACGGTGTCACTGATTTTGCCGGATCAGACGGAATTTTCCCAGAATAAAAAGGAAACGGATGAAAAACTGGTGGAGATTCTGGGACTGACCAAGGGGCAGTTTATGCAGGTTGCCATGATCGCCCAGGGTGAATTTATGGAGTTGCTGAGGGCAAAATCCGATGAGAAAAAAGTGATTTTCCGAAAACTGTTCAACACGGAACCGTATCAGAGAATCGTGGAGGAACTTGGACAGCGCCGCAAGGAAAAACAGCAGGAAATTGCAGTGATCCGCACCGAATGTCAGACCGAAGCCGGACATATTGAAATACCGGAAACTTATGAGCGCGCAGAGGCAGTGCGGGAAATCAAAGAAAAAGTAATCCGTTCGGAACGTTTTCTTGTGACGGATATGGAGCAGCTTTTGGCAGAATTGCAACTGCTGTGCGCATATTTGCAGGGGAAACAGCAGGAGATAGAAGCACAGGTGCAGGCGGCGGAACAGGAACGAAATCAGACGCAGGAGAAGTTTGCCCGGGCAGAGCAGCTTTTGCAGGCGTATCAGCAGTTGGAACAGGCAAAGGCAGTTCTGGATGAGTGTAAAGAGCAAGCGGAGCGGATGCAAAAACAGGAAGTGTTGACCGGACAGATTCGCAGTGCCTATGAGATTCAAAGTGGTTTCAGGCGTTTGCAGGACAGCGTACAGCTGCTTGAAAATACGAAAAAAGAACTGAAAAACTGTGCACAACATCTGCCGGAATTATTGAAAAATGCACAGGAAACTGCAGAGCAGGAGAAAAAAACTACGGCAGAACAGCAAAAGCAAAATGCAGTATACAGTCGTGTCTCCGAACGCGTTGATCAGGCGCTTGAGACCTTTCAGAAGATTGCGGAGGTGACAGCACAGATAAAGAAAAAAGAAGCGGAGCAGAAATTCGCGGAACAGGCAGCAAAACAGGCAGAAGAAAAACAGAAGCAATTAGCGACACAGATTCTGCAATGGAAAGCACAGGCAGATGCGAAAAAAGATGCACCGACGAAGCTGGCTTACTGGGAAAATCAGAAAAAAGAAGCGGAAGCGCTGGCAGAGGAAGTAGAAGAAGCAAAGAAACTACATGCAGAATCAGACAGGCAGAAGAAAATGCTGGAAGCTGCGCAGAAAGCGTTTTCAGAAGCAAGCAGGAGCTATCAGGAAGCACACGGCAGATACGAAAACATGCGACAGATCTTTTTCAACATGCAGGCGGGATTGATTGCAAAGGAACAGTTAAAACCGGGGCAGCCATGCCCGGTGTGTGGTTCCGTGGAACATCCTGCGCCCTGTGAACTTGCGGAGGAACACAGTGAGATCACCCGGGAAAAACTGGATGAGATGAGCCTGAAGATTGAAAAATTGCGGGCAGAGCAGGAGACATGCGCATCAAAGGCACATGCAGCCGGTGTGCTGGCAGAGGAAAAAGAACAGATTGCAAAAAATGCGATGGAAAAGTTGTTCGGACACATGCAGGACAGCTTGCAAGAAATTCCGGAAACCATGGAGCTTGCGCTGGCAGAGGCGGTTGTAGCTTCCAGTCAAAAAGAACTTGAATTAGAAGGAAAAGAACTGCTGGCAGATGTCAAACTGCTGGAAAAAGTGCAAGATCAGTTAGCAAATGCAGAAACGGAAAAGGTACAATTAGAAGAAACGTTGCAGAAAGCAAAGGAACATCAGCAGAAAATACAGACAGAGCTTGAGAGTCAGCGCGCGGTATGGAAAAATCTCAATGGTTCCCTTACCTTTGTATCGAAAGAAGAGGCAGAACGTGAGTTAAAAACGGTAAATGCAGCCAAGATGCAAGCGGATGAAGCCTGTGCGAAGGCAGCACAGCGGGCTGAGCAGGTGCGACAGACGCTGGATAAGGTGCAGGCGCTGGAACACCGCTATCGGGAGGAACTCCCGAAGCTTAAGGAAGCGCGGCAGCAGCGCCAGACAGAGTACGAAGCATTGCTGACAGAACGTGGTCTGGCGGAAGAAAACTGGCAGGAGCTGACACAGACTTATACGACAAAAGATGCAGAAATATTTCAACAGGAAATCAATGCCTATAAAGAAAAAATGGCGCGAGCGCAAGGCATTTATACTTCAGCAAAAGAACAGATTGGAGGGCAGCCAAAACCGGACCTGGAAGTGATCAGACGGAAGCGCGAAGAAGCGGAAAATCAGTTGCAGGATCTGAGAAAGGAACAGGAGCAGTGGAACCTGTATACACGGACAGACTGTGCAACCTATGAGATTTTAAAACCGAAAATGGAAAACCGGGCAGAAATTCTGACGCAGCATCAGCGCATCAATGAGCTGTATAATCGGCTGGCAGGAAATGTCAGCGGTTCCCGCATGGATCTGGAGACCTTTGTGCAGCGGCAGTATCTGGAGAAAATTTTGTATGCAGCAAACCGGCGTTTTCAGGAAATGTCCGCAGGGCAGTTTGAACTGCGGATGTATGATCTGGAGAAAGCCGGCGAGGGAAGAAATCACGGTCTTGACCTGATGGTATATTCTGCAGTGACCGGGAAAGTGCGGGAAGTGCGTACTTTATCCGGCGGAGAGTCTTTTATGGCGGCATTGTCACTGGCGCTTGGCATGGCGGATCAGATTCAGGAAAGTTCCGCGGCAATCCATCTGGATGTTATGTTTATCGACGAAGGATTTGGCTCCTTGGATGAAAATTCCAGAAATCAGGCAGTGCGTGTGCTGCAGGAGATGGCAGGCGGAAGCAAACTGATCGGTATCATTTCTCATGTGACAGAGTTAAAACAGGAGATCGACGATCAGCTTATCGTAAGTAAGGATGAGAACGGAAGCCATGTGCGCTGGCAGATCAGCTAAAAATCTTCCATTTTCAGCAGTATTTGCATAAACATGTAAAGCAGAATCATAATCCCGGAGGTTTTGTGTTAAAATCCCCGGGATTAGTTGAAAAATAACCGGAATATCGGTATGATGTTAAGAAACGGGAGGAACAGAACATGAAAGTTTTAATGTTAAATGGCAGTGCAAAAGCCAATGGAAATACATACAGATCTTTATTAGAAGTAGGAAAACAGCTGGAAAAAGAAGGCATTGCATACGAGATTTTTCAGATCGGTGGAGAGCCGGTGCGTGACTGCTTAGGATGCGGTCAATGTTCAGAAAAAGGATGCGTTTTTGATGATGATAAAGTAAACGAGTTTACCGCAAAAGCAAAAGAGGCAGACGGTTTTGTATTTGGAACACCGGTGTACTATGCACATCCAAGCGGACGGATCATGTCCTTCCTGGATCGCGCATTTTACAGCAGCGGAGCATCCTTTGCGTTTAAACCGGGTGCATCCGTAGCGGTTGCACGTCGTGGTGGTACGACGGCATCGTTTGATGCAATGAACAAATATTTTGGAATCTGTCAGATGCCGGTGGTTGGTTCCACCTACTGGAATCAGGTACATGGAGCAGTTCCGGGAGAGGCAGAAGAAGATGCCGAAGGTCTGCAGACCATGCGAAATCTTGCCAGAAATATGGCATGGATGCTGAAATGTTTTGAAGCAGGAAAGGCAGCGGGTGTGGCATTGCCGCAGACGGAACGTGAGTATAAAACAAACTTTATCAGATAATTTAGATAAAGGTGTAATTATTTGGAAAACGGGTTGAATGCTGTTTGGCACTTTGCTGATAATACAGCTGTCTGGTGAAAAAATGATAAGGCACAGGGATTAATGGGGAGCAGTAGAAATGGAAAATACGGGTCTGCAGCTTGCAGATATTTGTGATTTGGAAAAATTATATAAGATGATCGGGGACTGGAGCAATGCGACAGGAATGTCTGCGATACTGACCGACAGTGATGGGAAAGAAACAATGAAATGTTGGGGAAAATCACTGTTTTGTCGGACGCTTTTGTATACAAGTAAAGGGTATGAGGCCTGCTGTAAGTGTATGGAGGTGCTGGAGCGTGGAGCGCAGATCTGCTATGCATGTGCATATCATTTTGTGATTCCGTTGAATTTGCCGGATGGCACGTTCGTTGGAAAAGTGGTTGCCGGACAGACATTGCTAGAAGAAGTTCCGGATGAGACTGTCTGTGAGAATCTGAAAAAAATCGGGTTGAGTGAAGAAAAAGCCAGACAGGCTATCGATTCAGGAGAAAAGCGGAAAAAGGAAAATGTGGACAGTGCTTATGCACTTCTGGACTCCATGCTGAATTCTTTTATTGAAAAAAGTTATTATATATGGAAAGCCGGAGAGGATATCAAACGGGCAAATAAAGAACGGCAGTCTGCACTGGCCAATGCAGAGGAACAGCGCAGACAATTACATACAGAGATTCAGGAAACACTTGGCGGTGCAGATATGGGAATGTGGACATTGGTGTTTCGCGATGACAGGAAACCACGTCTGTACGCGGATAAGACTATGAACCGTCTGCTTGGGACAACCGAACGGATCAGCGCAGAGAATCGTTATATCAGATGGATTGCAGGAATTCCACCGGAAGAACAGGAAGCGGCCAATGCGTATATGGAGCAGATACGAAAGGATGGCAGAGCAGAAATTACATATAAATGGATACATCCGCTGAATGGGGCAATGTATATTCGCTGTGGAGGTATTCGGGATGACAGTTATGAAAAGGGCATGAAAGTGCGTGGCTATCATCAGGATGTTACACTGCAGCAGAGAGCGGAGCAACTGCACAAGGAAAAGCTCCGGGAACAGTATTCCGTAATTGATGCCATCAGCAGTATTTATCAGGTAGTGTGGGTCTATGATCTGAAAAAAGGGACAATCAGTGTGATCCGTCAGGCAAAGGAACTGCATAAGCCGGCACAGGAGGCAGAATATAATGCGACAGAGACAATCGAAAATGTTATCGCACAGTGTGTAGAAAAGGAAGATCAGGCGGAAATGCGCCAGTTTTATAATCTGGAGATACTTGCACAACGTCTCTGTTCGGAACCAAGCGTCAGCAAAGATTTTCGTGATACGATCATGGGATGGTGCCGGATCATTGCGATTCCTGTGGATCAGCAGGCGGGAGAGCGGCCAGAAAAGATTATGATCGGTATTCAGAGAATCGATGAGGAAAAACGAAAAGAACTGAATGCACAGAGATTACTTGCCAAAGCTTATGAAGAGGCAAAGCGGGCCAATGCGGCAAAAACAGAATTTCTGTCTCGGATGTCCCATGATATCAGGACTCCGATGAATGGAATTCTTGGAATGTCAAAGATTGCAGAAAAATCTATTCAGGATCCGAAACGTGTACTGGATGCACTGCACAAGATTGATCAGTCCGGAAAACAGCTGGAGATGCTGATCAATGATGTACTGGATATGAGCAGGCTGGAGAGTGGCAGGACAGAACTGACAAGGGAGCCGTTCAATATTATTCAGATTTTAGACAATAACTATGTACCAATTCATCTGATGGCAGAAGAAAAGCAGATTCGGATGCTTGGTCCGCATGCGAATCTTACGCACAGGAATCTGATTGGAAGTCCGCTTCACCTGCAGCGTATTTTACTGAATATTTTAACCAATGCAATAAAATATAACAAAATCGGTGGAACCGTTGAAGCATGGCTGAATGAGCTGCCACAGGATGAAACGCATTCTTTTTATGAATTTATCATTGCAGACACCGGTGTAGGAATGAGTCCGGAATATCTCGAGCATATTTATGAACCATTTTCCCGTGGAATGACAGATTCGGGGACACATTATCAGGGTACAGGTCTGGGAATGGCCATTACAAAAGAAATTGTAGATCTGATGGGCGGAACCATTGAAGTTAAAAGCAGTGTGGGCGTTGGAACAACTTTTTGTGTAAAGCTCCCTTTTGAACTTTGTATGGATGGATATGAGCAGCAGAGGCAGGCAGATCAGGAAGACAACATTTGTCTGGAGCATATGAAAATACTGATGGCAGAGGATAATGAGCTAAATATTGAAATTGCGACGTTTATGTTGCAGGAAGCAGGGGCTGATGTGACTGTGGCCAGAAATGGGAAAGAGGCATATCTGACCTGGCTGACTTCTCCAGAGGAAAGTTTTGATGCAATTCTGATGGATATCATGATGCCTGAAATGAATGGAATTGAGTCTACGCGATGCATTCGGGCATCGGAACGCGGTGATGCCAGAAAAGTTCCAATCATTGCGATGACAGCAAATGCTTTTGCGGAAGATATAAAAAGATGCAGAGCAGCCGGAATGAACGATCATCTGGCAAAACCGCTGGATATCCAAAAACTTTACCGGACACTGGCGAGATATCGCAGAAATATATACAGCGAATAAAGGAAAAACAGGGGATTGAAAAATTATGGCTATATTGGGAATTGATCTTGGAACGACAAATTCACTTGGAGCTGTGTATCGGAATGGAAAAGTTGAGCTGATTCCGAACCGGTTTGGATCATTTCTGACTCCCAGCGTGGTGAGCGTGATGGAGGATGGCAGTGTTTTGACCGGACAGATTGCGAAGGAGCGCCTGATCACACACCCGAAGGATACAGCATTTTCTTTTAAAAAAGATATGGGAACGGATCGGCAGTATATGCTTGGTGGAAAGAAGTTTCTGCCGGAAGAGTTATCGGGATTTATTGTCAGTGCAATTGTGGAAGATGCAAAAGAGTATCTCGGAGAAGAAATCAAGGATGTGGTTATTTCAGTTCCGGCTTATTTTCATGATAAACAGCGTGTGGCGACAAAAAGGGCAGGTGCGTTGGCAGGAGTAAATGTAAAAAGAATCGTGAATGAACCAAGTGCGGCGGCGCTTGCCTCCTATTTTGACACACAGAATGAGCAGCTGTTTCTGGTATTTGACTTTGGCGGCGGAACGCTGGATGTTTCCATAGTGGATTGTTTTGACACCATGGTGGAAATTCTGGCTGTTTCCGGAGATAATCATCTGGGTGGTGATGATTTTAATGAAGCCATCGCAGAGGGATTTTTAAAAGAGCATAATTTGAAGCAGGAAGATCTGAATGGTACGGAATATGCTATTTTGCTGCGTCAGGCGGAGAAATGTAAAATTGCACTGTCCACAGAACGGGAAGCAAAGTTGACGGCTGTATTTGGAGGACAGACGTATCAGAGTGTGTATACAAATGAGCGGGTAATGCGGGAAAGTTCTGCGGTATGGAAACGGATTCAGACTGTGCTGCGGCATGCGCTGCGGGACAGTCGGATAGAGCTGGAAGATATCGATGCGGTGATCCTGGCAGGCGGTTCCGGAAAAATGCCGCTGGTGCAGTCTTATATGGAGCAGCTTTTTGATCAGACCCCAGTGGTGACCGGCTTCAGTGATCAGCTGATCGCCCGTGGGCTTGGTCTGGTATGTGGTGTGATGGAGCGGAAAGATGAAGTGCGGGACTATATTTTGACAGATATTTGTCCATTTACGCTGGGGACCAGTGTAAATAATGAAGCAGATTCAAATCATCCCTACATGAGTGCCATCATTGAACGCAATACAATTCTTCCGTGTTCCAGAATACATCGTTTTTACACTGCTTCGGATTATCAGAAGGAAGTGAAAATTGACATTTTGCAGGGGGAAGAACCTTATGCAGAGGACAACGTGCAGCTTGGCGTGATCACGGTGCCGGTTCCGAAGAAAAAACGAGGCGAGGAAGCGGTGGATGTCCGTTTTACCTATGATATCAACGGAATTCTGGAAGCAGAGGTGACGGTGGTATCTACCGGAAAAAGTGTGACGAAAGTCCTGTCTCAGAATATGGATGAAAAGGAAATTGCAAAGCGGATGCAGCAGCTTGAAAAATTGAAAGTGCACCCGAAGGATTTAACGGAGAATCAGTTAATTCTGGAGCGCTTGCAGGCAGTTTATGAAGAAGCATTGCCAGATACAAGGGAAATGCTCATGTATCATATCCGACAGTTCGAAAGCATCCTGGCGCTGCAGGATCCGCGGCGGATCCGAAAATATCGGGAGTTTCTTGAACGGATGATCACATCATTGGAGCATTATGATCCATTTGAGGGAAAACTGGAATTCCCGGAGTGGCGGGATGATGACGATGAGAATGATGATGGCGAAAAATAAAAATAGACACTTTTGGAGGAAACAGTCAGATGTATGAATCAGAAGCGTACGAGATTTTACATATTAAGCGGGGCAGTTCACAGGAAGAGATAAAAGAAGCCTATGCAACCTTGTCCAAACAGTATCACCCGGAGGAACATCCGGAAGAATTTCAACAGATTCATGAGGCGTATATGACGCTGCGCAGACGGAATCGTGGACGAAGAGAAGAAAACCGGAATCAGGAAGCTGAGCAGACACATAATCCGCTGCAGGCAGAAGAAAAAATGATGGAAGATAGTTTGATGGAGATGGCATCAGAAAATGACAACCATCAAGCTGCGTTGGAGGAAAATACAGAACGGGAATTTCAGAATGAAAATCCGGAACAGGAATATGATACAGAAGAACAGAGTGCAGATCAGTCAGGAGAGGAAGAATATCAAGAGCCTGCCCGGCAGGATTCTGCGCCGCAGTACGATTTTGATGAAGTAATTGAGGAAGATGAGCGCAAGGACGAGCAGCGGCTGATTTTACTGATTCAGAAAGCTTTGGTAGAGATGGAAATGCTGTTAAAACCGCCATATTGCGATAAACTAAAGCTGTTTCAGCAGTTTTTCAAAAAGCCGGAGTATCAGACTGCGTTAAAGCAGCCGGCCTTTATGGAATATTTTGCGGATATGCTGGCAGAGAGTCATCTCAAACCTATGATTTATGATCACATTATTGAGTATTATCGGTTTCGGGGGCTGAATCCGGAGGATATGTATGAGGAAGCGGCGAAACTTTACTACGTGCTGGACGATAAGCGCGGTATGAAGAAAAAGAAACCAGGGTTCTGGCAGGGCGTTCTTCCGGTAGCTGCAATTGCAGGTATCCGTGCAGGTACACGTTCGGCAGAACCGGGAACTGGTGCAGGAAATCTGTTTGGATTCCTGTTTGTGGTAGTCATTGTAATTGCGTTGATGTTTATTTTATATCGTCAATTATATAAAAATCATTCCAGTCTGTTTGCACAGGCAATTGTGGCGGTGCTGCTTACTGTTTCACAGTTTATTGTGCTGATGGGAGATTTTTACGCATCGCTGATGGGATCGGATGCAGGAACCATACTTGCAGTATTTCTGTTTTTGATGGGAGGAATCTGGCTGATCGGTATCGGAATTGCGGCGATTGTGAAGAAGATCCGCAAGTTGGCTCACAGATAAAGAAAAAGTCAGTCTTTTTGCTTGTAAAAGCGAAAAGACTGACAATTAAAAATAAATATATAAAAATAACAGAAAAGTATTGACAAAACAGTAGAGATGCGTTACTATAATCTCAACAAAAGAACTAAGAAACAGAGGTACAGTCCAATGAAATAAGAAGAAAGATTTCATAATTTAAGAACAGGAGGTACGGTCCAAAAGGAACATAAGTAATCAATTAATAAACTGAGAAAGTTGAAGGTGTAGACAATGAAATTACAGGAAATTCATTAAAAGCCCGGTCGAAAGAAGAAAAAATCGATCGGGCTTAAATTTTGTCCGTATTACTATTTTATATCTGCAAGTATCATTGCAAAATATCCCCATTCCCAATACAAAGATTCAAAACTGTTTTCCAGATATTCATAAATGTCGTCATCTTCATAGCCGGTCATTCGGGTAAGAATGGCAATGGTCTCACGAACGGTTTCATAGGCAAGCGGAGTCTGACCGCGATTCAGCCAGGATAAAAACAGACCATAGCGGATGGAAGCATATTCCATGCCGATCCATTGCATATGAATGAGCATGCTGTCCAGATTTCCTTCCGGAAGTAACAGGTCAGAATACATTTCATTAGCCAGAAAGGCGCGAAGCAGAGGCTCGTATTTTTCTAATTCGACGTGAAAACTTTTCCAGCTGTCTGTCAGATCATAGTCACAGGTTCCTTCGGAAATTTCGGCAGCAAGTGTGAGCAGCGGTGTCAGAAAACGGGTGTACAGCCCTTCTTTTTCATAGTTGACGGCCAGGTCCTGTAAAAGTTCGTTACATTCATACAGCATATCTTCCAGAGAAAACTCCATCTGCTGGATCGCATCGGATAACTGCGCAAGTGTTTCCGTGGAAAAATAATCCTTCAACAGTACTTCCGATAACTGATGCTGTTCGGGAAGTTCTGAAAGAAGATAAAAACATTCCATCAAAGCCAGCGCAAGGCTGCTGTCTGTATTTTGTATCCTTTGAAGTATATAATCGCGAATCTGGAAAAGCAGAGCTTCACTATCATCAGATGGAAGCAGTGATGTGATATCCGGAAACTGGATGTGCGGTTCCGTCTGCCAGAGATCAAGAACTGCCGGACATCCTGGCATCAGGGATGCTTCTGCATGGCTGGAAAAATCATGCTTTTCCCGTGGAAACATCGTACAGGTTTCCGAAAGAATAGAGTCACCGTGAGTCAGTACCAGCCGACACAGCCTGTTTTTCTGCAGAAATGGACATTTCTGGTGATCATTTAAAGTAATGATATGCTGCCCGTCTCTGTCATAGGTATATTCAGATAAGGCGGAATGTTGCAGCTGCATATCTGCCGGCGGCTTGACAGTGCGCCAGCGGTCGTAGGTATCGTCGTCCACGGCAATTTTCCATTCCTGACAGCAGGTGAGGGAACATTTGTCGGCAATACATGTAAATTTTTTATAATAATCAGGTGCGTAAATCTGCATAGTTTGATCATCCTTTTTCTGTGATTTGTGAAATATAAATCCTGTTTTATACAAAAAAATGGTTTTCCTGTCATTTATCTGCAATAAAAGTTTGTGAGAAATCTGGAATTTATAACAGCTGTATTGTAGCATGCAGCATATTTTTTTCCAATCTGTGTGCGAAAAATAATTCACAAAATTGCAGAAAATTCCGAATCTGAAAAATAACCAAAAACGATATTTTTTAATGGATAAATGGCGAAAATACTGGATTTTCAGACTTTTGTGCAACTTGTACAGCCCCAAAATCGGTGCAAAAAACCGGATTGACAGTCCGTATCCGGGTGCATATACTAAAGCCACATCAAAATCTCAGGCAGAGACAGTTCCTGTTAGTTCGTTTGCCTGACCGGACATATCTTCATAAAAATCGTGCCGTTTTTGGCAGCAGATCCAATTTTGATGACAGACAATAAAATCCCATGGGGAAAAGAGAAAGGAATGGAGAGATGAAGAAAAAACAATTGATTACAATGCTGGGAGCAATGACACTGGCGCTGGTTCTTGGAACAGCACCGCTGACGCAGTCGGTTCTGGCCGCAGGAAGCACGGGTGTGATGAGTCAGAGCGCAGTGATGGATGCGTTGAAGGATAATGACATTATTGATGTCACAAGACGTGGATCTGTGACAATCCATAAGTATGATCTGACGGCAGCGGAAGCCGCTGGAACTTTTACCGCAGGAAGCGTGCGGGCAACGGGGGAGATGAACGCAGAGCTTGAGAAAAAACTGGCAGATTATGCGGTTTCCGGCGTACAGTTTTCCTGCCTGCGTGTGGGAAATGTGGAAACACACAGCGTAAATGACGGAACGAAAACAGCAGTAGAACTTGTATATGAAATCCCGGAGAAACTGGCAGAAATCCTGGAACTGACAAAAGCAGACAGTATTGATATGAGTTCGGCAAAAGAGGCAAAACCCTGCCAGAATACAGGAGCCTGGCATTACACAAGTCAGCAGATTTCAGATGCACTGGCAGCAATTTTGAAAGCAGATAATGTGTCAGCAAAGAATGCGCTGGAAAATTATCTGTATGATTATGGAACTATGGATTCTACAACGGATCAGGCAGCCGCAGCAGGAGTAATAAATCTGCCAAAGACAAATACAAACGGGGTTACAAGCATCGAAGATATGGAACTTGGATTGTATCTTTTTGCTGAGACAGAAGTGCCGGAGCAGGTGACGGAAACAGTAAATCCGTGGTTTGTGCAGCTGCCGTTTACAAACGAGGGAACCAATGGTGGAGATTACTGGCTGTATGATATGGCAGTATATCCAAAGAACCAGACTGGAAATCCGACACTGGACAAGAGTGTGCGAAACGCATACAGCAACACCGTGTCAACAAACGGACAGACGGCATCCGGAACAGATAAAAATAAAAGTGTACATGCAGGGGCAGATTATGTGTCACGGAATGATTCGGAGGCATTGGTTGTTTATCACGGACCGGATGAGGGAGGAAATGAGAACGATAAGACAAAAGCGGCGTACGTGGCAAATCGTGGGGGGTATACAAGTGATGGTGTGACAGCCGGAAAAGATGGAACCGCGATCAGTACGGATTTTTCTTATCGGGATACGACGACCGCATCAGAAGGAGATGTGCTGGATTATATTCTGGTATCTAAACTTCCTCATATCAGTTCGCAGGCGACCTATCTGAGTGAATACACATTTACAGACACGTTGTCAAAAGGAATTACGTATGGCAGAGATGTCAAGATCGCATTTTATGACAATGCGGCGGATGCAAATGTGAATAATACGGCAAATGCGGTGCTTTTATGGAATCTGGCTTCCGGGGATTATTCTCAGAATTATGTGGATGTGACAGTGCAGGATCCAAATACCGGCGCACATACTTCCGACGGTGCTACCAGAATGAAAGTATCTCTGACCGAAGCAGGACTTAAAGTGATTAATCAGGGATTGAAAGACGTCAAAGGGCTGGAACACGGACTGTCAGATTATTATATGGTTGTGTATTATACGGCAACGGTCCATTCGGACGAGTCCGTTGTTCTGGGAGATGAAGGAAATCCAAACAATGTCAGCCTGATCTGGAGTCGCACTGCGGATGGTTTTTACAATATGCTGGAAGACCGTAATTATGTGTATTCTTATGGACTGAATCTGACAAAAACATTTTCTGACCAGAAGGGAAGATTTGATCATGTAAAGTTTAAATTGTATAACAGTACAGATGCCTATTATGTAATGGCAGAGAAGTCCACGCAAAAGGACGGAGTGTACTATGTTACCGGAAAAACAACAGATCCAAAGAAAGCAACGGCGTTTACACCTGCAGCGGCAGATGGAAAACTGATCGTAAACGGCACAGAGGCAGACACATATCAGCTGACGGAAATTGAGACAGATGACGGATACAATCTCCTGAAAGATCAGATTGTAATCGATATTACAGCGACGGACCGGGATGTGATTGCGTCGGTGGCCGGCGTGACTGGTATGGATGCGGAAGCAGTAAATGCAATTGTAGAAAATTATCATGGCGGAATCTATGACGAAAACGGGAATCTGGTAACAAATCAGACAGATGAGCTGTTCGGTACAAAAGCCGGCGCACCATCTTCTGAGACGGCCAATGGACGTACCATTGGAAAAACTGATCTGTATGTTGGCAAGATCAAACCGGCAAGTGCAACGGTAGATGCTGTTTCTGCAAGTATGACAGATCAGAACGGAGCAGTCATACTGTCTGTTAACAATACGAAAGGCTTTCTGCTTCCACAGACAGGTGGAACAGGTATGTATCTGGTAACAATTCTCGGTGCTATTGCAGTGGCTGGTGGCTATTGCCTCGTTGTAAGAAAAAAAGAAATCCATGAAAAATAAAATCAGAGTGGCTACGGCGATTTTGCTTGTCTGCGGTGGAATCTGCATGGCGGTTTATCCGTGGATCAGCAACTGGATGTATGGACGGATGGTACAGTCGGAAGTGAAGGTGTATGAGCGAATGAATGGGATGGCAGATGCCGGTGAGACAGAACGGCAATGGAATCTGGCCAGACAATATAACAAAGCACTGACAGAATCAGCAGTCTCGTTGACGGATCCGTTTATTCCCTCGGAAAAAGAGTCGGGAGAAGATCTGAAGGAATTGTATGAAACGGCCTTGCGAATGAATGAAGATGGTCTGATGTGTTTTGTGGAAATTCCAAAGCTTCAGCTTTACCTTCCTGTGTATCATGGGACATCTGAACAGGTATTGAAACGCGGGGCAGGACATTTGCAGAATTCTGCACTTCCGGTGGGAGACCGAGGCTGCAGAACGGTGATTTCAGCACATTCTGGTATCAGTACCTCAAAACTGTTCAGTGATCTTACCGAATTGCAACAAGGTGATCGATTTTTCCTTCATGTTCTGGATCGGGTTTTGATTTATCGGGTATGCGAAATTCAGGTAATCTGGCCGGATGAAACGGAACGGCTGTCGGCGCAGAAGGACCGGGATCTGGTTTCCCTTGTGACCTGCACACCGTATGGTGTGAATACGCAGCGCCTTGTAGTGACCGGGGAGCGGGAAGAAGAGGCCATGCCAGCTTTGACAGGTGAGTCCGGGAAAGAAAAAGATGCAGTAATCGGAGCACTGGAGTCAGACTGGATGAAAAATTACAGGCGGACGCTGGTGACCGGGGGAGGTATCGTGGCTGCAACGATGATTGGACATTATTTGATGATGCAGAGAAGAAAAAAATCAGCAAAAGGGACTTTGGAAACAAGAAAAAGTACGGAAAGCAGTGCCAGAAATGAGTAAGAGGCAGTCCGCGAAGAATGTACTTGGAATTTTCCTGATTTTTTGTGGGCTCATAGCGCTTTTAATTCCGGAACTGCAGGCATTAAAGGTACAGCGGGATGGAGACTCTGCGATTCAAAAATTTCAGGAGAACAGATCGGAGGACAAAGACAGGGATGCATTATGGAATGAAATTTGCCGGTATAATCGAGAACTATATGAAAATGGTCAGGCAGAGTTCGAGAATGAAGAAGCAGTGGCACGCAGACCGGAAATGCTGCAGGATTTAAAATCGGATTTGTTTGGCTATATTGAGATCCCGGCAATGGAGTGTCAGTTGCCGCTGTATCTTGGAGCTTCGACAGAAAATATGGAGTGTGGAGCCGTTGTGCTTGGTGGTACATCGGTTCCAATCGGAGGAAGCAACACAAATAGTGTGATTGCCGGGCACAGGGGATGGAAAAAAAGTAAATTTTTTAAGAACATTGAAAAGCTGAATACGGGTGATGCGGTGTATGTGACAAATTTCTGGGAGACTCTGACCTATCGTGTCACATACACAGCAGTGATAGAACCGGATGACAGTGAAAAGGTGAAGATTCAGGAGGGAAAAGATATGGTTACTCTTATTACCTGCCATCCGTATCGTTCCGGAGGCAAATACCGATATGTGGTTTACTGCGAAAGGGATTCCTGAACTTCTGATCGGTATTTAGTAAATGAAAAAATATGATGGATAAAAAAGTGTTTTGTGAAAGTTTATAAAAAGAAGGATGAGGTGGAGAAATTGAAAGGAATGCCAAAAGGTATGAAAAGGGCATGTCTGTGGCTGACCGCCTGCGGAATATTGAACCTGCAGATTCTGCTCCCGTGGCAGGCGCATGCGGCAGAGGCGGAGGTTATGTGGAAAAAAGTGACGCAGGGGATCAATGAACAGAATGCGTATGTATATGGTGGAAATAAGATGGATGGAACGATGTCTTCCCGTGTACTTGAAAAAACATCTGCGGGAATCTGGGGATATGTAGATCAGGGAAAAGTCAAAAATACAGATTCCATTCTGACACCAAACGGAGCAGGCTGGTGGCATGTGGTAAACGGCTGGGTGGATGCTTCCAATGGAGTATACAGTACAACGGATGGTGCGTTCAAATTTGTAAATGGAAAATTGGATCGTACCGCGAATCAGACTGTCGCTACATATCGGAGTCAGCGACGCTATCTGCTGGATGGAAAAGTGGATGAAACGTATACCGGACTTGGTACAGATGAGAATGGAATCTACTGGATTACACAGGGGGCTGTGGACGAATCTTATACAAGTGTTGTCAAGGATACGATCGGGGTGACAAATTCAGCCGGATGGCTCTGCATCAGAAACGGTGTGTTTGATGCGAGTGCAGATACCATTGCAAAAAATGAAAATGGATGGTGGAAAATAAGAGATGGTCTGGTAGATTTTTCGTATAATGGTCTTGCCAAGAATGAAAACGGATGGTTTTACCTGCAGGGTGGAAAAGTAAATTTTGATTACAATGGCGCAGTTCAGAATGAAAATGGCATATGGTATGTTTCCGGAGGAAAAGTAGATCTGGGATATAACGGACATGCATACGGTTATTATTTTACCGGTGGGAAGGCACAGTAGGGGGATTTGACATGAAAAAAAGAATGAAACAGATTTTCTGTGTGATTGCGGCCAGTCTGCTGCTTTGCGGATCCTTTCTGCCAATGAAAACAGGTCCCGTTATGGCATATGCTGCAGAAGATGGCACGTTGCAAAGCGAAAACCGGACGGAAAATCAGCAGGAAAATGAGATAGAAGAAATGATTGAGAATCAGAATCTGGAAGAAAATCAGAATCAGCTACAGGAACAAAAGGATGAACTGGCGCAGAACGAAAATCAGGAGCAGGCACAGGAAGAAAAGTATGAGCTGGTTCAGCCACAAACCCAGGAACAGATTGATTTAGCCTGGAATATAGCGACATTTGCAGCGAAGAATATGACACTGACGAAAAGTACGAAGCAAATGTTTGCCGCATATTATTCGAATGATAAATTTGACTGTCAGGAGTCGATATTATATCTGAATAATAATTGGGTATGGTGTATGGAACCGTCACAGTTGGTTGGAAATGTAGGAAATGGAGTGAATTACACACTGGTAAATAACGGAGATGCCCTGCAATGGATCAAAAACCGTTTTGGCTGGAGTTGGGCAAAGAGTAATAATCTGAGTAAAGCAGTTTATTTTGCCAGAAGCTATTTCCCGGGAGATGCAAATTGTACCTATGCATTGATACAAAATCTGATCTGGTCAGAGATTACGAGCGGTGAAAGCCCCTCGGAGGCAGGACGGTATTTACTGACGAATGGAGTGGGAAATTCATCACATGTTTGTTCTCATCTCAATACAAAGGAAAAAGTGCAGGCGGCAATCCGGGGGGTATGGGAAAAAGTGAGTGAGTACCATAAGATGCCATCTTACAATGGACAGACCATACATATTTCAGCTGGCCAGTCATGCTGGGTACCGGATACCGGTGGTGCAACAAAAGATTTGACTTTTTCAGCTCCCAGCGGAGTGCAGATAACAAAGGGAAATAATAACGATGGAATCTGGATTTGGACAGATGCTTCTGCAGCAGGAAAATCATTTACAATTAATTTTACAAAAAATACAGTGCCGTCTGGGAGCGAAGGAGTACTTGTCTATGAAGCAACCGATAAACGCCGTCAGGCAGTTGCTCTGTGGAATTCTGCAATTACACCGGATTACGGTTCTGTCCGTGTGATCGTTGACAGAAACGAGTATCTGAATGCGAAGTATAAAGCGCGTGAAGCAGTTTCACCTGCATTTGATCTGCATATAGAAAAGACCGATTCTGATACAGGAGAACCACTGGAAAATGCAGTGTTTGATATTTATATGGATGGTATAAAAGTGGCATCGGTCACGACAGACCGTGATGGAAAAGCGGCATATCACTGGCGGGGCTCAGTATTGTACACGCCTTATTATGAAGATATACAACCAGTTTTGAATTACAGTGAGTGGAATAGCGCATATAATACAGCCAGAAATAATGTAAAGAAAAAAGTGGAAGAGGCGCGTTCTGATTTAAAACAGCAGACTACACACGTATGGAAGGTTGTGGAACGTCAGGCACCAGAAGGGTATGAATTAAATGAAAAAGTCTGGGAAGAAACCTTTGATCTGAACACAGAGGCTGTGGAGGTTGATTATACAAACCGTCCAAATAAAGGATTTCTCAAAATGAAAAAAGTGTCAGGCAATCCGAAAATCACAGATGGAAACGCATGCTACAGCTTAAACGGTGCAGTGTATGGAATTTATGAAACGGTGGAAGACGCAATTGCGGACCAGAACAGACTGGAAACACTGACAACCGATGAGACAGGAAATTCCAATGAAGTTGGCTTATATGCAGGAACCTATTATGTAAAGGAAGTAACAGCACCGAATGGGTATGAACTTTGCTGTGAGAAAGAGAGCGAACAGGCGGAAGCAGGAATCCATATTGTGCAGATAAAATCAGATGAAACGACAACTTTTACCTGTAAGGAGAAGCCAGTGGATCATCCGTTTGCATTGTTATTACAGAAACTGGATCA
>Ga0129310_1001645_pt1 | contig 18760 bp, 18 predicted proteins | sample Go1ome_2_FD_94433 | JGI IMG/M metagenome (GOLD analysis project Ga0129310, IMG submission 94433) | Western lowland gorrila individual fecal microbial communities from Wisconsin, USA - Go1022A metagenome | ecosystem: Host-associated > Mammals > Digestive system > Large intestine > Fecal | place...
ACCTTCCAGGTATTCAACAATGTTATCGCTAACGGCGGTCAGGTAAAATGCATCAACGTTAAGGGTTATGCAGATATTCCGCGTCGTCAGCTGGACGAGCTCGTTAAATTCTGCGGCATCTACGGTGCTAAGGGTATGGCTTGGCTGCAATTCCCGGCAGAAGGCGGCGTAAAATCCTCCATCGCTAAATTCTTCAGCGATGAAAACATTGAAGCAATCAAAAAAGCTGCTGAAGTTGAAGCAGGCGACCTGCTGCTCTTCGTTGCCGATAAACCGTCCGTAGTTGCTGCTTCTCTGGGCGCACTGCGTATCGAAATGGCTAAACGCCGTGGTCTGATTGACCCGGATAAGCTGGCCTTCACCTGGGTAGTTGACTTCCCGATGTTCGAGTACAACGAGGAAGAAAAACGTTATGTTGCAATGCACCATCCGTTCACCGCTCCGCGTGACGAGGACCTGCCGCTGCTGCTGACCAACCCTGGCAAGGTATATGCTAAGGCTTATGATATGGTTCTGAACGGCACCGAAATCGGCGGCGGTTCCATCCGTATCCATCGCCGCGACGTACAGAAGAAGGTATTCGAAGCTATCGGCCTGTCCGATGAGGAAGCACAAGAGAAGTTTGGCTTCATGATGAACGCATTCGAATACGGTGCCCCGCCACACGGTGGTCTGGCATTCGGTCTTGACCGTCTGATCATGATTATGGCTCAGCGCGATTCTATCCGCGACGTAATTGCTTTCCCGAAAACTCAGAGCGCATCCGACCTGATGACTCAGGCTCCTAACGATGTTGATGAAAAACAGCTGCGTGAGCTGCACATCAAAACCAGCCTGCTGATGAAGAAGGATAAAGAAGACAAATAAGCACTTTAGCCTGCTTCTGTCAAGTGGATAAAGCAAAATAAATATTCAAAAATTTTTAATGGAAGCGTTGAAAAACGCTTCCATTTTTGGTATTATATGTATGTCGATAGAAGTTAAAGACAATTGAAGAATAGTTGTTAATTATACCCCTGCGATGTTCGTTACATTGCTCCAAAGGTTTTGAGCCAACACTCTAACCTAGGGAGCCTGATACTCCTTCTTTCAAAAACATGCCTCCTTTGAGTGGACGTTTGCGATTGTTAGGGAAGGCACCCACCTGCACATGCAGGTTCAAAACACGGAGCTGGACGGCATTGTGGGGATTAATTTTTTTATGAGATAATTTTTGTCACAGAAAGATACAGGTAAAGAGCGATGGAAAATCTATTCGGTAATTTATTTGAAACTGAAAAGCGACAGACGAAGCCTTTGGCTGACCGCATGCGTCCCGAACGCCTCAGCGACTTTGTAGGGCAGGAGAGCGCCGTAGGCGCAGGCAGTCCGCTGCGCCGCATGATTGAGCGTGATGTACTGCAGTCCGTGCTCTTTTACGGACCTCCGGGAACAGGCAAAACAACGCTGGCGAAGGTCATCGCGCATGTCACCGGCGAAAAGTTTGAAGCCATCAATGCCGTTTCCAGCGGTGTGCCCGAGCTGCGTAAGCTCATTGCCAAGGCGCAGGAGGACAGACGCAACGGACGCGGCCGTACTATCGTGTTTATCGACGAGATTCATCGCTTCAACAAGGCACAGCAGGATGTGCTGCTCCCTTACGTGGAAAACGGCACGATAGTGCTCATAGGTGCTACTACCGAAAACCCTTTCTTCGAAATCAATTCGCCATTGCTTTCGCGTATGAAGGTGGTGCGTTTGGAAAAGCTGCAGGCACCGCAGATTCAGCAGATTTTGGAGCGAGCGATTGCCGACACTGAGCGTGGTTTTGGCAACAGCTTTAAAGCAGAGCCTGAGGCGTTGAGGATTATTGCCGATTTTGCAGCAGGTGATGCCCGCAGTGCGCTGAACATTCTGGAGCAGGCCGAGTTCATGCTGCCGGAGGAGGGCGAGCGTGTGCTGACTGTAGCAACGCTGCGCAGCGTTATCGGTACGGCGCTGCAGCGTTACGATAAAAAGGGCGACCAGCATTATGATATCATCAGCGCTTTTATCAAGAGCATGCGCGGCGGCGATGCGGATGCAGCGCTGCATTATCTGGCGCGCATGATTGAGGGCGGTGAAGACGTACGCTTTGTGGCACGCCGCGTTGTTATCTGCGCGGCGGAGGATGTAGGTCTGGCGGACCCGCAGGCGCTGGTGGTAGCCAATGCTGCGGCGCAGGCTGCGGATTTTGTAGGCTGGCCTGAGGCACAGATACCGTTGGCGGAGGCAGTGTGTTATATTGCCAACGCACCCAAGAGCAACACAGCCTATATGGGCATTGCCAAGGCGCGCGCGGATGTGCGCAGCCGTAACTGCGGCAGTGTGCCCAAGCATTTGCGTGACGCGCATTATCCCGGTGCCGCCAAGCTGGGACATGGCATAGATTACAAGTATCCGCACAATTTCCCCGGAGGCTGGGTGGAGCAGCAGTATCTGCCGGATGAGCTGTTGGGAACGCGCTATTACATTCCCAGCGGTCACGGTCAGGACAAGGGGCGTAGATAAAAATAGCATAATTAGAAATTTAAGCTATACAGCTAAAATTTGCAGAAATTATTTGTGACGCAATCTAGCATTTTTTCTGTTAATAGTGTATACTATACCTATATTATAGACTATTGTATTAGACAGAAAGGGTGTGAAGATCATAGCTTTAAGCAACAGGCAGAAGCAAATTGCTGAAATTGTACGTCTGGACGGACCTATTACCGGCGAGCATATAGCCGAAAGGCTGAATGTAACCCGCGCTGCCTTACGCAGTGATCTGGCAATCCTTGTTATGGGCGGTATTCTTGATGCGAGACCGAAGGTTGGTTATTTTTATACCGGTAAAAATACTTTGGGTATGCTGATGGAAGAAATTTCTGCTATTACTGTGCAGGATCTGCAGTCGGTACCGGTAGCGATTAAACATGACAAGAGCGCCTACGAAGCAGTTGTTACCATGTTCCTTGAGGATGTTGGAACGGTGTTCGTGCTGGATGAGGAAGGCATGCTGAACGGCATTTTATCGCGAAAGGATTTACTGAAGGCTGCTATCAATAATAATGATTTGCGTGATATTCCCGTGGTCATGGTAATGACGCCGATTTCCAAAATCATCGTAGCTACTCCGGATGAGCCTGCCGCTTCGGCAGCTCGCAGACTGATTGACAATGAAATCGACTGTCTGCCGGTAGTAAAAATCATTGATGAAAAGAAGCGCATGTATCAGGTTCTGGGACGTATTACAAAAACTAATTTTACTCGTCTGCTGGTAGATCTGGCTGAGGGTAAGGGGGGTAATTATCATAATAACGAAGCTTAATCCGGTTATTTATGCTGTATCTGATTCTATTGGTGAAACTGCGGAGTCCGTAGTTAAGGCAACCACCAGTCAGTTCGTAGAAGAAAAATTTGATGTTATCCGTGTTCCTTACGTAAAGGACAAGGAACAGATTGATAAAATTGTAGAAGAGGCTGCAACAAATAATGCGGTTATCTGCTATACTATCGTATCACCGGAGCTGCGCGAGCATATGGCGGACAAGGCTATGAGCAGTGATGTTGAGGTAGTTGACGTTTTGGGACCGATGCTGAAATCCATCGAAAAGTCTACCGGTCTGCTGCCGAAAAATCAGGCCGGCCTGATTCACTCTCTGGACCACGAATACTTCAAGCGTGTTGAGGCTGTGGAATTTGCTGTTAAATATGATGATGGCAAAAATCCTCTGGGTCTTTTGAAGGCGGACGTTGTTATTATCGGCGTTTCCCGTACCTCCAAAACACCGCTGAGCATGTATTTGGCACATAAGCAGATTAAGGTTGCCAACGTGCCGCTGGTACCGGAGCTGGCTCCGCCTGAAGAGCTCTTCAAGGTGCCTCCGTATAAGATTATCGGCCTGTTGATTGACCCGTTCAAGCTGAACGAAATCCGCAGCGAGCGCCTGAAAACCATGGGCCTTTCCGATACTGCGACTTATGCCGATATGAAGCGTATTGATGACGAGCTGGCTTACGCTAAGGGCATTATGCGCCGTCTGCACTGCCAGATTATCAACGTTTCCAACCGTGCGATTGAAGAAACCGCCGGTATTATCATGGAGTATGTGCGCAAGAACAAGGAACGCCATCACGAAAACTAAATCAGTGTAGCTCTGAGCTGCTGTTGCAGTGAGTCAGAAAGTAAACGGCCATTGGCAGCAAAGCGTCTGCCGGTGGCCGTTTTTGGATAAAGAGGGTTGAAGGAGGTTGCCTTAGTGCACAGATACGTTTTTCATATTCCCTGCGCTGTTTATGATAACGGTGCGTTAAAGTCTGCTCCGTGGCAGCAGGTGATAGATGAGTTTGCTGAGGTGCTGTATAAGCATACGGACGGCTTTTTTGTGCAGGATGCCGTGGGCTATTATAAGGGACGCAGCTGTGCGGAAAAGCTGCTAGTGGCTTATATTGATGCCGATGTGGCTGATGATTTTGTGCGTATTGCCCGCATTTTGCAGCAGGAATGCTATGCCTACGAGCGTGATGGAGAGCTTTTTATCGCGAAGTGATGCCTGTACTTTCAACGGATTGCGTTTTTATGCAGCCTCGGTAAGAGGGAATAGCTGTTGCAAGCAGTAGCACAAAGCTTTGCAAATATGCTATAATAATATATTATGATTTAGATTTAGAGGTGCAAAAAAATATGGCACGCTTTGCTGTAAAGACATTAGAATTTGATAAAGTAAAAAATATGCTGGCCTCCAAGGCCGCAACCTTTTTAGGCAAGCAGGCAATAATTTCCCTGCAGATCGAAAGTGAATTCAGTAAGGTTAAGCGCCTGCAGGAGGAAACTGCGGAAGCGCTGCGCATTCTGGATGAAGGCAGACGTTTCCCCTTTGGCGGTGCGTTCAATATTACGGCCGACGTGAAGCGCGCGGAGCTTGGCAGTGTGCTGGAGCCGGAGGAGCTGCAGCATATCCAGACAACGGTGCAGGCCTTTGCTTCGATGAAGGATTTCACTGCAGAAAATGCGGAAACAGCGCCTAATTTGGCCGAATACGGTGCGGAGCTGACGCAATTCAGCCGTCTGGAAAAGCAAATTGGCAGTGCGATTGATGAGCATGGCGAAATCAAGGATAACGCTTCACCGAAGCTTGGCGGTCTGCGTACTGCGATTCAGATTGCCAAAAATCGCGTGAAGGAAAAGCTCGACAGCATTCTGCATGATCCCAATAACCAGAAGTACTTCATGGATAACATCGTGACGATGCGTGGAGACCGTTACGTTATCCCTGTGAAGCAGGAGTATAAGATGAATTTCCCCGGCATTGTGCACGACCAGAGCGGTACGGGTGCAACGCTGTTTATCGAGCCGCTGGCTGTTGTCAATCTGAACAATGATATCAAGCGTTATGTTGCAGAGGAGCACGAGGAAATCGAGCGTATTCTGCGTCAGCTTACGCAGAACGTGGGCGCGGAGGCGAAGGCACTGCTGGCTTCGCTGGAAATTTTTACTACGCTGGACGTTATCTGCGCCAGAGCTTTGCTGGCGCAGGAGCAGCATGCGGTACGCCCGATGCTGGTGCTGAGCGGCGGCGTAGAAATTGCGCAGGGACGTCATCCGTTGCTGCCGAAGGATACGGTAGTGCCTTTGGATGTACAGCTGGGCGATAAATTCACCATGCTGCTGATTACCGGCCCTAATACCGGCGGTAAAACGGTAGCACTAAAGGCTGTAGGCCTCTTTGCGCTGATGGCGCAAATCGGTCTGTTTATCCCTGCAAGCAGTGCCAAGCTTCCGGTGTTCCGTGCAGTTTATGCGGATATCGGCGATGAGCAGAGCATTGAGCAGAGCCTGTCAACCTTCTCTGCGCATATGACGAATTTAATCAGTATTTTAAACGAGGTCAAGGCAGGAGATTTGGTGCTGATTGACGAAATCTGCGCCGGCACCGACCCGAACGAGGGCGCGGCACTGGCTATGGCGATGCTGGAGCACCTGCATGAGCAGGGCGTGCTGACGATGGTAACAACCCATTACAGCGAGCTGAAAACCTTTGCCTACGGTCATGAGGGCATGGAAAATGCCAGCGTGGAATTTGACCCCGTGTCGCTGCGTCCTACCTATCGCTTGCTGATGGGTGTGCCGGGAAGCAGTAATGCCTTCAATATCAGCCGCCGTTTAGGTTTGGCTGAGGATATTATCAAAAATGCCGGCGAGTTGCTGAACCAGGAGCATGTGCATATGGAAAATGTACTGCAGGAGCTGGACAGCGAACGTCGCCGTTATGAAAGCGGCAGCAAGGAGATTGAGGACCTGCGCCGTGAAAGCGAGCAGCTGCGTAACGCGCTGGCGTACTCCAAGAGCGAGTTTGAGCGCCGTAAGAATGAAATGCTGCGCAAGGCGCGTGAGCAGGCGGACGAAATCTACCGCCGCAGCCGCCGCGAATCCGAAGCAGTGCTGAAGGAGCTGCGCTCCATGAAGGCTGACTTCGATACGAAGCGCCTGGAGCAGGCGGCCGAAGAGGCGCGCAAGAAGCTCAACAAGACATTGAGCGAGGACGCACCGTTGCCGGAGGGCGCACCGTTATCTGCCAAGACGGCCAAGAAGGGTCTGAATGTCTTTGTTGTTTCCTTAGGGAAGAACGGCATTATTACCGATGTCAACGGCAACGATGTAACAGTACAGGTGGGTATCCTGAAAATGACTGTGCCGGCAAAAAAATGCCTGCTGACCAAGGCACAGCCTGCGCATACCGATGCTGCGCCTAAAAAGCGCAAGGGCTTCAGCAAGAATGCTGCTGCCAATTACGCACACCAGATGTTCATTGCCAAATCAGGCAGTGCCAAACAGGAAATTGATTTGCGCGGGATGACGCTTGATGAAGCAATTCCCGTTGTAGATAAAGCTATTGATGATGCACTGATTGCCGGTATCGGCCAGCTGCGACTCATCCATGGCAAGGGAACCGGTGCCTTGCGCGCCGGACTGACAGCGTATCTGTCGACCAACCGCTTTGTCAAGAAGCTGGAGACGGCGGCGCTGGAGGCCGGTGGCAGCGGCGCTACGGTTATTGATTTGTAATTTCGAAAGGAGTATTTAACTATGACTATGAGTATTGCTGCAAAACACGCTAAGGGTAAATCTGCCCAAGATAAAATTTTCGGAGCTAACGCTGCTGCAGTGGCAGCTGCTGCCAAATACGGCAAGGATGCCGTTACCAATGCTACCATCGGCGCTATTTTAGACGAGGATGAAAAGCTCGTCTGCCTGCCGACTGTAGAGGAGGTTTTCCGCGGTCTTTCCACTAACGAAATGATTGCTTACGCACCTATCAGCGGTCTGCCTGAATATCTGGACTGCGTACTGACTGCTGCCTTCGGCAACTCCCGTCCGGAAGGCTACATTTCCGCAGTAGCAACCGCAGGCGGCACCGGTGCTATCCACCATGCTATTTGGAACTACACCGATAACGGTGACACCGTGCTCTGCTCCGACTGGTACTGGGGCGCCTACAAGGTGCTGTGCCAGGATATGGGACGCAATTTTACCACCTATAAAATGCTGGACGAAAACAACAAATTCAACCTGCCTGCTTTGAAGGAAAAGGTTGACGAGCTGCTTGCTAAGCAGGATAACCTGCTGTATTTGCTGAATACTCCGGCGCACAATCCTACCGGCTATAGCCTGAGCGGCGAGGATATGGACGGCGTGCTGGCAATTCTGAAGGAAGCTGCCGTACCGGGCAAAAATATCGTTTTCTTCCTGGACGTTGCTTACATTGATTATGCAGGCGAAAAAGAAGAAGTACGCAAAATCTTTAAAAAGCTTTCCGGTCTGCCTGCCAACATTCTCTGCATCGTAGGCTACAGCATGTCCAAAGGCTTTACTATGTACGGTCAGCGTACCGGCGCTATGATCGGCGTTTCCTCCGACAAGAGCGTTATCGACGAGTTTGCTGCTATCAACCAATACACCAGCCGTGCAACCTGGTCCAACATCAACCGTCCGGCTATGCGCACTCTGGCAACCATTTACAGCGATCCCGAGCTGCTGGCCAAGGTTTGCGCTGAGCGTGATTACTATTATCAGATGATTAAGGCACGCGCTGACCTGTTCACCAAGGAAGCGGAAGAATGCGGTCTGCCGATGCTGCCGTATGTAGCAGGCTTTTTCCTGTCTATTCCCGCTAAAAACCCGGACGCAATCTGCGAAAAGCTGCATGAGGACAACATTTTTGCAGTTCCTTTGGCTGCAGGTGTGCGTATCGCTGTTTGCGCCGTACCTCTGAAGAAAATCAAAGGCATGGCTGCTAAGGTCAACGCTGCAATGCAAGCCGTTGGCGAATAAAATGCTTAAGCTGCAGTTGTCCAATGGACAAATTATCGAAGTAGAGGAAGGCAGCACACTGCTGCCTTTAGCTCAAAAATTGAGCGATAAATATGCTTCTCCCATCGTTATGGGACTCTATAACGGTGAGGAATGTGACCTGCAGCGTCCGCTTACTGCCGACGGCACTGTTGATTTCGTGGAAGTCAACAATTCCGTAGGCATGCGTGTTTATGTGCGCACGCTGCTGTTTATGCTGATTGCGGCAACCAAAAAGCTTTATCCCGATGTACATCTGGAGGTGCGCAACTCTCTGGGAAGCGCACTCTACTGCAAGGATAACAGCGAGCGTAAGCTCACCGCTGAGGATATTCGCAGCATTGAAGAATATATGCACCAAATGGCAGAACGCAAGGAGCCTATCAAGCTGCTGCGTCTGCCTAAATCTGAGGCTATTGATATGGCCTGCGCCATCTGCAGCGATGATAACCTGGCGCTGCTGGCTCAGGTGCCGGATGACACCGTGCTGACGATTAACATTCTGGAGGGTGTCCCCGGTTATCTCTTTGGCCCCATGTGCCCGGATGCCGGCTACGTGCCGCATTTTGAGCTGCTGCCGTATGCTGACGGTGTGATTATCAATTACCCTGACGACGGCAACTGGCAGGTGCTGCCGCCCTTTGTAGACCAGCCGCGCCTTAACGATGCCTATCAGGAGGCAGAAGAGTGGTCTGCCATGATTCATTGCAATACTGTGGGCAAGCTCAATAAAATTATTGATTTAGGTTATGCCGAAAAGATTATTCAGGTAGCGGAAGCGCTGCATGAAAAGAAGCTGGCTAATATTGCCGATATTCTGGCAAGTCACCATGAGCTGAAGCTGGTGCTGATTGCAGGTCCGTCCTCCTCCGGCAAGACCTCTACGGCACAGCGTTTGAGCATTCAGATGGCGGTAAACGGCCTGCGTCCGATAGCCATTTCCATGGACGATTATTATAAAAACCGTGTCGATTCACCGCGCAAGGCTGACGGCAGCTATGATTTTGAATGCCTGGAGGCTATCGACCTGGAGCTGTTCAACGAGCATCTGCAGCGTTTGCTGGCAGGCGAAAAAGTGAAAATGCCCAAGTACAATTTCCGCACCGGTTGCCGTGAATATCGCGGCAATGAGCTGCAGCTGCAGGAAAATTCCGTGCTGGTTATCGAAGGTATTCATGGCCTGAATGAAAAGCTGACACCGTCCGTACCGGCGGAACATAAAATCAAAATTTACGTCAGTGCGCTGACGCCCATGTCTTTTGACGAGTACAACCGAATCCGTACTACCGATATGCGTCTGCTGCGCCGCATGGTGCGCGACAGTCAGTTCCGTTCGCATGATGCGGAAACTACGCTGAGGACCTGGGCAGACGTGCGTGAGGGTGAAGAAAAATACATCTTCCCGTACCAGAGCAGTGCCGATATTATTTTCAACACCACGCTGATTTACGAATTTGCCGTACTGAAAAAATATGCGGAGCCACTGCTGCGTGCTGTACCGCAGTCCGCAGGCATGGCCTATACTACTGCGCGCCGTCTGCTGAACATTTTAAGCTACGTTAAGCCGTTGGAGGATGAGGTTATTCCCAATAATTCTATCCTGCGCGAATTTATCGGCGGCAGTGTGTTTAAGGACGCACTGTGATTTTCACAACAAAATATTGTGGTAATTTGTCTGCTGCCCAAGTTTGGGCAGCAGACATTTTCTTTTGTTTTTTGTAATATTAGCGATGTTATAGAATAACGTGATTTGCTTTATGAGTAAATACTTTTAGTGAAACAGACATGTTGACCAGATAAGTTTCGGAGTTTATAATACTAAGATATAGATTGTTGCTTGCCCATAATGTTATAGTGAGTATAATTGTGGGAAGAATATAAATACGACTATAAGAAAGGCTGTTGACCTCATAAGTGAATAGGATTTCAAAAACAATGATTGATTATATATTAGTATTGGTAGGGCTGTTGTTTTTTTGGCCACTATTGTTGCTTATTGCTGTGTGGATTTATTTAGATAGTCCTGGTCCGGTAGTTTTTAAGCATATGCGTATTGGCAAAAACGGCAGGCCTTTTCCTTGCTATAAATTTCGTACGATGTGTGTAGATGCTGATTTGTGCTTGGCTGCGCTATTGGAAAAATATCCGGATGCTCGTAATGAGTGGGAGAAAAATTATAAGCTGAAAAATGATCCTCGTATTACTGGAAGTGGTGCGTTCCTGCGTAAAACAAGCTTGGATGAGTTGCCGCAGATTTTTAATGTTTTGAGGGGTGAAATGAGTCTTGTCGGTCCAAGACCGGTTACAGAGAAAGAGCTTGTTTTATATGGAGAATATTTGGTTGATTATTTGAGTGTAAAACCAGGTATTACCGGTATGTGGCAGGTTAATGGCCGCAGTAATACTACATATGCTGAACGTGTACAGATGGACAGTTGGTATGTGCATAATTGGAGTTTATTGCTGGATTTAGAGCTTTTGTGTAAAACATTTGTTGTGGTATTAACTCATAAGGGAGCATATTGATAAAATATACTTATCCAATATTATTTTTATGCATAGTAGATAAAAAAGTTAGTTTTAATTTTATGTTTATTTTTCATATTTTTTGTAACATGAACTATTATTTAGTAGTGTGCTAGAAACATAGGCTTGAAAATTATCAATTTAGAGGAGGTGATTTGACTGATGTGTAACATATATTATCATATACCTATTACAGCTTTTGCGTTAGTGTCATTTGTTTCCATTGCTTTGGGTAATATTCTTTTAGGTATAGCAACATTATTTTTTTTGATATTTTTGTATCAGAAAAGAACGGTATTAAGGTACACTGAGAAACGCTATTATATTGCTATTACATGTTTCATATGCTGTATGCTGTTGTCGGCATTGGCGAGTGGTGATATATGTAAGGGAATGAAGGTGTGGAGTGATTTATGGCTTTGGCGTCTATTGCCGTTTTTCATTATTACTTTGAGTGTACGGGAGATTAATGCTGCTAAAAGAATTTTTTATTGTTCTCTGAGCGGAATTATGTTTGGTTCACTTTATCTTATTTATCAGGGACTTTGCGGCTATAGCAGAGCAGCAGGCTTTTTCGGACATCCGATGACTTTTGCCGGTTATTTTTGCATCTTTATGCCGGTTCTGTTGATTACTTTATTAGATGAGCAAATTTTGGAAAAACGGCGATGGCTAGCCGGATTTGGATTGGCTATTTCTTCTCTGGCGTTACTTTTTAATGGGACACGTGGTGCCTGGTTAGCAGTATTTGTTGTTTTTCTGATAGTTTTAGCATATTATTTATTGCAACGTAATAAGTTAGCTATGCTTTGTTTGGCAGTGTTGTTTGTTTGTGGTGTTGCGTTGACGCAGTACCATCCGTTTATGAAAAGAATACATACGCTTACTGATACGAAATACCAGTCTAATACAGAACGCATTCTTATATGGAATAGTGCTTGGAAAATGTTTGAGGATCATCCTGTGTTAGGTGTGGGCTTGGGGCAGTACAAGGATAATTATCAGAAGAAATATATTTCTCCTAAGGCCAAAGAACCGAAACTATCACATGCTCATAATAATTTTATGCAAATGTTGGCAGAAAATGGTGTAGTTGGTTTTCTTGGTTTTATGCAACTTATTATTTTTTTGATAGGATATTCACTGTATTACTTTTACAAGGAACGCAATCCTTATTTTATGATGATGAGTATGTCGACTTTAGCTTTGGTATTGCAGGGATTTACGGAATATAATTTTGGTAATTCCGCAGTGATGAAAAGTTTTTGGCTGTTGCAAGGCTGTTTATTGGTATTGGCAGCAGACAGACGCAAATAAAAAAGCTGTTGTACGTTTGATTGCGTACAACAGCTTTTGTGTTAGCGGTAAAAATTATTTGCGGAACATTTTGTCGAAGCGCTCCAGCAGACCGGCCTTGAAGCAAAGCACCAGGCCGCCGACAGCGCCGACTGCTGCCTGCAGAATCTGGTAGGGCAGTTTGATGTAAGCGTAGTGCGGTGTGCTGTAAATAAAGGCTCGTCCCAGAGAATAGCCCACAACCATGATAACAGCGCCTAAAATTACGCCGAGAGCAGCGCCCTTGAAGCTTACTTTGCCGCCGCGGTGTGCCAAGAGGCAGATGACAACAGCCTGAATGCCGTGAGTAACCAGAGAAACAAACATCGGTGTCGGGTAGAAGAATAAATCGCCTAAGAAGGCACCAACTCCGCCGACGATGAAGGCAGCCTTGGGGTCGTCCAGCAGAATTGCTGCCGTGCAGATGATAACATCATTGAGATATAAATGACCGCCCGGTACCGGCAGACCGAAGGAGCTCATCATAATATTGAGCGCCATAAACAGTGCGGTGATGCAGATTGCCAGGGTGGCGTTACTTTTTTGTGCGTTACGTTCTATATGTTCCATATAAACATTCCCCTCTTTATAAGATGATAAAGACTATTATATCGCTGTTTGGTTATAATAATATTGCCAGAACAGAAAAATTATTTATGGTCAGATTAGCCGGGGAATTTCTTTCGCTAATTCTTCATAAAATTTTTGGTAGAATAAAGCAGGTATTTTTGGTATAATTATTGAATAGAGTATAGGAATAAGTAAAAAAATGGGAGGTCGCTATCGTGACAGAACTTAAGAAATTCAAACGTGTAGTTTTAAAGCTTAGTGGTGAAGCCCTGGCCGGTGAAAAAGGCTTTGGCATTGATCCGACAGTAGTATATGCCTTGGCCAAGCAAATCAAGGCTGTAGTTGAGACAGGTGTGGAGGTTGCTATCGTTAACGGCGGCGGTAACTTCTGGCGCGGACTCAGCGGCAGCAACAAGGGCATGGACCGTGCTACTGCTGACTACATGGGAATGCTGGCAACCGTTATCAACTCTTTGGCGTTGCAGGATGCTTTGGAAAACTTAGAGGTTCCGACCCGTGTGCAGACCGCTATTGAAATGCGTCAGATTGCAGAACCCTACATTCGTCGCCGTGCTATCCGCCATATGGAAAAAGCAAGAGTCGTTATTTTTGCCGCAGGCACCGGTAACCCCTATTTCTCCACCGATACCACCGCTGCTCTGCGTGCTGCGGAAATCGAAGCAGATGCTATTCTGATGGCTAAAAAAGGCGTAGATGGTGTTTATGACAGCGATCCGGCAGTTAATCCGGATGCGAAGAAATTTGATGAGCTGCCTTACATCGAGGTTATCAAACGTCATCTCAGCGTAATGGATTCCACTGCAATCAGCCTGTGCATGGATAACAACATTCCTATTGTAGTATTTAATATTGATGAACCGGGTAACATTCTGCGTGCTGCTGCAGGCGAAAAAATTGGTACCCTGGTAGGAGGTAAGGAATAATGGCAACAGTTAATGAAATTATCAGCGGTATCGAGAGCAAGATGGAAAAATCCGTTGCTGCTCTGCGTGTGGATCTGGCAAGCCTGCGTGCTGGTCGTGCAACTCCCTCTCTGCTGGAGAAGGTTATGGTTGATTACTACGGTTCCCCGACACCTGTAACTCAGGTGGCAAGCGTAACCGTACCGGAACCGCGTATGATTGTTATTCAACCGTGGGAGAAAAACATTCTGAAGGATATCGAAAAAGCAATTATGAAATCTGACCTCGGTCTGAACCCGAACAGCGACGGCATCTGCATTCGTCTGAACCTGCCGCAGCTGACCGAAGAGCGTCGTAAGGACCTGGTTAAGGTTGTACATAAAAAAGCTGAGGAATACCGTGTTGTAGTCCGCAACCTGCGCCGTGATGCCAACGATGCTATCAAAAAGACCGAAAAGGCTAAGGAAATCACCGAGGACGAGGCTAAGAAGGGTACTGAAAAGGTACAGAAGCTGACAGATAAGGTTATGAAGGAAATCGACACTGCAGCTGCTAACAAAGAAAAAGAAGTAATGGAAGTATAATGGAAATTCCACAGGTTTTGGCACTGCCTCTCGAGGAGGCTGCCCGTCGCCTGGAGGCCGCAGGCTGCAGCTATGAGGTGCAGCTTCTGCTGCCGCCGCGTGCAAGCGAGGCAGACTTTGAAGGACGTGAGGTGCGCAGATATGTAGTAAGACAACAGCAGTTGTCTGCTAATAGATTAGCTCTTACCATTGTGTATAGATAAGGAAGGAGGTGCGACGAATGGCTCTGAAAATTGATAAGGATTCTTGCGTAGGCTGCGGTACTTGTGCTGCTACCTGCCCCGTTGGCGCTATTACTGAAGTTGACGGTAAATACGAAATCGGTGAAGACTGCGTAGAATGCGGCGCTTGCGCTGCTAGCTGCCCGGTTGGCGCTATTGAGTAATTCAAGACTGCAATGCAAAATCAAGAAGGCGGCCTCCCGCAAGGGGGAGGCACGCCTCTTCTTTAATCAGGGGAAAAGTAAAGAAAACTAAAAGCAAGTTACAAATTTTAGCGAAGGGCTTGATGCTTGTGTTTAGAGGCTTGTTTCAAACAAAAAATAAGACTAAGAATAATATCGTAATGCATACTGAGGATCTGGATATGCAGAATATTCCTCAGCATATTGCTATTATTATGGACGGCAACGGTCGCTGGGCTAAGGCTCAGGGCAAGGTGCGTACCTTTGGCCATCAGGCCGGAGCGGAAACACTGAAAACTATTGTCCGTGCAGCTGATAAGCTGGGAGTTAAGGTTATCAGTGCTTATGCATTTTCGACAGAAAACTGGAAGCGTCCGGTGACGGAGGTAAACTTCATCATGGAGCTTTTAAGCCGTTATCTGACCAATGAGATTGACGAATTTAACGAAAATAACGTACAGGTGCGTTTTATCGGCTCGCGTAAAGGTCTGCCTGAGATTGTGCAGCAGAAGATGGAGCACGCAATAGAGGCAACGAAAAACAACACCGGTATTATTTTGAATTTGGCTATAAACTACGGCGGACAGGCAGAAATCCTGCATGCTGTACGTACCATTGCGGCGGAAGCTGCCAACGGTACTCTTGCCGTAGAAGATATAGATAATAATGTAATTGAAAACCACTTGTATACCAAGGGCCTGCCTGCGCCGGATCTGCTTATCCGTCCGGGCGGTGATTTGCGTATCAGCAACTTTTTGCTCTGGCAGATTGCTTATGCGGAAATCTGGACGACCAAGGTGTTCTGGCCGGAGTTTACACCGGATCATCTGGTGGAGGCGATTTTGGCTTATCAGGGGCGCGAGCGCCGTTTCGGCGGTTTAGTCAGCCGGTAAGACGCCGTATACGTCGTCAGGGCTCCAATCAATTTTATAATTCAAAGAAGGATGTATTTTAACTATGTTAACACGTATTATTACCGGTGTAATCGGTATTATTGCGGCAGTTGGCATTATCACCAAGGGTGGTATGCTTTTTAATGCTGCTGTTGCTGTTTTGGCTGCTGTGGCCTGGTACGAATACCACAAGATGGTGGAGAACAAGGGCTATCATGCCTACACGCTGACCGGTGGCGTGGGCGCATTGCTGATGGTGCTGGTTGCCGGTGCAGGCTATTATTTTGAGCTGGAGGGCGTTTACACGCTGGCATTTATTTTAATGCTCACAGCGTTGTTCTTTATTTTCAGCACGATTGAGGGCCTGTGGCTGCATTGCAACAGAGGCGAGCAGCATTGGGCAGAGAACAGTGCGCTTACTGCCTGGGGCATGCTGTACTGCGGTCTTTTGTTTGCGCACATTATTTTGTTACGCTCCTTTGACGGCGGTCCGCATATCGATTTGGGCTTCCGTGTATTTGAGTACGGCGAAATCTGCCTGTGGATTGTGCTTTTGGGCACCTGGGCCAGCGATACCTTTGCTTATTTCTTCGGCCGTGCTTTCGGTAAGACACCGTTCTGCAGCGTCAGCCCGAAGAAATCCTTTGAAGGCGCTGTCTGCGGCTTTGTCGGCTGCTTTGTGACTGTACTGTTTCTGTGCATTATCTGCTTGGGCATTGCCCTGTGGCATGCTGTGGCAGTGGCGCTGGCGGTGGCAATTTTTGCTCCGATCGGCGATTTGATCGAATCCATTGTCAAACGCAGCTTTGATATTAAGGATTCCGGTAAGATTTTCCCCGGTCACGGCGGTGTGCTGGACCGTTTCGACAGCCTGCTGTTTACAGCACCGGTTGTGTATTATCTGCTGATGATTATCAGCGCTTTATCTATGTTTCAAGAATAGAGGATAGCAAATGAAGAATATTTCTATTTTGGGCAGTACGGGCTCTATCGGTCGTCAGACCCTGGAGGTTGCCGCTGCCAATCCCGAAAAGCTGAAGGTACGCGCGTTGGTTGCGCATAAAAGCGATGAACTTTTGGAGCAGCAGATTAAGCAGTTTGAGCCGGATATTGCCGTTTTGACGGATAAGGACGCTGCTAAACGTTTGGCTGACCGCTATCACGGCAAGACTGAAATCTTAGCCGGGGAGGAAGGTCTTCTGGCCGCCGCTACCTACGAGGGAGCGGATACCGTTCTCGGTTCTATGGTAGGCTATGCCGGCCTGCGCCCGACGTTGGCTGCTATTGCCTGCGGCAAGAACATTGCGCTGGCCAATAAGGAAACTCTTGTTGCTGCCGGCAGCATTGTTATGGAGGCTGTGCGTAAGCACGGTGTAAGCCTGACTCCTGTGGACAGTGAGCACAGCGCTATTTTCCAATCTCTGCGCGGCGGTACGGAAAAGGAAGTCAAGCGCCTGATTATTACGGCGAGCGGCGGTCCCTTCCGCGGTAAAAAACGCAGTGAGCTGGAAAATGTAACTTTGGCGCAATGCCTCAATCACCCAAACTGGAGCATGGGGCAAAAGGTAACGCTTGATTCCTCTACACTGGCCAACAAGGGCCTGGAGGTTATGGAGGCACATTGGCTGTTTGATATGCCCTATGATAAAATTGCGGTTGTTGTACATCCGCAGAGCATTGTACACAGTCTGGTAGAATTCTGCGACGGCAGTGTGATTGCCCAACTGGGTGTGCCTGATATGCGTTTGCCGATTCAGTTCGCTTTGAGCTGGCCGGAGCGCTATAATTACAGCTTTGAACAGCTTGATCTTGTTGCTGCGGGTAATCTTACCTTTGAAGCACCTGATTTAGAAGCATTTCCTTCCTTGAAGATTGCTATTGACTGCGGTAAGGCCGGTGGCACTCTGCCATGTGCCTTCAATGCTGCCAACGAGGAGGCTGTATATGCCTTTTTGGCAGGCAAAATTAAATATCTGGATATCCCTTATATCACTGCTACGGTTACAGCGCAGCATAACAATGTTCTGCGTCCGCAGCTGGAGGATATTGAAGCAACGGATGCCTGGGCGCGTGCTGCTGCCCAAGGGGTTATTGCTAAATTATAGACTGAATGCCGGCAAGATTAGCCGACTATCGTAAGGAGGTAAAATGCTAACAATATTAGCCGCTGTTTTTGTTTTTGGTGTGCTGGTTACGGTACATGAATTCGGTCATTTTATTACGGCGAAGCTCACAGGTATGCGTGTTGATGAATTTGCCATCGGCTTTGGTCCTAAGCTGTATCAGCAAAAGGACGGCGATACTCTGTACAGCCTGCGGGCTATTCCGTTGGGTGGCTATAATAAAATCGCAGGCATGGATCCCGATGATCCGCCTGAACCGGGAACCTTTAAATCTAAGCCGATACCGTCCAGAATGCTGGTTATTCTGGCAGGTGCGCTGATGAATTTCCTGTTGCCTATTATTCTTTTTAGCGGTATTTTTATGCTGGAGGGCAGACAGGAGCTGGTGAACGAACCAATCCTGGGCACTGTTGTAGACGGTATGGCTGCGGAAAGAGCAGGCTTGCGTAACGGCGACCGCATTCTGACGATTAACAATAAGCCTGTTGCTACCTGGACGGAGGTTGTTACTAACCTGCGTGCGAGCGGCACTAATCCTGTAACGCTTACTGCCGAGAGTCAGGGAGCTGTAAAAAGCTACACTATGACTCCGGTGTATGACAGGGAGGCAGGACGTCCCTTAATCGGCATCAGCCCCAAGTTCAACAAGGTCAGCCTGGGATTTTTCGGCTCAATTAAAGAAGGCTGCGTATATACCAAAAATATTATCGTTTCTATGCTGAACGGCCTGTACAAGATTGTTTCCGGTAAGGCTCCGGCTGAGGTGGCCGGTCCTATCGGTGTGGCGCAGATGGCCGGTCAGGTGGCGGAAAAGGGCATGCTGCCGTTGATTACCTTTGTTGCCTTTTTGAGCATCAACCTGGGCGTTATCAACCTGCTGCCGCTGCCGGCACTGGATGGCGGACACTTTGTACTGCTGCTTTTGGAAGGCCTGCGCGGTAAACCGCTCGGCAGCAAGGCTATGACAAACATCCAGATGGTTGGTATTGCGCTGATTTTAGCGCTGACAGTATTTTCCACCTTTAAGGATATAACACGTTAAGAGGTGAA
>Ga0129310_1001646_pt1 | contig 18758 bp, 19 predicted proteins | sample Go1ome_2_FD_94433 | JGI IMG/M metagenome (GOLD analysis project Ga0129310, IMG submission 94433) | Western lowland gorrila individual fecal microbial communities from Wisconsin, USA - Go1022A metagenome | ecosystem: Host-associated > Mammals > Digestive system > Large intestine > Fecal | place...
GGGCTTGAAGAAAATATATGCTGTTTCCAATTATGGCTACTATGCTAATAACCATGTAAGAGCAGATAGAAAGCTAAAAACAAATTTTGGCGATTTCTGGCTAGAGGCTGGAGGCAAGGAAACTGAGGATGAAAAATTCTATGAGCTGCCTTTGGTGGAACATCGCAAAACTATGGAAGAAGTACCTACCAGAAAGAGAGCTGTATATAGACGCAGATTTGCATTTCTGGATGAAGTAGATGCAGATATTGAGCAGGCTGTGAAGAAAATATTGAAGTAGGTTTGCTACGTAGCATAGGTGCTGTGAATAAACAGGAGATTAAGGATAGATACATATATTAGTAGCTAGTTTTGCAAATAACATATGTATTTGGCATTATGGAAAAGATAGAAAAATTGACACGTAGCTACATATTAAGAAGGTAAAGAAAAATGGGATTTAGACATTGGTTAAACGCGAGAAGGCAGATATTAAAATTCTATAAGGATATTTATCAACATTATTGTAAAAATAGATATTTTCGTAAACAACAGGAACAATTTGATAGTAGTGGGGATATTCCCAAATTAATTCACTATGCTTGGTTTGGTAAAGGTGAGATGCCGGATGTTGTGAAGAAATGTTTGGCAACATGGCCAAAATTTTTAACTGGATACGAAGTAAAATTGTGGGATGAAAGTAATTTCCCCATTGATGAATATCCTTTTGCTAAACAGGCATATGAGCAAAAGAAATATGCTTTTGTGGCAGATGTAGCAAGATTGCACGCCATTTATTATTATGGTGGCATTTATATGGATACGGATTGTGAAGTGTTGAAGAATTTTGATGATTTGTTACACCATAATGTATTCGCCTGCTATGAGAGTCCTAATCTGCTATCTATAGGAACTGTAGGAGCTAAGAAGCATCACCCTTGGATCTATGATATGTTGACCTGGTATCAGGATGTAGATTTTTGTGATGATTATGCAGAGATTGCTAGTACAAGAATATACTCTAAGATGGCAAGGGTAAAGTATGGTATCAAGCTGCAAGGCCAGCCACAGGATTTACCGAATGGTGTTCATATATATACAAGAGACTATTTTTGTCCAGAGAAATTAGGTAATGCATGGGGTGTAACAGAAAATACATATGTAGTGCATCATTTTACTGGATTGTGGTGATAAGGTATAGTATTTTTGTTAATAAACTTTTATTGTTGAGGCGGTAAATAAAAAAATGGTATTTTCTTCGGTTTTGTTTTTATGCTTGTTTCTACCTTTGGTATTAGTATTATATTATAATCCTTTTATGCCCAAAAACAGAATGTTGCGTAATACAATTTTGCTTTTGATGAGCCTGGTTTTTTATGGCTGGGGGGAACCAAGGTTTATTGTAATAATGGTTGCAGTTACAGTGGTTACTTGGTGTATAGGATTGCTAATGGAATATTTTTCTACATATAAGAAATTTATTCTATGGACAGGTATAGCATTGCATGTTACATGTTTGTTTATATTTAAGTATTTGACATTTACCATGAATATTTGGAATAGTATATGGGGAATCAATACTGAAATATTAAATATTGCTTTGCCTATAGGAATATCGTTTTTTTCCTTTCAGCTAATGTCATATCTGTTTGATATATATTATGGAAATGCAAAAGCACAGAAAAATGTGTTAAATGTACTATTGTATATATCATTATTTCCACAATTAATTGCTGGACCGATTGTACGATATCAGCAGATTGCTAGTGAATTAGAGCATCGTTCAGACAATTATGAAAATGTATGTAAAGGATTATACAGATTTATTATAGGACTGTCTAAAAAAGTATTGCTAGCAAACTATATGGCTATAATTGCAGATAATATGTTTCAACAAAATATGCAGCTTTCGGTTGCATCCGCATGGTTAGGGGCTATTGCATATACCTTGCAAATATATTTCGATTTTTCAGGTTATTCTGATATGGCTATTGGATTAGGTAAAATGTTTGGTTTTAATTTTCCAGAAAACTTTAATTTTCCATATGTAGCTAAAAGTGTAACAGATTTTTGGCGTAGATGGCATATGTCATTGACGCATTGGTTTAGAGATTATGTATATATTCCTCTAGGTGGCAATCGTGTTTCAAAAGCTAGGTGGATACGTAATTTGTTATTTGTATGGCTTTTGACTGGGATTTGGCATGGTGCAAATTGGACTTTTATAGTTTGGGGATTGCTGTATTTTTGTGTTCTTTTGATGGAAAAATTGACTGATTTTACAAAATATCTAGGATGTATAGGAGCACATATTTATACGATGGTAATTGTAACTTGTGCATGGGTAGTCTTTAGATCACCAGATCTATCATTTGCAGTGCAATACTTATCTATAATGTTTGGGTATAGCAGTATTGGCGTTGTAGATGAGGTGTTTCTTTATTATATTAAGTCAAGTGTTTATATGTTAGTTTTAGGGATTATTTGTGTAACACCTATAGTAAATTACTCTTGCAGTAAGGTCAGTTTGGTAAAATCTGTAGTTGTGGTGATTTTATTTGGATTATCTCTTGTACAGGTAGTATCATCGACTTATAATCCATTTATATATTTTAATTTCTAGGTGATGATTATGAATCAACAAGAAAAATATCTAAAGATTTCGATGACAATAGTTTTACTTGTCTTGTTAGCAATATTTTTCGTAGGTATAACTAGAGAAGTGGTTGTGCGAGTGGGATTATTTGAAAATAATAAAGAAAATATGGTTTTATTGGCATTGTTTGGGGATGATATGGATAATTTTGTGAGTAATAAATCCGATCTAAAGGAACACAGAATTGACTGGTCAAAGGAATATCCTTATACAATTGAAGATTTGTCTTTAGAGCATAATGAGTCAACTGATGCGAAAACTTTGGGTAATAATATAGTTTTACAATATATGCATAAAAATTATTCTAGCGATGTGGTTAAGGGAAATACACAACGACGAAGCAAAAGAGAAAAGCTGTTAACAAAATATATTGCTGGAAATATGAAAATGATAGAGTTGGCTAAGAAATATGATAATTTTATTGGATGGCAATTAACGGCACCAGATGAATATAATGGAGTTAGGGATATTGGTGATGGGTATTTTGCAAGATTTTCTCGTCCAATAGATACGGCTACACCTGCTAGGGCACTTATAGAATTGTCCAATTGGTGTGAACAACATGAGATATCATTTTTATATGTGCAGGCTCCAGGTGTTATAAATGAGAGCAATGATGTAAATATATCAGGTTTATTGGATTTTTCAAATCAAAATGCGAATGAATTATTGGCAAAGCTTACAGATAATAATGTAAATGTATTGGATTTGCGGACAGAGCTAGCATTGCAGGCAAAAAAAGATAATAAGTCATGGCATGAATATTTTTATAGGACAGATCATCATTGGAAGGTTGATACAGGGTTGTGGGCATCAAGTAGAATTGCTCAACGAGTCAGCCAAAATTGCGGCTTTGATATTGATTTGTCAGTATATGATAAGAATAAATATCATGTGGATCTTTTTGAGAAATGGTTCCTAGGGACTGCTGGAAAAAAAGTCACATTGATGCGTACAGAACCGGATGATTTTGAGCTTTGGTCTCCTAATTTCGCCACCAATTTTGAGGTTGAGATTCCCACGTTAGATATGCACGAAAAAGGCGATTTTAGGATATTTATTGATATGTCTTCAATATATCCTAAAAATTATTATAATGCTAGTCCCTATATGGCCTATGTATATGGAGATACTCCTGTTATTATTAGTAAAAATCTTGATGTTAATAAAGGAAAAATTTTACTGATTAGAGATTCATTCTCTGAGGTAATCATACCGTTTTTGAATTTATCTTATTCTGAAGTAAGGGCATTAGATTTGCGTAGATTTAATGGAAGTGTAAAAAAGTATATAGAAAGCTATAAGCCAGATATTGTTGTAGTGGAATATTATGTAAACTCAATAAAAGAGGTAGAATATCAATCACATATTAATGAATTTGATTTTAGGTAATGGTGTTGTTTTACAAATAGTAAAAATTCAGTAAAATAAGGAGAAAAAATAATATGAATACCGTAGTTGTTGGATTTGATTATAACTTTATACGTAATTCGATTATAAAATTAGAAGAGGATAAAGTAATCAATATATGTAGTTGGTTCATTTGTGGTAAGACCTTTGATCAAGAGGGATGCAAATTAAAGAATTCCATATTTTGGCGAAACATTTTGCAGAGGAATGACTGTAGCTGTGAATATAAATATGATATTCCTGATGATGTATATGATTATTTATATATGCGTTTTGCTATATATCTTGACCATCTGACGAGAGAGTCTTATTATGAAAATAGAACCATACCAGAAAACAAAAATGTTATTAATATATTAATGCACTATATGTATGATTTGTTGCATGGTGATAATATTGAAATGGTTGTATTTGCGGATGTACCACATGGAGCATATGCATGTATATTGTATGATATGGCTAAAATACTAAGGATAAAAACACTCATTATACGTACTCATTATGCCCAAGATAAATTATTATATTGTTGGGATTTAGAAAATACAGGTTTTTTTAAGAAAAGAGTGGAAGTAAATCAACATGCTGTAGACAATGATGATTTGTTTGGACATTATGAAAAAAAGGTATATTGGCCAAAAGAAAAAAATAATAATATAATAGCTATTGTAAAAAGGATTGTAGAGAGTAAAAAAGAGTCATATCATGATTATAAAATGAAATATGATAATATATATGACTATTTATCAAGACATATAATTAGGACTGCTCAGAGATCATATAGAAAATATTTATATAATAATTATTCTCGAAAATTATTTGTTAATGAGATTAAGGAAAAAGAAAAATATGTTTATTTTCCACTGCACTTACAGCCGGAGATGACTACTTCAACGTTAGGCAAGGAATATAATGATCAAATTTTAGCTATAGAAAGAGTTGCCCGGATTATTCCAGATGATTGGTATATATATGTGAAGGAAAATCCGTTACAAACATATGCCTACAGAGATAAGTATTTTTATAAAAGATTGCAGGGAATAAAAAAAGTCAAATTAATGAAAAATAGTACGAATACTTATGATTTGATTAGTAATAGCGAGTTTGTAGCTGCTATTACTGGAACTGCTGGATTTGAAGCAATATCTGGAGGTAAACCAGTGCTGGTCTTTGGCTTAGCTTGGTATAGAAGTTTGCCTGGTGTAACTATTTATAATAGCGATACTGCATTGAAAGATATTTTTACAGAATTTACTGTAGAAGATGTAAAAAAGGAATATGAGAAGTTAAACCAGAATGTGATTGAAGGCGTAGTCGCAGGAGAATGCTTGCAATATGTTGAAATAGATTATGATAAAAATTGTGGTGTAGTTTATAATTTTCTTAAGGAAATAATAAAAAATGAGGCAAAAAATGTTTGATTTGAATGATTTTATATCACAATGTGTTATTCTTCGAGAAAAAAGTATGTTTCTTGAAGATATAAAAAACAACAGGGAACAATTATCAAAAAAAATAAAGGATAAGTCTGTACTTGTTATTGGTGGTGCAGGATCTATTGGTTCGTCTTTTATAAAGGCTATATTGCCATTTCGTCCTGCTTCTCTCGTGGTGGTTGATACAAATGAAAATGGTTTGGCGGAGCTTACCAGGGATTTGCGCTCTACTAAGGGACTGTATGTGCCAGAGGATTATATACCATATCCCATGAATTTTGCTTCTGGGGTATTTGAGAAGATGTTTAGAAATCGTGGTGGTTTTGATATCGTAGCCAATTTCTCAGCTCACAAGCATGTGCGTTCAGAGAAGGATATATATTCTATAGAGGCATTGTTGCAGAATAATGTTTTGCAAGCAAAAAAGCTGTTGGATTTGTTGTCAGAGCTGCCACCGGAAGAGTATTTCTGTGTATCGACGGATAAGGCTGCCAATCCAGTTAATATTATGGGGGCCAGCAAGCGGATCATGGAAGATGTGATTTTTGCATATTCTGACAAATTTCCAGTAAAAACAGCACGATTTGCCAATGTGGCATTTTCTAATGGCTCTTTGCCAGCTGGTTTTATAGCAAGATTGCAGAAACTGCAGCCGCTTAGTGCCCCATCTGATGTTAAGCGGTATTTTGTTTCACCAGAAGAAAGCGGTCAGATTTGTATGCTGGCTTGTATTCTAGGGGAAAATAGAGAAATTTTCTTCCCAAGGCTGGAAGAAGCTCAGATGATGACCTTTGACAAAATAGCTACTGCCTTCTTGGAAGCTCATGGGTATCAGGTATTGCTGTGCGATAGTGATGAGGAGGCCATTAATAGGGCTGTAGAGCTGAAACATGGAAGTAATTTGTACCCAGTACATTATTCAGGTTCTAATACTTCTGGAGAGAAGGCTTTTGAAGAATTTTATACGGATAAGGAAACCGTGGATTTCACCCGTATGAAATCCTTAGGCGTGGTTACTAATAAGAAGATACCAGATGTATCTCGTATTGAAATTTTATTTAAGAAGTTAAATGCAGCATTTGAAAAGCCTGATACGACCAAGGATGAAGTTGTATCTATCATGTCAGAGTATTTGCCAAATTTTGAGCATATAGAAACAGGCAAATCCCTAGACAGTAAAATGTAGTAAATGGAGGACGGAGATATGGGTAGATTTGTACCGTTATCAATTCCAAATTTTGAGGGCAATGAGCGAAAGTATGTAGATGATGCTATTGAACAGGGATGGGTTTCTACTGGTGGAGCTTATATTAATAAGCTGGAGAAATCTTTAGTGCAGTTTTTGCATACTGATAATGTAGCGGCCTGTCAAAGCGGTACTGCTGCCTTGCATCTGGCCATGGTTGAGGCTGGTGTTAAGCCAGGTGATGTAGTATTAGTGCCACCTTTGACTTTTATAGCGGCTGTTAATCCAGTAAAGTATCAGTTTGCAACGCCGGTATTCATAGATTGTGATGATAGTTTCTGTATGGATGCCACAAAATTACAGGATTTTTGCCAGCAGGAGTGCGCCTTTGATGGAAAACAACTAACATATAAGGGGAATCCAGTAAAAGCTGTTGTAATTGTTCATGTATTTGGCAATATGGCAGATATGACTGCACTTATGAGCATAGCTCATAAGTATAATCTTAAAGTAATTGAAGATGCAACTGAAGCATTAGGTTCTAAATATATTGATGGTCCATTAGCTGGTAAATATGCTGGTACTATTGGAGATTTTGGTTGTTATTCCTTTAATGGAAACAAAATAATAACTACTGGTGGTGGCGGTGCTATAACTGCCAATGATACCAAGGTTGTAGATCATATACGTTATTTGTCTACCCAGGCCAAGGATGATGTTCATTATTATATACATAATGAAGTAGGTTATAACTATAGGATGACTAATCTTCAAGCAGCTTTAGGTGTAGCTCAGTTGGAGGAGTTGCCAGAGTTTATTCGTCGCAAGCAAAAAAATTATAAATTATATTGCCAGCTTTTCGATGGTTTTGAATTAGGCCATATGATAGGTTTTCGTAGTGATATTGACTCCAACATGTGGTTTTATTCCCTGGAGATAAATCGAGATAAGGTAAAAGCCACTATGAAGGAGATTATCACTAAGCTAGAGGAAAAGGGAGTTCAAACCAGAGCTATATGGGGGCTTATTAACGAGCAGCTGCCATATATCCACGAGGCAACATACAAGCTAGAAAAGGCGCCATATTATGCAGAACGAATATTGAATATTCCATCCAGTACCCAAATTACGGAAGAAGAAATATATTATGTCGTGGAAAATATAAAAAAGGTTTTGGAAGAGTCTATTGGAGTCGATATAGAATGACTAAACGAAAAATATGTGTAGTTACAGGAACAAGAGCTGAATATGGGCTGCTTTATTGGCTTATGAAGGAAATACAGGCCGATGATGAATTGGAATTACAAATCATCGCTACAGGTCAGCATTTATCGCCAGAGTTTGGACTTACCTATAAAAATATCGAAGCTGATGGATTTGCAATAAATGCAAAGGTTGAAATGCTGTTGTCCAGTGATTCCCCCGTAGGTATTGCCAAGTCAGTAGGCTTAGGAACTATTGGCTTTGCTGATGCCTTAGCAAGATTGCAACCAGATATTATGGTATTGCTAGGGGATAGGTTTGAGGCATTGGCTGCTGCTCAGACAGCTATGATATTGAGAATACCTATTGCACATATTCATGGAGGAGAAGCAACAGAAGGTCTCATAGACGAAGCTATACGACATTCTATTACCAAAATGTCGTTGCTCCATTTTACTGCTGCGGAGGAGTATCGTCACAGGGTAATTCAGTTGGGAGAGGAACCTTCAAGGGTATATAACTTTGGCGCGATTGGTTTGGATAATATAAAATGTTTAACTTTGCTTAGTCGAAAAACATTAGAAGTTGAAACAGGTTTTAAATTTCAGCGCGTGAATTTTTTGGTTACATACCATCCAGTAACTTTGAGTAGTAAATCGTCAGAAGATTATGTGAAGGAATTATTAAATGCATTGGATAGTTTTGAGGATGCGGGTATTATCTTTACTCAGGCTAATGCAGATACTTCTGGACGTATTATTAATAAAATATTCCAAGATTATGTAAATAAGCATCAAGATAGGATGATTTTTGTCAATACACTTGGACAATTAAAATATTTATCTGCAATCCAGTATATGGATGCTGTTGTGGGCAATTCTTCTAGTGGCGTTTTGGAAGTTCCATCTTTTAATGTGCCTACAGTCAATATAGGACCACGACAAAATGGTAGATTGATGGCAAAATCTGTTATAACTTGTGGTGAAAAATCGGGGGAAATTGCTAAGGCATTGAACAAGGCTGTTTCATCATCTTTCAAGAATAGTATAAAAAAAATGAGTAGTCCGTATGGAAATGGAGGGGCATCAGAAAAAATAGTTAATATTTTGAAAATATCTGATTTGTCAAATGAAAGAATAATGAAGAAATTTTACAATATAGAGATGAGCGGTGTATGAAAATTGTATATATAGGTTGTGTGCAATCTAGTGCTGTTTTTTTAGAGGCAACTCTTTCCGTGAAAAATAGTGAGGTTGTTGGCATAATTACTAAACATCAATCAAAATTTAATAGTGATTTTATGTCGTTGGAGAATATTGCAAAAGAAAATGATATTCCATGTATGCTTTGGGAAAACTGTAAAACGGAAGATATTATTGCATGGGTAAAAAAATTGAGCGCTGATGTAATATATTGCTTTGGATGGTCTCATTTGCTATCAATGGATTTGATAAATTCTGCTCCTTTAGGTGCCATAGGGTATCATCCTGCCTTGTTGCCTAAAAATAGAGGAAGGCATCCAATTGTTTGGGCATTGGTTTTAGGATTAAAGGAGACAGGCTCATCATTTTTCTTTTTAGATAAAGATGCTGATAAGGGAGATTTATTAAGTCAAGAAAAAGTTAAAATTGATGATGTAGATACAGCAGCTACGCTTTACAAAAAGTTATTGCAGGTTGGAGCAAATCAGGTAAAAGATTTAACGCAAAAATTGTCGATGGGTAAATTTGAAAGAACACCTCAAAACAGTGCAGTTGCGAATAGTTGGCGAAAACGCAATTACAAGGATGGAATAATTGATTGGAGAATGACAGCAAGGGGGATATATAATCTAGTGCGTGCTCTGACACATCCATATGTTGGTGCAAGTTTTATGTGTAATGAGAAAGAACACAAGGTTTGGCAGGCGGATATAGTGTCTGAAAATACCATAATTGAGAATACTGAACCTGGAAAGGTGATTTCTGTAGATAAAAAGGGAATTACGGTTCAATGCGGTCAGGGAAGTATTTTGCTTAGTAATATTTTTGTTGACGGAATAAATGAAGGAGATTATTTGTTGTGAGTAATATTTTGATTGTGGCTCCACATCCAGATGATGAAACATTGGGGTTGGGAGGAATCATAGCAAAACTTGTGGCAAGGGGACATAGTGTTTATTGGCTTATCATAACAGGTATGACAGAATCAGGCGGGTTTTCTAAGGAGCAGATAGAAAGAAGAAATCAAGAGATAGCTAATGTAGCCAATTATTATAAGTTAGAAAAAGTTTTTCGTCTTGATTATCCAGCAACGCAGTTAAATTATAGCATTTTAGGTGAACTTATATCTAAAGTGGGGAAAATTGTGAATAACATAGAGGCTGATGAAGTATATCTGCCATGTCCATTTGATGTACATTCGGATCATTACTTTACCTTTGAGGCAATGAAGGCTATTACGAAATGGTTTCGCTATGCATCAATTCGAAGAATACTGTGTTATGAAACATTATCCGAAACAAATTTTAATCTTCCAGATATAGGAAAAGGTAATTTTGTGCCTAATGTATATGAGGATATAACTCCTTTTATAAATAATAAAATTGAAGCAATGAATATTTTTGCAAGTGAGCTAGGAGACCATCCATTTCCGCGAAGTCAAAAAGCGATAGAATCATTAGCTATTTTAAGAGGCTCAGAATGTGGTTGCAAATACGCAGAAGCATTTATGTTGCTGAAGGAGATTCGTCATGAATAAAACCTATATTATTGCAGAAGCAGGTGTTAATCATAATGGTGATGTCGAGCTGGCTAAGCAGCTAATTGAGGTGGCTGCTGAGGCAGGGGTAGATGCCATAAAATTTCAGACCTTCAAAGCTGAAAAGCTTGCCAGTTTGAAAGCGCCCAAGGCTGATTACCAAAATAAGACTACGGATGCTGCAGAAAGCCAATTTGAAATGTTAAAAAAACTGGAATTGCCATTGGATGTCTATCCACATCTAATAGATTTATGCGAGCAAAAGGGGATAGATTTTCTTTCTACTCCCTTTGAAGAGGAGAGCTTGGCATTTTTGGTACAGCAATGCAGACTTCCTTTGATAAAGATTCCTTCTGGAGAGATTACTAATGCACCATTTTTGTTAGCTGTAGCAAGAACAGATTTGCCAGTAATTCTTTCTACGGGTATGAGTACGCTAAAGGATATAGAAGATGCTTTATCAGTGTTGGCCTTTGGCTATTTGCATGACAAGGAACCAGTTGATTTAGCAGATTTAACAAGAGCGTACATAGAAGCTCAGAATGTGGGATTGCTAAAAGAAAAGGTTCAATTGCTACATTGTACAACTGAATATCCGGCACCATTTGATGAGGTTAATTTGGATGCTATGGAGACTATGGCAAATGCTTTTGGTTTACAGGTTGGGTATTCAGATCATACCAAGGGAATTGCTATTCCTTTAGCCGCAGTGGCAAGGGGAGCAAAAATTATTGAAAAGCATTTTACCTTGGATAAAAATCTGCCAGGGCCGGACCATAAGGCTTCGCTGGAACCAGATGAGTTGAAGGCGATGGTAGATGGTATCAGGCAGATAGAGCAAGCCATTGGAAATGGTATAAAAATTCCGGGAAGTAAGGAGCAGTCTAATATTGTTATAGTTAGAAAAAGTATTATTGCTGCCTGTAGAATAAAAAAAGGTGAAATATTTACAAGGGATAATTTAGCTGTTAAAAGACCAGGAAATGGTATAAGCCCTATGAAATATTGGCAGATGTTAGGACAGAGGGCTGAGAGAGATTATGAAGAAGATGAGGTGATTTGATTGTTTAAGATAGGTTTTTTTGCAGATGGGCCATGGGCACACAGAAGTCTTGAAAAAATTATAGAGAATGATGATTTTCAGATCATGTTTATTGTAGTGAGATATGATAGTGTCGACAAGGTTCTAGTTGAATATGCAAAGCGCCTAGGAGTGCCTTTGTTTAAACATAAGAATGTAAATTCTGGAGATTTTATTCAAATGATTAAAAGATTTGGTGCAGATATAAATGTTTCAATGTCATTTAATCAGATTTTAAAGAAAGAAATTCGAGAGATTGCACCATTAGGCTTTATAAATTGTCACGCTGGAGCTTTGCCATTTTATCGAGGAAGAAATATTCTTAATTGGGTATTAATAAATGGAGAAAAAGAATTTGGGGTAACAGTACATTATGTAGATGATGGTATAGATACTGGGGATATAATATTGCAGCAAATGGTAGAAATATCTCCAGATGATAGATACGGTGATTTACTAGAAAAAGCATATATCGCTTGTGCAGATACTTTATACAAAGCACTTTGCCAACTAAAACAAGGTACAGCAAAGAGAATACCTCAAAATACTATCCATTCAACAGGATTTTATTGTAGTAGACGAGTAATGGGTGATGAGTATATAGATTGGAGCTGGGATAGTGAGCGTATTTACAATTTTGTACGTGGAATAGCTATTCCTGGACCAGGTGCAAGAACTTTCTTTAAGGGAGAAGAGTACATAATTGATAGGGTAGAATTAATAAGTGGTATGCCTTGCTATATAGACAAAATGGGGAATATAGTTGGTAAATCCACAAGTGGAATTGTTGTAAAAACAGGCAGTAATGCAATATTAGTTACTTGTGTTTTAAATGCATATACTAAAGAAGCATGTGCTATGAATGGTTTTTATATAGGTAATAGATTTTTTGCTGACAAGCATATCTGTCCCCCCCCCGAGTACTTATGATTGGCTCTGGTGGGCACGCAAAAGTCTTAATAGATTTGTTAAAGCAGCAGGATAGCGAAATAGTAGGTATTACGGAATATGATAATAAGAAATGGGGCCAGAATATTTATGATATACCTGTTTTAGGAAATGATGAGATTATATTGTCTTATGAACAAGATGATATTTCATTAGTAAATGGAATTGGTTCTATAGGTGATGTTAATAAGAGAAAGCAGATTTATGAATATTTTGTCGCAAAAGGATATCATTTTCCGCGAATAGTTCATATATCTAGTGTAGTGTCATCCTTAGCAAATTTGGCGGATGGCGTGCAGGTAATGGCTGGCGTTGTGGTGAATGCAGGTGTTAATATAGGTGAAAATTCAATTATAAATACTAACGCCTCTATTGACCACGACGTCAGTATTGGCAGTCATGTGCATATTGCTCCTGGTGTAACCGTAAGCGGCGGTGCAACCATAGGTGATTGCACTCATATTGGTACAGGTGCAACTGTAATACAGGGAGTGCATATTGGCAGCAATGTGCTTATTGGGGCAGGTGCGGTAGTGGTGAAGGATATACCTGATAATTGTAAGGCTTATGGTGTACCTGCGAGAGAGGTTTGATTATATGAATTATGAAGAGTTGTGTATAAGTCCCGATAGTAGTATAAAAGAAGCTCTGCATTTATTGGATATTACAGCTAAGCAAATTCTGTTTGTAATAGATGCTCAAAATCATTTATTAGGAACGATTACGGATGGAGATATTCGTCGCGGTATTTTAAAAGATGTTATTCTGTCAGCACCAATAAAATCTGTAATGAGTATATATCCAAAGACTATACAATCTAATATTGATAAATCGAGCATATTGAAATGCATGAAGGCAAACAAACTTAGGTATTTGCCAGTAATTGATGCAAGTGGACAATTAATAGATGTTATTGCTCAAGATGATTTATCGCTTCGTATGCAACGTGATAATATAGTAGTTTTAATGGTTGGCGGTTTGGGAACAAGGCTTAGACCACTTACGGATGATTGTCCGAAGCCGCTGTTGAAAATAGGAAATAAACCAATATTAGAGAATATTTTAGAAAGCTTTATAGATAGCGGTTTCCATAGATTTTACTTAGCAGTCAATTACAAAGCACAAATGATTGAAGAATATTTTGGAGATGGAAGCAAGCTTGGTATTGAAATCAAATATATTCATGAAAAGAAAAGAATGGGTACAGCAGGGGCATTGTATTTTCTGCCTGAGAAGCCTGTAGAACCTGTTATTGTTATGAATGGAGACTTGCTGACAAAGCTAGATTTTGGAGAGCTTGTTGATGCTCATAAACACAGCAATGCTGCAGCAACAATGGCTGTGCGTGAATATAGTTATCAAGTGCCATATGGTGTTATTAATTGTGAAGAAGATAGAATTCTTAGCATAGAAGAAAAGCCAGAACAGACATATTTCGTTAATGCGGGTATATATGTACTAAATCCTGAAGTGGTGGCAAAGGTTAACAAGGAAGAATTTTTTGATATGCCAGAGTTGTTCTCGGAAATTATAAGAGATGGTCAAAAGGCAGGTATATATCCGGTAAGGGAATATTGGTTAGATATTGGTAGATTGGATGATTTTAAACGAGCACAGATGGAGTTCGGAAAGTTGGTGTAGTTATAATGGATGAAAATGGGAAATCTGAAAAGCTTACACAACATGTTATTAGACAAATAAATAATGTATTTGGTTTAGAAAAAAAAGAAATAAATATACTTATGTCTACGGGGGGGGGGACAAAAGGCTTATAATAGAACATTAAAATGTTTAAATGGATTTATTAATAAGTATTATAGCAATGTAATAGACCCATTCAATTCGGTTATGTACTGCATCTATTTGTATTGGTATTCTAAAGAAATGGCTACCAGAGGGTATATTTCAATTGCAGATAGAATCTATTATTTAAACAAAATGCTTAATTCGGTTGAGTTATTTCACGGTATTGACTTGCCAGAGGTTTGGTCTTGCGAACATCCAGTTGGCAGTGTGATGGGCCGTGCAAAGTATGGAAATAAATTTTTGTTTTATCAAAACTGTACAGTTGGAGGAAGTCCGGATAAGGATGGGGGTATATGTTATCCAGAGATAGGAGAGAATGTATTAATGTATTCCTATTCCAGTATAATTGGTGATTGTAATATTGGTAAAAATGTCGTTTTATCGACCGGGACATCTGTAATCAATCAAAATGTACCTTCAGATGTAATTGTTTTTGGTAAAAGCCCAAATTTGATTTTTAAGGTTCGTAAGCGCGATTATATTTAATATGGAGGTGTGTAATAGATGAAAATAGTGGTGATTGGACTTGGCTCCATGGGAAAAAGACGTATTAGGTTAATAAAAGATATTTTAGGTGAAAATGTTGAAATTTATGGCGTGGACTCTAATGAGAAGCGATGTATAGACGTAAAAAATGAATATGGGGTAGTATGTGTTTCAGATTTAAGTATATTACTTGATGAAAAATTAATTGATGCAGCATTTATCGCAACTTCCCCTTTAGCGCATGCAAGTTTAATAACTACTTGCCTAGAACATGGGATACATGTTTTTACAGAACTAAACCTTGTAGATACAGATTATGAAAAAAATATCGCTTTAGCTAAGCGGAATAATAAGGTGTTATTTTTGTCATCGACCATGCTATATAGAAAAGAAATACAATATATTGCTCGCTGTATAAAAGAAGCTGATTGTTCTGTCAATTATACTTACCATGTAGGTCAATATTTGCCAGATTGGCATCCGTGGGATGTATTAGAAGAATTTTTTATCAGTAAAAAAGCTACTAATGGTTGTAGAGAACTGTTTGCCATAGAGTTGCCATGGATAGTAAATGCATTCGGCAGGATTGTTAAATATGATGTTGTCAAAAGTAAGTCTTCCAAGTTGCCTATTGATTATGCAGATAATTATTTGTTGTTGATAGAGCATGAAACTGGACATAAAGGTGTATTGGCTGTTGATGTTATTTCTAGGGAAGCAGTGCGGGAATTATCTGTTTTTGGAGAAGATATATTCCTAAAATGGAATGGAACTCCTCATGGATTGGTTTGCAAAAATCTGAAATCTGGAAATATGGATACTATTAATTTGTATGATGATATGCAAGCGGAGCATATAGAAGGATACAGTAGCAATATAATTGAGAATGCATATGCTGACGAAATTCGCAATTTTTTTGCTACTATTAATGGAAGTGACCTACCAAGATATTCATTCACGCAGGATAAAGAAATATTGAAGTTAATTGATGAAATTGAGGCAGATTGATATGAAGATACTGTTTATAGGATTAGGTTCCATTGGAACCCGTCATTTGAGGAATATAACAAAATTGCTTCATGAAAAACATCAATTATTTGAGATCCATGCACTGAGAGGAACTGCACGCAAGCTCGAAACAGGAGTTTGCAAACTTATACATAAGCAAATGACAAGTTATGAAGATATAGATGAACAGTATGATGTGATTTTTATAACTAATCCGACATCACTCCATTATGAAACACTAAAAAATGTGGTTTCTAAAGCGAAAAAGATATTTATAGAAAAGCCAGTGTTTTCCAATGCAGATATAGATTTATCATTATTGGAAATTCCTCAGGATACAATTTGCTACGTGGCAGCACCATTACGTTACACTAAGGTATTTAAATTTTTAAAAAAATTGGTTAGTAGTAAGAAAATATATAGTGCTAGGGCAATCTGTTCTAGTTATTTGCCAGAATGGCGTCCTATGATAGATTACAGAAAATGTTACAGCGCTAGCAAACAAAGTGGCGGCGATATAGGTTTAGAGCTTATTCATGAATGGGATTATCTAACTGAATTATTTGGTATGCCAGAACGCGTGAATATGTATAGTGGTAAGTATTCTGATTTAGAAATAACCAGTGATGATATAGCAATTTATATTGCAGCTTATAAGAGTATGCTAGTTAGTCTCTCGCTGGATTATTTTGGGCGCTATACCAAAAGAGAAATAGAATTGTATTGTGATGATGAAGTTATTGTTGGTGATTTCACAAAGAGCGAAATACGGTTTTTGAAATCAGGTAAAGTGATTTCTTTGCAGGAAGAAAGGGATAGTTATCAGCTTAGAGAGTTGGGATATTTCTTGAATTTGGATGACGAAGATAATAATCAGAATACTATTTTGCATGCGTTTGATGTGCTAAAAATAGCAAAGGGGATTTTATAATGAATATCTTGTTTACTGTATGTGGTAGGGCAGGTTCAAAGGGAATAAAAGGTAAGAACTTTAGAGAGTTTTTAGGTGTCCCATTGTTGTATTATACCGTAGCTGCTATAGAGTTATATAAGGAAAAGCATTCCGAAAATTGTATTGATATTGCTTTGAACACAGATAGTGTCGACATGGTTAGATTAATTGAAAGATTAGATTTGGGTATTAGTTGCATTGATAGAAAAGAAGAGTTAGCTGGAGATTATGTTGCAAAGATCGATGTTATAAGAGATACTTGGCAGACTATGTGCACAGAGAATCATATGGAATACGATGTAGTTATTGATTGTGACATAACATCTCCTTTGCGTACTGTTCAGGATATTGAAAATTTAATAAAAAAATATACCGAAGGAAAATATGACATTGTATATTCAGTGACAAATGCAAGAAGAAATCCGTATTTTAATATGGTTACAATAGATGAAGAGGGATTTTCTCATGTAGTTATAAAATCTGATTTTGTTGCCAGACAGCAGGCGCCTGTTATATATGATATGAACGCATCTTTGTATGCGTATACACCTGCGTTTTTAGAAGCAAATAAATGTGCAAAAGATGCACACAATGGAGTTATTTTTATGAAAGATACTGCTGTGTTGGATTTAGATAATGAAGGTGATTTTGAACTAATGCAGATAATAGCTCAGTATTTATCAAAAAATGATAAAGAGTGGGAAAAAATATATAAAAGAGCAAATGTACTTTGTGATTAATCAACATTAGAAAATGCGTTGGGAGATAGTCAATTTAAGAATGGAAGATGGTTTGATAAGATATATTGATTTCTCAGCGGACAATGTTTTCGTAGAACTGTTTATAGCTTGTTTGATAATAAAGATGCAGAATCAGTTAACGCCGTTTGTGATGTTGCTAGTTTATTTTTGTGTTTAATCATATAATTTTGCTTATATAAAACTCCTAAGAAAGCAAGTATAGATATTAATTGTATGTTGTACTTTGAGTTTACATATATGATGAAGGAGATGTATAATACAAAGGATGTAGAAAATAATATGTATCATAATGAGCAGTATTATGTGTATATGATATTATTGAATAAGCGATGTATGTCTGTTGTAAAATGTTTTAATAAAATAAGGAGACAATATATGTTTAATAGCAAAACAATTTTAGTAACTGGTGGTACTGGTTCTTTTGGTAAGAAGTTTATCAAGATTCTTTTAGGTAAGTATCAGCCTAAAAAGGTTATTGTGTATTCTCGTGATGAGTTGAAGCAGTTTGAGATGGGACAGGTATTCAACGATAAGTGCATGAGATATTTTATCGGCGATGTGCGGGATAAGGAAAGGTTAATGCTGGCCATGAAGGGTGTGGATTATGTAGTTCATGCTGCAGCCTTGAAGCAGGTTCCAGCAGCAGAATACAATCCTATGGAGTGCATTAAGACCAATATCAACGGTGCGCAGAATGTTATAGATGCAGCTATTGCCAATAATGTAAAAAAGGTAATTGCCCTTTCTACAGACAAGGCCGCAAATCCTATAAATCTTTATGGTGCTACAAAGCTGGCTTCGGACAAATTGTTTACCGCTGCCAATAATATTGTTGGCGAAGGTGAAACTAGATTTGCCGTAGTTCGTTATGGTAATGTGGTAGGTTCTCGTGGCTCGGTTGTTCCATTCTTCAAGGGTTTGATTGAACGAGGAGCTACAGAGTTGCCAATAACTGATGAACGCATGACACGCTTTTGGCTGAAGCTGGAGGATGGTGTAGATTTTGTTTTGAAGAATTTCCAGCGTATGCAGGGTGGGGAAATCTTTATACCAAAGATTCCATCTATGAGAATACTGGATTTGGCCAAGGCAATAGCCCCAAATGCCAAA
>Ga0129310_1001647_pt1 | contig 18755 bp, 19 predicted proteins | sample Go1ome_2_FD_94433 | JGI IMG/M metagenome (GOLD analysis project Ga0129310, IMG submission 94433) | Western lowland gorrila individual fecal microbial communities from Wisconsin, USA - Go1022A metagenome | ecosystem: Host-associated > Mammals > Digestive system > Large intestine > Fecal | place...
ATGCAGAGCTGTGTTTGGGTGATTTTTTGTTTCCGTCCGTCCCATCAGATAGTCGCAGGAAACACCGTAATAGTCAGCCAGCAACAGAATGCTGTACGGGCTGATGTCCTTGCCGTTATCTGATTCATATTTGCCAAGTGCGGATTTCGAGATACCCACCTTGGCGGCAAGCTGCTCCAAGGTCAGCTTTCGTTCTACTCGTAAATCTTTCAACCGCTCTCCGATTGTCAGCTTGACTTGCATACAACAGCCTCCTTTTCCATTTTTCTGTATTATATCATGCTTTTTCGTTTTTGTCTCAAAGCGTGGAAAAATCCTACTTTCATCCGACTTTTCCTACCTCTTGGATATACGGGAAAGAGCCTGTTTTCTTACTAAAATTTAGACGTAAACCACGCAGCACCTTGAAAATTTCATGATCGTCCGATGAGGATATGCTTTCCGGAGAAGTACCGCATTCTGCGTGCCAAGGAAGAGCCAACGCCGGGGGAAAAGACTCGGGCAGGAACGGCATCGGGCAGAACGGCGAAGTTCAATTATTTTACAGGAGGAAACAGGTATGGATTTATTTACACAAATCAAGATGGCAGTTTCCGTGAAAGAGGCTGCCGAATACTACGGATTGGAAGTAAATCGTGGCAGCATGATCTGCTGCCCCTTCCACGCCGACCGCACGCCCAGCATGAAGCTGAACGAGGATTACTTCTACTGCTTCGGCTGCGGGGCATGCGGCGATGTGATCGACCTTGCGGCAAGGCTGTTCAACCTGAGCGGTTATGACGCGGCGAAGAAGCTGGCGTATGACTTTGGGATCGACCCGGACAAGCCCCCGGCTGCGGCAGCGCTGCGGAAGCCGAAATATCCGCTGGCAAAGGCGTTCCAGAAAGAGGAACTACATTGTCAGCGGATATTGTACGATTATCTGCATCTTTTGGAGCATTGGAAGGTGCAGTACGCACCCAAAACGCCGGAGGATACTATTGATGACCGCTTTGTGGAAGCCTGCCAGATGCTCGATTATATCGAGGATCTGACAGATATTTTAACCTTTGCGGAGTTGGAGGCTCGTGTGAAAACTGTGGATATGCTTCAAAAGGACGGCATGATCGACCGACTGGAAGAACGCCTGAAACGGACGGAAAAGGAGGTGGATGCCCGTGACGAAACGGAAATCGGCTAATTTAGACGCGCCTATCTGGTTTGACGGCACAAATATCAATGAGGCGCTGTTCTGTGATGAATTTCTGAACAGCCGGAAAATCATCTTTGCCGATGGTGCTTTCTTTACACCGGACGGCAGAGTGACCGACGATCTGCCGCTTCGGGGCGAAATCTATGAGGAACTGAAATGCTGCGCCGTGAACAATATTCCCCGCAAGATCACCAACATCCTGGAAGTGATGAAGCTGGCGGCTCATATAGAGGACTTTGCACCGGAGGCAGATAGAATCCATCTGGCAAACGGTACTTTGAAGCTGGACGGCAACTTCACCGAGGGCAGACCGAATATTGTGCGGAGCAGACTGCCGGTGGCATACCGCCCTGACGCACCGGCTCCCGTTCGGTGGCTTTCCTTTCTGGATGGACTTCTTTACGCGGAGGACATTCCCACCTTGCAGGAGTTCATCGGTTATTGTCTGATCCCCAGCAATAAGGGGCAGCGCATGATGGTGATTAAGGGAAAAGGCGGCGAAGGAAAATCGCAGATCGGTGCTGTGCTGGGCGCGCTGCTTGGCAGCAACATAAAGGACGGCAGCATCGGCAAAATTTCTGAAAACCGTTTTGCCCGCGCGGATCTGGAACACATCCTGCTGTGCGTCGATGATGATATGCGAATGGAAGCGCTGCGGCAGACCAACTACGTCAAGTCCATCGTGACCGCCCAAGGCAAAATGGATTTGGAGCGCAAGGGTAAGCAGAGCTACCAGGGGTGGCTGTTTGCCCGCCTGCTGGCGTTCTCCAATGGCGATCTGCAAGCGCTATATGACCGAAGCGACGGATTTTACCGCCGCCAGCTTGTACTGACTACCAAGGAAAAGCCTGCGGGACGGGTAGATGATCCTGACCTTGCCGAAAAACTGAAAGCAGAGGTTGAGGGTATCTTTCTGTGGGCGTTTGAGGGCTTACAGCGGCTTGTTGCCAACAACTTCAAATTCACGGAAAGCCAGCGTACGCGGGACAATCGGGAGGCAGTGAAGCGGGATAACAACAACGTCTTTGATTTTCTCGAATCGGAGGGCTATATCCGGCTGAAAGCAGACTGCACCATCAGTTCCAAGGAATTGTACGAGATTTACCGGATGTGGTGCGAGGAAAACAATCTGACGCCGTTAAAGCGCCGCAGTTTCAGTGAGAGTGTGATTGCGAACCAACGCAAGTACAATCTGGAATACTGCAACAAGATCACCAATGCTGCCGGACGGCGCGTATGGGGATTTTTTGGTATTGAGGCGATTGCAAAACCCAATATAAACGGGTTTTCTGATGCCTCAGAGCGTACGTACGTACCAGAGGACTGGCGATGAATTTTCTGCGACTGCGCCGTGTACGTATGTACGCAGCGTTTCTCCCCAAACACCGCCATATAGGAAAAACACTGACCAGCAGAGCCTATATTTTCGGGCAAGAAATCAAGCCAAGTGAAATCCGCAAATTATTTGACTGATGGCAGAAATGGTTTCACGGAATCGCGCTTCTCGGAACAGCCACATGGGTGCGCGGAAACGCGGGAAATCATACGCTTTAGAGCGAAGTCACACGGAACAGAAAAGTCGATAGGTGTCACCTGTGAACAGGACATCATAACGGCGATTCTGAGCGGATTTGATGGCAACAGAATTTTTCACGAGGCAGCGAAGTGGACATGCCAGAGGGCATACCAGCTTCGCTTTTTCATTATCTGAAATTTGGAGGGGATTTGAATATGAGCGTACGCAATGAGATCAAGGCGCAGATCGTCCGCGTCGGATTTACCATGCAGGAGGTCGTTGACCGGCTGGCCGAGGAATATGACTGGAGCGACAGCGTCTCCAATCTGTCCGCAAAATTGCAGCGGGAGAGCATCCGCTATAAGGAGGTCGTGGAGTTGGCCGACGTGCTGGACTGCGACATTGTATGGCAGAAACGGAGGGATAACCAATGAAAGCACAGTACGCCATTCTCCGCTTCGCCAAGTACAAGGGGCCGGAGATCGGGCACATTGAGTCCCACAACGAGCGCACCAAGGAGAAATACGCCAGCAATCCCGACGTGGACACGTCCCGCAGCCACCGGAATTTCCATCTGGTGACACCCCAGTGCAAGTACCGCGCCGAGGCGGAAAGGCAGATCGCCGAGGCGTGCTGCCGCACGCGGTCGGACAGCGTGCGCGTGGTGGAGGCTCTCGTGACGGCCAGCCCGGAGTTCTTCAAGGGAAAGAAGAAAAGCGAAGTCAAAGCCTATTTTCAGGAGGCGCTGGACTTCATCCGGGAACACCAGGACCCGAAAACTATCATATCCGCTGTGGTGCATATGGACGAGAAAACGCCCCATATGCACCTTTCCTTTGTCCCGCTGACGGCAGACAAGCGGCTCTCCGCCAAGGAGATCGTCGGCAACAAGAAGAAGCTGACGCAGTGGCAGGACCGATTTTGGGAGCACATGGTCAAGAAATATCCTGACTTGGAGCGCGGCGAGAGCGCCAGCGAAACCGGACGCGACCACATCCCGCCGCGGCTGTTCAAAGAGGCTGTCCATCTGAACCGGATGAAGGAGCAGATCATGGACATTCTGAACGACACCAATCCGTTCAACAAAAAGGCCAAGGCAGAAGAGCTGGAAGCGCTGCTGGGCAAATACGTTCCTGGCGCGGAGGCTCTGCGGACGAAGCTCAGAAAGTATGAGGCGGCCTACAAGGCGCTGACCGCCGAGAACGCAGCGCTCGAAAAACAACTGGGCGCTGCCTCCAAGGAAAGTGTTCTGAAAAAATTGGAGATTAACGAAAAGCTCCGGGAGCTGGACGAGCTGCACCGCATGGTGGATGGCATCCCGCCGGAGATTTTGCAGGCAGCAAAGCAGGTGGCCGCGCATAAGCCGCAGGAAAGATGAGGAAACTAAGGATGTTGAAGGAGGTCGGTTCTATTTGGAGATGAACGTCAGGGACGATCAGAAGCTTGTTGAAATCTGGCTGACGAATGCAGAAAAAATTGACCCCGTCCTGCGGGAGGGGCTGAAAGAGATTTACGCCAAGTATAAGACGAAGAAATACATGGTCGCCGTGTTTGAATCCGGCAAGGGCGATCTTTATGAGAACACGCGGGATCTGCTGTTCTTCAACTGCCGCCGCAGCGCCGAAAAGGCCGTGCAGCAGGCGAAAAAGCAGCGCGCCGTGGGCATGGAGCGATGAACCCGAGCGGAAGTGAGAAATCTCTTCCGCCCTTTTCTTTTTTGCCCTTGCAAAGCTTGAAAACATATTGTACAATATTATCTAAAATAACTCGTTTATTAAAAGATATGTGTGATTCATGCTTGCCGCCAGAGAAACGGAGGGAAACACAAATGGAACATGAAATGATGGAGCACAGTGAAATTCTCCTGTACAGCGATGAAAACGGAAAAGAATTTGTAAACGTTGTGTTTATGAAGGAGACATTCTGGCTGACACAGATTGGCATGGCAGAATTGTTTGACTCCAGTAAGTCCAATATCAGCGAGCATTTGTTTGCTGTGCGGCTTTTTACTGCACGCGATATCCGCTCGCGCACTTTTCAAAAGCATATGCAAGCCGCTCATTGGGGGAAGCAAAGGACTGCGGCTCAAAGCCCTCCGCCTTTTGGAAGAAAACGATGCGATTCAGGTGATCGATCCAGATCACACAGGTGTTCTGCGTAGAAACTTCCGTTTTCTTTTTTCTCTCCGTTACACATAAGATTTATGATTCTTATACTGGGAGTCTGAGTCTTCCATGTCGGACCAAGGAACGATAAATCCGAACACATTATCCACGTGGATAATGTGTTCGGATTTATCACTGCTATTGAGAGCACTTTTAATTTGAAACAAGAGAAAATAAATCTTTCCTCATACGCCGACACCGGAGTTACTCTCCATCCGCAATATCTTGGAATGATTTAATATAATAGTTCCCATCTTTCTCTTGGAGTGTCAAGAGTTCTCTGGAACCATCACTGTCTGCATTAGACCACAACCGAACAATATTCCCGTCTTTTTTACCGCCCACACACTCAAACAGGCCCGGTCCAAAATCACTGGTGAAATTGTAATAGGCATCATACTCAGATAGGTAGCACACACCCTCAGTATTTTTCAGGTCAGCGGTAGTGATGTCTGCGTATTTTTGTAAGGTTTCATCCACAGAAGTCCGCAATATACGATGCGTAGGAGTAGGTAAGTCGTTAACTGTTAGAGTTTCTTTCCCGAAATCCCCCGCATTCCAATAAAAGTTGGGGTCTTTCGTCAATGCCTCGAACTCTGAGATGTCTTCCTCCTCTAAAGTTCCATCATCTGGATAATAACGAAGGAACTCAACAAAATCAAGTTCGGTCACATCATCATAGCGGCTGGTAAAAAAGCCATTGACCGACAAAAAGTAACTCATGTCAGCCTGGGCCGCAAATACATCATTGAATCTGGTTAATTCTTCGGTAGACAAAGGCGTACCGGGAATCATATCTATCGCTTTTACACCCTGCTCTGGCTGGATACGTTCACTTTCTTGATCGGTTACGGTCTTTTCCGCTTCGGTGGGGTGTTTGGCGCACCCGGCAAGTGCTGATACAAATAGCAGTACAAGAGTTGCTGACAGCATCACTTTTGTAATAATCCTTTTCATTAGAAGCCCCCCCTTAATACTATTTGCAATAGTATAGACGAAGCAAAACAGAAAAGGTTCCTCGAATTTGGCGTAATCCCACGAATAATTGATATAGGGCGAAACCTTGCAGTGCGAAGCGATTTCTGTTTTCGTATCTATCCGCCCTGTTCTATCTTTGGGAGTGCGATCCGCCAGCGCCGTCCACATAGAAAAAGCAATAAAAACGGCCTGACCTGTGGTCAGACCGTTTCTATTGCCCGCCAAAGCGGACGCTATAGGAGGGAAGTAAGTAGGTGAACGCCTACTTGTTGGAGGTGTGGATGGCGCGGCCCTCCGCTTGCAGGGCGGCCTCGCGCATGGCCTCGGTAACGGTGGGGTGAGAGTGAATCGTTGCGATGATCTCGTCGAGCGTCATCTCGCCCTCGATGGCAAGCGCCCCCTCTGCAATGAGGTCGGTCGCGCGCGGCCCGATAATGTGCATACCGAGAACCTCGCCGAACTCCTTCCCGGCAATGATCTTAACAATGCCCTCACCGCCGTTGAGGATCAGCGCCTTGCCGTTGGCGGCCATCGGGAACTTGCCGACCTTGTAGTCGATCCCCTGCGCCTTGCACTGCTCTTCGGTCAATCCAACGCCGGCAGCCTCGGGCTCGATGTACACGCAGGTGGGGTTGGTCTTCTGGTCGTAGTGCGCCTCGATGCCCATAATGTTCTCGGCGGCCACCTCGCCCATGGCGGAGGCGGTGTGCGCGAGCTGGGCGTAACCCATCACGCAGTCGCCGATAGCGTACACGCCGGGCACGCTCGTTTCCATCTTGTCATTGACCTTGATGCGGCCGCGGTCGTTGTCGAGCTTACCGGCGTCGAGGTCAAGCATGGCAGTATTGGCACGGCGGCCGATGGCGACCAGTACCTTCTCCGCCTCAAAGCTGACCATTTCGCCCGCCTTGTTCTTGCAGACAACCTTTGCGCCGACGGGAGAGGTCTCGATGCTCTGCACCGGGCACTCGAGGTTGAACTCCATGCCCATCTTCTTCATGTGCGCAACGCCGATCTTGGTGAGGTCGCCGTCGAGCATGGGCAGCATATGATCCATCGCTTCAACAACCGTGATTTTCGTGCCGAAGGCGGCGTAAGCGCACGCCAACTCGAGGCCGATGACACCGCCGCCGATGACGACCATAGACTTCGGCAGCTTCTCCAGCGAGAGCGCGCCGGTGGAATCGATGCAGTTGGGGTTCTCCTTGAGACCGGGGATCGGGGGCTGGGCATTGATCGAGCCGGTGGCAACGATGATGGCGTCGGCCGTCATCTCCTCCACGGAGTTGTCCGCTTTCTTCACAGACAGCTTGCCGGGGGCGACAAACTTCGCCTCGCCGTCGATCTTTGCGACCTTATTCATCTTGAACAGGCCCGCGATGCCGCTCGTCAGTCTCTTGGATATCTCGTTCTTGTGGGCAATGACCTGCGGGAAGTTCACGCGAACGCCGTCAACCTCAACGCCGATGTCCTTGCCCTGATTCTTGATGTCCTCGACCAGCTCCGCGCTGTGCAGCAGGCACTTGGTCGGAATGCAGCCGATGTTCAGGCAGGTGCCGCCAAGGTGCTCGCGCTCAATGACGGTGACCTTCGCGCCGAGCTGGGCAAGGCGGATGGCGGCGACATAGCCGCCGGGGCCGCCGCCGACAACGATGACCTTCTTGTCGCCGGCCGGCTTTGCGGCAGCAGCGGGGGCCGCGGCAGCGCCGCCGACCTGCTCGCCCGGCTGCCCGATGTAGCCGAGCACACCCTTGACGGGGACGTCGTCCCCCTCCTGTGCAACGATCTTGATGAGCGTACCGTCGTACTCGCTGACCACTTCGTTCGTCAGCTTGTCGGTGGTGATCTCAAGGATGACCTCTCCGGTTTTGACGGCGTCGCCCTCGTGCTTGATCCACTTGGAAACGGTACCTTCCTCCATGGTCAGCCCCAGCTGGGGCATAATGATTTCATGTGCCATGACGCTTGCCCCCTTACAGCAGGATATTCATCGGGGTCTGCAGCAGATCGCGCAGATCCATCTCAAACTTTGCGACCACAGCGCCGTCCAGCAGACGGTGATCGAGCGTCACGCTCAGACGCATAACCTTGCGGACCGTCACGCCGCCCTCAGCGTCGAGCGCAAGCTCATCCTCGATCGCGCAAACGCCGAGAATCGCCGCGTCGGGCTGGTTGATGATCGGTGTAAAGGTCTCGATGCCGAACATACCGAGGTTCGATACAGAGAAGGTAGAGCCCTTGTACTCGTCGGTGGTCAGCTTGTTCTCCTTGGCGCGCTGGGCCAGATCCTTCGCTGTGGCGGAGAGCTGGTCAAGTCCCATCTTGTCCGCGTCGCGGATCACGGGGACGATCAAACCGGCATCGAGCGCGACCGCCATGCCGAGGTTGACGTGCGCGCGCTGAATGATCTGGTTGCCATCATAGGACACCAGCATCTCGGGATGCTGACGCAGGCACTTTGCCGTTGCCTTCAGGATCAGATCGTTGACGGAATACTTCTTGCCCGTGGTCTCAAGGAGTGTCTTGCGCAGCTTCATCAGCTCCGTCACGTCGACCTTGATGTTCTGCGTGACGGGCGGGATCTCGTTGTGAGACTGGAACATACGCTCGGCAACAACCTTGCGCATACCCATCAGCTTGACAACGGTGTCGCCCTCCATCAGCTCAAGGCCGCCCGTCTTGGCGGCGGGAGATGCGGGAGCGGGCGCGGGAGCCGCGGCGGGAGCGGCCGCAGGAGCGGCCTTCTGCGCGTCGGCGGCAGCATAGATATCCTTCGCCACAATGCGGCCGTTCGGACCGCTGCCGGCAAGCGCCGTGTAATCGACGCCAAGCTTGCCCGCCACCTTGCGGGCGAGCGGAGAAATACGGATGCGCTTGCCTGCCGCAGGAGCAACTGCGACAGCGGGGGCCGCAGCGGATGCGGGAGCCGCAGGAGCGGGGGCCGCAGCGGATGTGGGGGCTGCAGCGGCAGGAGCCGCGCCGCCAACCTGCTCGCCCGGCTGCCCGATGTAGCAGAGCAGTCCCTTGACGGGGATATCCTCCCCCTCCTGCGCAACGATCTTGAGCAGCACGCCGTCGTGCTCGCTCACGACCTCATTGGTCAGCTTATCGGTGGTGATCTCAAGAATGACATCACCGGTCTTGACGGCATCGCCCTCGTGCTTGATCCACTGGGAAACGGTGCCCTCTTCCATAGTCAGTCCCAACTGGGGCATCAACACTTCATAAGCCATGTTCTTGTCCTCCTTACTTGTTCAGGACATGCTTGACGGCTGCAACAATGGTCTCGGGATGCGGGAAGTTCTGATCCTCAAGCACAGGAGAGAACGGGGAGACGATGTTCAGGCCGCACACGCGCTCCACAGGAGCGTCCAGCTCGTCAAACAGCTCCTCGGCGATCTGCGCAGAGATCTCGCCGGCGTAGCTGCCGCGCTTGACTTCCTCGGAAACAACGATAACATTGTGCGTCTTGGAGACGGAGGCCTTGATGGCGTCCCAATCCAGCGGCACGAGCGAGCGCAGATCGAGCACCTCAACGTCGATGCCCTCCGCAGCAAGCGTTTCCGCCGCTTCGAGCGAGAAGTTCACCTCGCGGCTCCAGGAAATGATGGTGAGGTCCTTGCCCTCGCGCTTCACCTTGGCCTGACCGAGCGGAATGGTGTACTCGCCCTCGGGGATCTCTTCCTTATGGGCATAGAGCAGCTTGTGCTCCAGGCAGATGACGGGGTCATCGTCGCGGATCGCACTCTTGAGCATACCCTTGGCATCCTCTGCTGAGCAGGGGGCAATGACCTTCAGGCCGGGGAAATGGCAGAAGAAGTTTTCAAAGGACTGGGAGTGCTGGCCGGCATTGCGGCGGCCGGAGCCCATCGGTGCGCGCAGCACCATGGGCACAGAGCACTGTCCGCCGGTCATGTAACGCATCTTGGCGGCCTGATTGAGCAGGGGGTCCGCCGCGACCGTTGCAAAGTCGTCGTACATCAACTCGACAACGGGGCGCATACCACGCATCGCCGCACCCACTGCCATGCCGCAGAAGCCTTCTTCGGAGATCGGCGTATCAATCACGCGATTGGGGCCGAATTCCTCCAGAAAGCCTTTGGTGATCGCAAAGACATTGCCCATAACGGCCATGTCCTCGCCCATGATGAACACCTTGTCATCACGGAGCATCTCTTCGTGCAGGGCTTCACCGATCGCCTTGCTGACGGTGATCTTTTTGCTCATCTTGCCACACACCTTTCATTGTCCGTAACATACATATCGTCGAGAACCGTTGCGGGATCGGGATACTCCGAGGCGTCCGCAAACTTGACAGCCTCGTCCATTTCCTCCTGCGCCTCCTGCTTGATCTTGTCAAGCTCCTCGTCGCTCACGCCCAGCTCCTTGAGCTTTTTGCCGAGCTTTTCGATGGCGTCGTTTTTCAGCGCGTCCTCCATATACTTGGCGGGACGGTACACCGCAGGGTCGCCGCAGTAATGACCCTGATAACGATACACCTTCGCCTCGAGCACATAGGGGCCCTTGCCGCTGCGCGCGTGCTCCATCGCCTTGGTCATCGCCTCATAGACCTCTACGGGATCGGTGCCGTCAACCACGGCGTACTCTACACCGTAGGCCGCCGCACGGGAAGCGAGGTCAGGCGTATTCGTCACGCGGTGGATCTCGGTGGAAACGCCGTAGCAGTTGTTTTCAATGAACCACACCACGGGGAGATTCCACGCCGCCGCCATGTTGAGGTTTTCATGGAAGGTACCCTCGTTGGTAGCGCCGTCGCCGAAGCAACCGACGGTCACGGCGTTATCGCCCATGATCTTGCTGGCAAGCGCGCTGCCGCAGGAGATGCCCTGACCGGCGCCGACGATGCCGTTCGCACCGAGGTGGTTCATCTTCGCCATATCGGCAATGTGCATACTGCCGCCCTTACCCTTGCAGTAGCCCGTCTTCTTGCCGAACAACTCCGCCATGGCAAGCTTGGGGTCGCCGCCGCGGGCGATGACATGACCGTGGCCGCGGTGCGTGGAGGTAAAGTAGTCCTGCGGCTGGATGGCGGCGAAGGCGCCGGCCTCCGCTCCCTCCTGACCGATGCTCAGATGGATATTGCCCGCGAGCATACCTTTGGTAAAGCATTCTGCCGCGTGCTCCTCAAACGAGCGGATCCGAACCATCGTGCGGTAAAAGCCCAGCAGCATCTCTGTCGAAACCTTTTCATTCGAGACCTTTTTATTAGTAGCCAATGTTTTCACGCCTTTCTGTTATGATCCATTTATGATTCCTGTCTGGGTGCAAACAGGGGAACTTCCAATTCAGAGTCAAACTTTCTGCCCATGACCAGTCCCTCGATCTCGGCGATCACGATGTCGGTGGTCAAAAGCACCTTGGTGCCCTCGACCAGATGCCCGCCGTGCGCGTTTCCGTGGCGGTCAGACATCGTAATGTGGATGTGCAGATTGACATTTCCCTCGTCATCGTGGCAGATGATGCCGGAGGCATTCGTCAGCTCGATAGGGCCTGTCAGGTGCAGCGTCTCGCCGTAGCCGAAACCGGCCTTGGTCGGCAGCTCGACCGGATTGCAGAAGTGAGGGGAATCCAGACTGCCGATCGCACTGAGCACCACGCCGTTTTTGATCCCGGCGCGCTTGCAGGCTTCTTCCATTCCCTTGAGCACGTCCGTTCCGGGGCGCAGGCGCACCGCGATCACGCGGGAAAGATGGCCCTGCGCCATTTCTAAAATATCGCTTTTGTCGCTCATTTCTTTTCCTTCTTTCCGAAACCGTGGTCTGTTGGTATGACCATCAATTTTCCAAAAAATGAACCCATCTCATTTTTGAGAAAAGGTGCAGCCGCAAGTGGCTGCGGCTGCACCTTTGTATGGGCTCCGCAGGGTCGCTCCTCCTGCGGCTGACGGATCAGCCGCAAAGTAAGCCGACCGATTTTGAAAGAAGACGCTCGATTACTTTGTGAACGCGTCGACCAGAGCGGTCACCTCGTCCTTATCGAAGCCGTACTTGCTGACGCACTCGTCGATGAACTTACCGGCCACACCGGAGGAAGCCTCCTTGAACTCGGCAGCAGCCTCGTCGCTCAGCTCACTGATCTGAACGCCGGCAGCCTTCCACTTCTCAAGGACTTCCTGGTCGCCCTGACGCTCGAGCTCACGCTGGTTCTGAGCAGCCTTGGCGCCGCACTCGTCAACGATCTTCTGCAGCTCGGGATCGAGGCTGTTGTAGAGGTCAGCGTTCATGCAGAAGAAGATGCAGTCATAAATACCGGTCCAGTAGGTGCAGTACTTCTGAACTTCGGACATGGAAGCGCCATCAGCAGTGGGCAGGGGGTTCTCCTGACCGTCATAAGTGCCGGTCTGCAGCGCGGTGAAGACCTCGGACCAGTTGGCGTTGGCCCAGTTGGCGCCCCACGCATCATAAGCGTTGTTCAGGACAGCAGAACCGGCGCAGCGGATCTTCAGGCCCTTCATGTCGGCGAGGGACTCGATGGGGCGCTTGCTGTTGGTGGGGTGACGGAAGCCGTTCTCAGCGATGCCCAGCAGGTGCAGGCCGAGATCCTCCACAACGGGAGCAAGCGCAGCGCCGGCCTCGCCGTCGAGCTTGGCGTCGACATCGTCAAAGGAAGAGAATGCGAACGGGAGGGAGACCACGTTGAGGCGCTGGTCGAAGGCGGACATGATCAGGTTGGAGTGCGCGCACATTTCAGTCGTACCGTCGATAACGGCCTGAATACCCTCAGACTGGTTGCCGGCGGTCAGCTGGTCGGCGGCATAGACCTGAACGGTGATCGCACCGTCCGTCGCCTCGCTGATCATCTTGCCGAAGTCACGGCCCATGTCAGCCCAGCAGGTGTTGTCGGTCGCAGAGCAGGCAAATTTCCAGACCTGCTTTTCGAACTTAGGCGTTTCGTCGCCGGAACCGCCCTCGGCGGAGTCGTTGTCCTTCGAGCCGCACGCAGCGAGGCTCAGACACATAACGGCAGCAAGGATCAATGCAATGAGCTTTTTCATTTTGTTTCCTCCTATAGTTTTTGTTTTTATCTACTTCCCCGCCCGCGCGGGGCGGGGAGTTGAGATCTGACGGGAAGCGTACTGATGATTACTTCAGAAACACGGTGGAGAAGAACGGGACGTAGGTGACCAGCATCAGCGCGATCACGCAGGCGATGATCATCGGCCACACCGCCTTGGACATGCTGGCGATGGTGACCTTGGTCTTGTCGCGCAGGTCATGCAGCTTGGAGCTGATGCCGATGGCCACGAACAGGTTGACGCCGACGGGCGGGGTGACCTGACCGATGGCGAGGTTCACCGTGGAGAGCACACCGAAGTGGATCAGATCGATCCCGAGCTGCTGGGCAACGGGATACATAATGGGGATAAAGATGTACATGGCGGAGTTCGCATCCACGAAGCAGCCGGCGATGAGGAAGATCACGTTGACGATCAGCAGGAACACATACTTGTTGCCGGAGATCTGGAGCAGCAGGCTCTGCGCCGCGCCGGAAATGCCGTGGATCGTGCAGATGTAGGCAAACAGCGTCGCCGCGCCGATGATCAGCATGATGCCGCCGGTGGTCTTGCCGGAGTCCACGAGCAGCTCGCCCATATCCTTCCACTTGACCTCTCTGTAAATGACCACACCGACGAACAGGCCGTAAACAACGGAGACCGCAGCAGCCTCGGTCGGGGTGAAGAAACCGCCGTAGATACCGCCGAGGATGATGACGGGAACCAGGAAGCCCCAGAACGCAGTGCGGAAGGTCTTCCAGCGGTGACCCCAGCTTGCCTTTTCACGCGAGGCCTGAATGCCATTTTTGCGAACCTCGATCATGATGATGGCAACCAGCGCAAGGCCCATCATAACGCCGGGGAGGATGCCGCCCATGAACATATCGCCGACGGAAACGCCGGTGATCGAGGCGTAAACGACGAAGGAAATGGACGGCGGGATCACGATGGCGATCGAGGAGGCCGCCGCCATCAGTGCCGAAGAAAACGGGGCGGAGAAGCCGCCGCGGTTGATCATCGCGGGGATCAGGATGATGCCGAGCGCCGCGACAGTCGCGGGGCCGGAGCCGGAGATGGCGCCGAAGAAGCAGGCCACGATGACGCAGACGATGGCGATGCCGCCGCGGATATGACCGACGCAGTCATCGATGAAGTCGACTAGTCTTGTGGAGATGCCGGCCTTTGCCATGATGTTGCCGGAGAGGACAAAGAACGGGATCGCCAGCAGCAGGAACTTTGCCATGCCGTTGTAGACGTTGGTGGCGATGACGGAAAAGCCGTCGCCGGAATAGAGCATTGCGAAGATCGCAGAGGTGCCGAGGCTGACTGCAATGGGAATGTTGAGCAGCAACATTACAAAGAAGCTTCCGAACAAAATCAGATTGATCATTCTTTTATTCCTCCGTTTCTTTCACACAGTCCGCCTGACCTCGCATCACATCAATAAAGAACTCGATGGTGTGCAGGATCAGGAATACGCAGCCGATCGGCAGGAAGATGGTAAACACCCATTCGGGCCAGCCGAGGGAGAAGGTCGTCTTGCCGTTGGCGATCTGCGTGAGGACCTTGTCGAGACCGGTTTTGAACAGCACGCCGTAGAAACCGCAGCTGACCAGCGTAGTGATCAGGGCAAAGATCTTCTTGCCCTTCGCCTTCAGAAAATCGAAAATCAGAGACAGACTGATGAGACTGCCCTCGCGCGCGCACAGCGCACAGCCCAGCATGATCATCAGAACGAACAGGTTGATCACCAGCTCCTCCGACCATGCAAACTGCGTTTCTGTCATCTTTCTGACGCAGACGTTCGCAAAGGTGATTACGGTAACGACAACGCTGACAACGCAGAGCACTATTTTCTCCACGAACACGAGGCCGTCCATAATCTTCTTATATACTTTCATGCAACGCATCCCTCCATTATTTTGGTTTCTCGTTTGTTGCCTGTTCGCCTGCCCATTCACACACCGGACAGGCTCGCTCCGGACGGAAACGCGCAGCCCTTCCGCACGGCGTGATCAGATGTCCGCAGCCCGCTTTTTCGGTCAGATGGCTCGGCGGTCTTGTGGTCATACCAATCTACGCGTACAAGGTATCACTATATTCTCTTAAAGTCAACCTCTTTTTTGCTTAATTTCCATATTTCATATATTTGCGCGTTACAATTTTATGCATTCCGTGAAATTCTGATTTTTTATTTGGTGCTTGCAAAAAAAGTATGCCTGCCGAAGCGGGCATACTTTTTGCATTTTCTCTTATTTTCCCCAGCTGGCCGGAGACTCCTCCTCACCTTTGCTGCGCTGCGGAAAGCGCTCGGCAAAGTCACGGACGATGTCCAAATGCTCAATCATTGCGCTCTGCGCGGCCTCGATGTCGTGGTCGCGAACAGTCTCATAGATCTTCCGATGCGATCTGAGCGTAATGTCCTGATAATCCGGCAGGTCCCAGAAGCGAATGCGGACATCGGCGATGAGGTTATTGACCAGATGGATCGTCGAGGCCAGCATGGAGTTGTGGCTGGCAACCGCGAGCGAATCATGGAATTCCACGTCGTGCATATAATCGCCCGGTTCCTCAGCCAGACGCTCCACGGCGAGCCGGATGCTCTCAAGGTCCTCCTCCGTTGCGCGGATACAGGCGAGCTTCACAATGCCCACCTCGATCACCTGACGGAACTCGTTGAAGGTCTGGCGGCTGTCGATCTGATTCGCGTTCTCGATCCAGGAGCGCACCTTTTTGATGTAATCGGCGTCCCGCAGCAGCACCTTGCGGTTTCCCTTGCTCTCAATGGCGCCGAGGTATTCCAGAATGGCAAAGCACTCGCGCAGAGAGCCGCGCCCAACGCCGAGGCTTTCGGCAAGGTCACGCTCCGACGGCAGCTCCTCCCCGACCTGAATGCTCCCCTGCTCGATCGCGCCGATCAGGGACTTCATAATAAGCTCCGGAATTTTCGGAGATGTATTTTCAATCTTTTCCAAACGCATATGTCCCTCCAAGGCTCTTGCTTCTGTCTGTTGGTCCGACCTAGCTACCGACCGACCATTTTAGCATTATACACTCAAATCTTCAGATAATGCAAGGGCAAATCATGCATTTTTGCAAAATCGTGCAATTTTGCAAATACGTTTTGCTCCTTTACTTTTTCTGCGCCCCGCTTTATAATAATACCATCATACCAAAGTCCCACGGAGGTACCTATGTCCTTGCAAAAAAAATCTGCCGTTCCCGACGGCCCCCTGCCGGAAGACCTTGTCAGACGCCTCGGCAAGCACGTTTCCTCCCCGAAGGCGCTCGCGCTGCTCTGCGTGACGACGCTCGCCTGTCTCTGCCCGATGCTGCTCGCCCTCCGCTTCTGGAGCGCGGTCCCCGCGCTCGTCGAAACCGGTCTCATCGGGGCGAACGGGCAGGACGATTCCCTGCCGCGCTGGGCGCTGTTCTTCCTGATCCCCGCACTTTTCTGCCTGCTGAACCTGATCTGCCACGGGCAGCTCTGGCTCAACCAGCAGCGCATGACACTGCCGAAACCGCCCGTGCGTATCTTCGGCCGCTGGTTCTTCCCCATCATCTCCGCCCCGCTCACCTATTATTGGACACTCCGCGCAGCAAAGCTCTCCCCGACGGTCTATGCGTATCTGCCGATCCTGCTCGGGCTGGGGCTGCTGCTTCTGGGTGCGCGCTCCTTTGACTGTCCGCGCGACGCGTGGGCTCCGCTGCGCTTTTCCTCCGCCGAATGCAGCGACGCGGTATGGGCGAAGTCTCACATCTTTGCCGCGTATGTGTATTTCGCCGTTGGGCTCGTCTGCATCGCCGGCGCCATGCTCTCCGACCGGTTCATGCTCGCCGCTGCGCCGCTCGCCGTCGCCGCGCTGCTTATCCCCGTCCTATACACCATCATCGCCGAAAGGAATGATTACTCGCTATGAAACTCTCCTACCTTGACCTCACGACCACCGACCCTGCCTTCAATCTGGCCGCCGAGCAGTATGTGTTCGACTCGCTGCCGCGCGACCGTGCATACTTCATGCTCTGGCAGAACGACAACGCCATCATCGTCGGCAAATACCAGAATACCTTTGCCGAGATCAACGAGGCTTATGTGAAGGAGCACGGGATCCGCGTGGTACGCCGTCTCTCCGGCGGCGGCGCTGTTTATCACGACCTCGGCAACCTCAACTTCACCTTCATCGCCGACGCCGGCACTCTCTCGACGCTGAACTTCACGATCTTCTGCGAGCCCGTCATCCGCACCCTTGCCAAATTCGGCATCACCGCAGAGGTCAATGGCCGCAACGACATGACCATCGACGGGCGGAAGTTCTCCGGCAACTCCCAGTATCTCAAGCAGGGCCGCATCATGCACCATGGAACGATCCTCTTTGATTCCGACCTCTCCTTTGTCTCAAACGCTCTTCAGGTAGATGAGAGCAAGTTCCAGTCCAAGGCATCGAAGTCCGTTCGCAGCCGCGTCACGAATGTTGCTGCGTATCTCCCCACACCCGTATCCCTGCCGGAGTTCCGCAGCGCGCTCCTTGCAGACATTGCGCAAAGCGCCGGCGGCGAGGCCTACGTCTTCTCCGCTTCCGACCTTGCCGCCATCGAAAAGCTGCGCGCTGAACGCTACGGCACATGGGAGTGGAACTACGGCTTCTCCCCCGCCTGCACGATCGAGCGCCGCGCGCGCATCGAAGGCTGCGGCACCGTCGAGGTCCGCATCGGCGTTTCCGGCGGACACATTTCCGAAATGCATTTCTACGGGGACTTTTTCAGTGTTTCTGAGCCTGAGCAGCTCTCGGCCCGCTTCGTTGGGCTTTCCCCCGACGCGCAGGGCTACAAAAAAGCACTGCAAGGCATTGATGTCTCGCAGTACATTGTCGGCCTCACCAACGAGGCGCTGATGCAGCTCCTTTGCTCATAAGAGGGCAGCGCATGGAGAAAACCGTCACCGTCACACTGCTTGCCAACTCGGGTCTGCTCTTCCAATATGACGGCTATTCGATCCTGCTGGACGCCCTGCAGCGCAGCGAAAACGCCCCCTTCAGTCCCCTGCCGCCCGCTCTTTGGCAAGAGATGCTTTCCGCCTCCGGCAGGTTTTCAAGGGTAGACGCTCTGCTCTTCACCCATTTGCACCCGGATCATTTTTCCGCCGATATGACACTGCAATACCTGCGCCGGCATCCTGTGCCCGTCGTTATGATGCCGCGCGATCCGTCCGTCCCCGGCGCGGAGGAGGCGGCGGCGCTGGCGGGGTCTCACCTTCTGTCCCTTCGCGCCGGCGCTCCGGTCCGCTATGTGCTGACGCCGGAAATATCGGTGCTTGCGATACCGACGCGGCATCTGGACAAGCGGTACTATGCCGTGCCGCACGATTGCTTCCTGCTCACGTTCGGCACAAAGAACCTTCTGGTGACCGCCGACGTCGATTACACCTACGAAACGCTGTCGCTTCTTGATGGCGTTCCGATCGACGCCGCTTTCGTGAACCCCCTGTTCTTCTCCGCACTCCTCTCAAACCGTTTTTTTAAGGGCGAGCTGCACTTAAAGCAGCTCTGCGTCTACCACATTCCCTTTGCCGCGGATGACACAATGAATATGCGCTCCTCCGTTTTCCTCCACGCCTCCCGATGGGATAAGCCCTCGCGCGTCACGGTCCTGAGCGAGCCGCTGCAGCAGCTCATCCTGCCATAAACAGCGGCTGTGTGCAAAAAATCGCCTCTCCCCAAGATATCATACAAGCCATCAGCATCTGCTGCTCTTCAACCGCCGCAGCGCCGAAAAGGCCGTGCAGCAGGCGAAAAAGCAGCGAGCCGTGGGCATAGAGCGATGAACCTCGAGCGGAAGTGAGAAATCTCTTCCGCCCTTTTCTTTTTTGCCCTTGCAAAGCTTGAAAACATA
>Ga0129310_1001648_pt1 | contig 18744 bp, 21 predicted proteins | sample Go1ome_2_FD_94433 | JGI IMG/M metagenome (GOLD analysis project Ga0129310, IMG submission 94433) | Western lowland gorrila individual fecal microbial communities from Wisconsin, USA - Go1022A metagenome | ecosystem: Host-associated > Mammals > Digestive system > Large intestine > Fecal | place...
CCCTGGCGTACTGTGTCGTGCTTCCGATATCAATTCCAACTACCAAAGTTGATTCTTTTACTTGATTGATTTTTTCATTCTGCTTATAATTCATTTGTGGGTGTCTCCTTTGAACAATGATTTGTCAACCGGCCAGTTAACAATCATTATTCTATGGGTGGCACTCATTTTTTGCAAACCGGTTATTTGTTACTTAACAGGAATGCTCCTGCTTAAGCTTTAACTCCTTTAATTTCTCTTCTATTGCCAAAGATATCTTATCCGCAGTGTCCTTAATCAACTCCAAATGTTCCTTAAGTTCCGATACTTCTCTGTCCTTGCTCCACCCGGAAATATACCCGAAAGAATACTCCGAAGTATCCAGTCCAATCATCTGCGCTACCCAGTAGGCAACCGATTCTGCCTGAACTTCCCTACTGGATCGATCAAACTTATCTTCTTTGCTGCCGTGTCCCAGTGTCGCATGGGCAATCTCATGAATCATAGTTTTTATTGTCTGCAGCTGCGGTAAGGATTCTTTTATTACAATTTTTTGCTCCCTATAGTCAAAGTATCCCTTAGCCTCTCCTTGTATGGCTTCATAAGAAACAGGTACCGGGCTGATTTCTTCCAGTATCTTCTTGATGTCTTCAAAGGACTCCACCTGTTCCTGTAATTCTGTTGCCAACGAAGGTAATGGATCCCCTTGGGTCTGTGATACATCAAAAACATATACCGGGATAAAAGTCTGATACTCTTTGGTAACGATCTCCGTTTTCTGTTTCCCATTTTCATCCAATACCGCCTTGTGGTTTTCGTCAAATACCTCTTCTTCGACTTCTACCTTCCCTTTCGAGGGTGCCAGGATCATAATTCCTTTTTCCCCCTTATTCACCACACGGTTAAATTCCTTCTGCCATTTCCTGTAACCGCAGACAAGCGAAGCCTCTGGATACTGGCTGGCAATCAGAATACAGTTATTTATGCTATATCTTGGAAACTTTGACATAGCAGCGATGTATTCCTTGTACTTTTCCGAAGAGAATATTTCACGCACCCCATTTTCCAATTTTTTCTGAACGGCACTCATTTTCTCTTCTCTTGTTTTTCGTTCTGCCATCCGATCACTTCCTTACTGCTTTCATCCGTACAAGCTGCTTGATTAACTCCACCATGTTCTTGTCAAAGTAATCTCTGATCGTAAGCACCGTAGTCAGAATCGTCAGGTATTCATCATCTGCATTTTCACTGTCATTATTGACGAATTGTTCTATGTACTTTTCATATAGGGAGTCAATAAGATCAATACCGTTAATTCTGGCACAGCGGATATAAGTCTTTTCCGCTTCCGTGAACTCTATTCCTGCCGCTTTTACCTCCTGAATGCACTTTTCATATTCAAACATAGCCTCTCTCCTTCCTAGCTTTCCATTTACTCATTAAGTGGGCTATGTTTCTGTGTAATCCGCAGTTTCGGGCAATAAAATAAGCACCCCACCGGATGCTCATTTTTTGCAACGTATTTTATTTTACTATAAAATCTTCCGCAATCTCCTTTGCCTCAAATAAAGGCTGTAAAAGATTTAAGAAAATATTCTCGGATTCCTTCATTTCCTCACTTTCCTGTGATTTTGCCACAGGCAAGTCATTATCTATGTGATACTGTGCATCTCCCCCGGTCATACAATTAAGTGTATAGGGACTGTCAATAAGATCAATCATATGATGCTCATTTATATTGACCCGTCTGCCACTACATTCTAGTACAAATATTCTGGTCGTATCATACGCTTTGAACATATCTATTCCTGTGCCGGAAAAATAATCCTGTCTTGACCAATGACGCATTATTCTCTTTTTAATATCGTATGACTGTCCAACATAACAGACATGGTATTCATCCAGTACAAGAATATAGATACCTTCCTTTTCCCTGTACTGGCTTAAGTCCTTCACTTCCACCAGTTTCCGGTATCTTTTTTTGAGTTTACTAATCTGCTCTTCCATTTTTTCAGCAGTATTATTTTCCAACCGCTTTATTTTATGGATGTAATTAACATATCTAACTAATAAATATAAGAAATCTTGATCTATTCCCTTTGCATATTCTTTTATGCTCCGATTCAGATATCTGTTTAGCGTCTCGGGAATATTAAATTTAAATCCGCCGAGGCAGGTAATCTGTACCCCAAAATATTCCGCATTGTCTCTTTCTCGCATGGTGTCCTGGCTCAATACCGCAACACGATAATAGTATTTGGGAAACTCTTCTCCCTCCGTTTCTTTAAGCCTGCCAAAGATCTCCGTAAATGTCCCTGTCAGAGTGCAGATAGGCTTATCCTCTCGGTCATACTGTATGATACTGATTGCGGTATCGGAAGTACATTCCTTAACTCCTTCCGCAAATAACCCCATTGTTTCAAGTACATCATTTTTAGATTCTTGTCCTTTATTCTTTCCCTCTTCTGCCATGCCATGAATCCCCCATGAATTTAAACATTAACTTTCTTCCCTACATCTGTCATAGAATTTACACGTTGGACAAAAACACCGGTATCCCTTTTTTTGATGAAGCTGGTTTTTTAACCAATATGCGATTCTACCTATCATAATATCATACCTCCCACATATTTTGACATACTATCGGCTTTTTGAACATTATTTTGTCATAGGTAATGTCCCATAATCCGTTCTCTATCTATGATGCCTGGGTCTTACTAACATTTCTGTATTTTCTGCCACTGCGCTTTTCTTAAGATCCAGTTCCCGATAGTCTGTTTCAAATGACACTTCCTTCATCGGTAGGAGTTTCTTATTTGCAAAACTGAAATATTCACTGTTATCGCCACCCACAATAATATGATCCAACAGCGGAATCCCCATAATCTGACACACCTTCGCCATCTGATCGGTAAGCATGGTATCGTATTTGCTGGGCTTCAATGTACCGCTTGGATGATTGTGCATGATAATCATACCGGCGGCGTTTGACAAAATCGCTGTCTTCAACAATTCCCTTGGATGCGCAATCGTCTGATCTACTGCACCCATACTGCAAATACTGCAGTTAATCGGGATTCCATTTGCTTTCACATTTATCACACACAAAACTTCCCTATCCAGTTCACAGAGATATTCTCCCAACAGCTTTACGGCATCCCCGGGATTGTGGATTTCATTTTCACTCATGATCGGAGCATCCTTTACCAGCCGGATGGATGCCATTTCCAGCTGCCCCTTATATACCGGCTTAAAATTATTCATCGCCACCCTCCAGACTGATTTCAATAATGAAATCGTTCTCCTGTGAATTAATCAGCTGCACCAGTTCTTCCATTGTGTATTCTTTTTCTGTGTTCGCCATCTTTTTCTCCTTTACCGATGCTGCCTGTGTCGTGCCGGTGCTTTCTCCTTGTCAGCAAAAATATGAGGCAGCTGCCCCTCGACCCGAAGATTCGAAATCCGTTTTTGCAGTTCTTTCATGTATCTGACGGCTTCCAGGTTTTTCTGCGTCTCAGGATAATATTTGAGCATTTCAAGATGCATGACACCCCCATAGATTACCTCAAAGTCCTCCACTTCCTCTCCGTTATCATCTTCCGTACAGATGTTAATGGCTTTGATTCCATGCAGATTGCAAGCCGGAATGCTCTCCCAAAGTCTTACGGCTTCTTCTGCACTTTCAATCCCGGTAAAACTTTTTCCTAAATCGTGAAATTCTCCACATTCGTATACGGATAATGTTGTCTTCATTCTTTTCCTCCTACAAATTTTCCACGCAACGCTATTTTTATATCCTCCAACTTTGCCATAATACAAATTCGATCTGTCTCCGTCAGGCTTTCCTTCATTGCTATTACCTTAAGATCTCTCTCGATCGCATCCAGCTTATGTATCAGTTCCCTGTATCGGATGGTGGGGGGACGAATCTCTTTTTTCCCGGACATTAGATATCTGACATACTGAGACTTTGTCATTCCTACTTTTTCTCTGGCCGCATCCAAAGCGCTCACTTCCTCCTCGGTCATGGATAAAAATACTCTACTCATATAAATCCCCCCTAAAATGGATACGGTTCATCATCCGCTGAAGGCATGGAAAATCCATCCTCCGGCAGATCCATATTGTCACCTGCAGGTGCTCTCTCTACAAAATCCGGTTTGCTCACCGGTTCTTCCTGGCACTGATCCTTTTGCATTTCACCATAGGTATATTGGCTTACAGGAAGTCCTACCATTTTCCGCAATTCATTGATTTCATCAATCGGTACCAGCTGGAATTTTGTCTTTTTCCCATTGTACTTGGCAGTAATGTACCATTTTCCTTCGATTAATTCCCTTGCAAGTTCCAACTTCATCTTAAATTCACTTGCCTGTGCAAACTGGCTTAAGAAGCCCACAGTATTTTCATAAGTGGTACACACTTCCGGGTCTTCCAAAATATAGATCAAAAGATCGGCATTGATACAATGTTCCCCGGCATAGTTCAACAGCCGCTCCACATTTGTGTTATGGTACTCTGAGTTCATGGCATACATCATGAGTTTTTCCTGATTTGTAAGCTTGTCTGACTTTATAATTTTATTAAGAGAAAGAAACCGGTTCCGTAAAATTTCCTTTCGCTTCTCCTGCCTCTTATCCCTTACCGGACTGACCGATCCATAGGACTGTTCAAACTCTGCTACTTCTTTATTGTCCCGGATCCTCTTTGCAAAAAATCTCCTCGTGCCAACCGTCTTCATTGTTCTTAATGCGTAGTTTTTCTCTGTCAACTCCCTGCCCGGATCAAATCCTTTCTTTTCCGGATCATCCGTTTCCAGTTCCTCATAAAAAGAGTTCAGTTCCCCTCCGTACTTTGCCACACACGCATCTACATCAAGGTAATACTCCGGGTCAACCAAAAACAAACCATCCGACATTTTTTCTTCCGGCTCCACCTCAATCGTACTTGCCACTAAGACCTTCCGCTCCAGTTCTCGTCTTACCTTTTCCTGTATTTCCTCGTCTTCCTTATGGGGTGGAATAAATCTGTCTCGTAATCCCAGTGCTTCGATCAGTTCCATCAAAATCCCTACAAAGCTTTCCTTTTCAAATTTCACCCTGTCCTGATCCACCGTAAGGAATGGGGGATCCGAGCTTAAATACTCTATCCGTCTTTGCAGATTTCCCCCAGACAGTCCCCTTTCAAGGCGCAAGGCATCTCTGATATCGGAAATGGTTTCTTCTCCCTTTGCCACTAACTCATAAATTTCATAAAAATCCACAAATTTCTTCAGCTTTGACATATCCATTAGCAATGCCCTCCTTTCGTCATTCAACCATATGTGGGACATCCATGCAGCCAATCCGTATATTCCGCAAGCGGAATTATGCTTTCCTCTCAAAACATTTTTTACTCGAATTTTCGTGCGATGGCACAAAGAAATTCCGCTCCCGGAATCGCCGAAAGTATAGAAAATACTAAGCGGTTCCAAAAGCGGAATCTGAAACGACATATAGAAGGGATTTACTTAAAAATAATAACAGGATACGCCTAAAGTTGCAGGCAATTTAGGCAAACCATCTGCCTATGGCATCTGGAATAGGGTGATCCCTATACCCATAACTCGACGTCATTTTGACTCTATTTGTTATCACTATTGACGTCAAAATGATGATAAATGCTATTTATACTTCTGATAAAGACTCATTAATTCAGAAACACACTTATTTTCTGTTGTATCTTTAATAGAAAATCCATATGCCTGCATTACTGCTTTATCATTTTGTTGATGTGCTTTTCTTAGTTCTGACGGCATTGCAACTTCATCATACAAATCTGCCAAACTACTATTGGGATATAATGCCCTGGCATCCAAAATTGCCTTTGCTGTTTCTTCAATCTTCTTTTTCTGCTCATCTGATGGTTGCGGCCAGGGGAAATTATTATATACTATATCCTTAGAATATCTATAGTCACTCTTTAAACGTCCACCTACCGCACGCATCCATGCCATATGGACATTTGATGTAATAATGCCAAAATGATATAAGGTTGCATCGGGAATTATTGTAACGGCATTTGTTGGTATAGTATTTTCATCCAAAAAGCCAATCGGTATATATCTTCTTCGCTCTGATGATGTTGCCGGCACAACAATATACTGTCTTGGATTCTTTGTTTCTCTGAACAAAGTCGGAGTTTCCGCAAGCTTTCTTCGTCCTGCATCAGTTGCATTTTCTCGATCCAACTTACACGCTTCTACTCGTTGCATAACCATTGGCATCTTTCTTAACTCACCCGGTTCAACTCCTACCAACCACAAACACCATCTTTTTTTGTTATTGATAAATTCTGCTGAACCTATCAAGCGTTTAATATACTTTTGAGCAGTTGGCTCTTTCCTCACAAATTCTTGGTAATCATCATCTTCTATAATAAGATTGCCCCCATCAGCAGGTCTATTTCCAGTTGTCATATAAGGTACATTGCATATAGGTTTACTTTGACTTTCTACAAAAATATCAGGTGCATCTAACAAATATGCATTAATATTCTCTACTATCTGCTCATTTTCATCTATGAAAAGTTTTTTCTTTTCATGGAATGGTGTTGTACTAAATGCCACAATAACACAATGCACATGGGCTTTTAACGTTGCTTCACTGTCCCACCTGAATGTACGATACGCAAAATCAATATGAATTCCAAATCTTTCATATAGCGGTTTCCATACACCTGCGACTTGCTCTCCTTGTGTGATAGAATTCGTAGAAACTAATGCTGTTCTAACACTTGTTCCCTGCATATACTGCGCAGCTTTAAAATACCATCCGGCTACATAGTCAATTTTTCCTGCTGTATTATATGGATTACCCTCCTCATTAACGTATATGGACAATATATCTTCTTTTTGCTCCTTGGATTGCAAAGAGTATCCTACAAAAGGTGGATTTCCCATTATATAATTAAGTTCATTTTTAGGTACTATATCATTCCAATCAATTTTAAGAGAATTTCCCTCGATGATATATGCATTTGTTTTCAACGGCAAATAATTTATGTTTGTGTGAATGATGTTTTTTGTTTCTTCCATCATTTGATTCTCCGCAATCCATAGTGCTGCCTTGGCTACCGTTACTGCAAAATCGTTAATTTCTATTCCGTAAAATTGAGAAATAGATACTTTTATTGGATTCATCTGATAATTGTCTGTAAATGATATTTGCCCTGCCAACGAATCCTTTTGATACTCATATTTTTCTTTTATAACTTGATTTTCTAACCGTCTAATAGATAAATATGATTCTGTCAAAAAATTTCCTGATCCACAAGCTGGATCCAAAAATTTCAAACCTGCCAGTTTATCTTGAAACGCATTCAAATACTGCATTTTATTTGCATACGGAATAGGATTAATTGATCCGTCTTTTCTGCGTGTCTTCATATTCTTAAGGTCTTCAAATTCTGATTTTAATTCATCTAAAAATAATGGATCAATTACCTTATGTATATTTTCAATACTTGTGTAATGCATTCCCCCAGATCGCCTTGTATCAGGATTCAAGGTGCTTTCAAATACAGCTCCAAAAATTGTAGGACTAATATTTTCCCATTCAAAATTTGAACTTTCTAGCAAAGTCTGCAGCAATTCATCTGTAAACGGTGGTATTTCTATATCCTCATTTTCAAATAATCCACCATTTACATAAGGAAATGATGCAAGTATAGGATCATCGTCCTTTAGATATTTGTCTCTCTCGCTTTCTTTTTGGTCAAGTACCTTAAACAGATCTCTCAACGCTTTTCTTGCCGTTTGAGCATTAAATCGCTCCATGTAAGTATGGAATAAATTTTTTATGCCAAAAATACCTGCGTCTTCAGCATAAAGGCAAAATACAATTCGGACACAAAGCACATTCAAACTCTTCAAAGTCTCTGGATCTTCTGGGTTATCATATTGCTTAATAAATGCATTGTATAATTTCCCTACTATAACTCCTGCATCTTTTGATATTTTCACCTCTTGACTTATTTCATTTGTTTCATGATTAATCAAGAACTCTAACATAGAATATTTTGATTGCAGATCTGCCAGTGTTATTTTTACAGGTTCAGGTACACGCATATTCATATCATATATCCAAATTTCTGCAAAATTTGAAGTTACAATCCATCTTGCTTTTTCATCATAAGGTAAATTATCATTATACCGTTTTGCTTGTTCATATGGAGTAAGTTCAATCCCACCTGATTGATGAATCTTTTTATCCAGTGGAATTCCCAAGGATTTTTGTTCTATAAGTACTTTCGTCTGCGGAATATATGCATCTATTCTTTTTGTATTTCCCTCAACGATCACTTTCTTTTGAAAGTCTATATAGTCCGTTGCATTCTCAATCCCCATTATTCGGGACATTATGTCTATCCAGTATGAACGATCATCTTCATCTTCTCGTCCCTTACCGAACCATTTTTGATAAAACTGTCTTGCACTTTCTCTTTTTTCTACCTCTGTCATTTTTACCCTCTCTTCCAAAACCTTCGTTGCTAATTTTCACTATAATCGTTAAACAATGGAAAATAGATTTTTATGCTGAACTTCCACGATCTTCACATCTGTTTCCTGATTGGTTTTTACCTCGGATTCCTCAATGCTTTTCCCATTTACCCGGATTGCGGATACATACAGCGAAAGAAGCGGAAACTGCATGGATTTTATGAGGTCATATATTTTTTCATCCTTTGTAACAAAGGAGACCTTGGAAGTACTCGTAAAGTTCTGTTCATTCATAAGAACCGCCATGATGTCTTCCCTCGTGATATTTTTCTTGGTTACCGGGATAAAATACCACTTCCTTACCGGTGCATTCTCTATTTCGATCTGTACTGGCTCCCTGTCCTGATATCCTTCATAGGTTAATGACCATTCATAGGCACTGTTCATAATGTTCGCAAGTACTGGCATAAGCAGATACTGCTCTGCATTGTCTACCTTACCCTTCATGGATTCTTTCCGCTCATGCTTCCCCGGATCATACCCGGCTGCAGCAAGAAGTTCTTCAAAGGATACGTCTTCTGTCGCATCTGCAATTTTTTCTATCGTCCCGATGGTGGGCGGTTTATCCATCATTCCATTTATATACTTATTGATATAGGAACGACTTAGTCCGGCATCCTCGCAGAACTGTTTCTGATTTCTTGTCCCCAGTGCCAGCTTTAAAAGTCTTCCATATTCTTCTTTATGAAATGGATTCTCTGCATACTCTTTTCTAAGCATAAATCGTCCTCATTTATTTTGGCTTTTTAGTTTTTCATATCCGGTCAGAATGCTTTCCCCGGTTTCCGTAATTATCTCAAGAACCGTTGCAAGTATCTCCTGTGTAATTCCCTTCGGAAGGATGGTATAATCTACATCTTTCCCCCAGTTTTCCTTATACTTCTTTTCCAATGCCCTGATTCTTTCAAGTGCTTTTTCATTCACCATTTTGAGTCTCCAAAAAGAACTTTTTAGGTCTTTTTCTCATTTTAGCACACCCCTATATCGATTGCACTCTTTTTGTGTTTTATGTGGAACTTTTCTTATACTTTGTGTGCTTTGATTGTTCTATAATTCAATTTTGCTCTTGACATTGTGTGTTTTATGTGTTTTATTATTTTATAGAACACACTTATTGTGTTTTATGGAGTGTTTTATATGTTTGTAGAACACACTTTGTACATTTGCTTTTAAATATCTTACGGATTACGTGTTTTGTGTCCCACATATCCGGTAGAAAGGAGGCTTCTTATGGCAAAGTACATATCGGGATCTGCAAAGAAGGGAACTACTACCTATTACTTTGTAAAAGATGCTGTTACCGGAAAGATGGATCCTGACTGCACCAGATACTTAAAACATAAGGTCAAACAGAACCGGTCAAACAATACGGTAAAGCGCATTGCCTACATCCTTCCTTTCTACATGAATTACTTATCTGACAAAGGGCTTACCCTGAAAGCGGTTGCTGGTCTTAAGTTTTCCGATCAGTCCGAACACTTCTCTGATTTCCTCATGGAAGTGAAAAAGGGTGCCCACACCGGGAGCATGAAGGAAGTGAAGAATAATACCGCAAACTCCTACTTACAGGCAGTGTTCGGGTTATACGATTTTTTACACCGTGACGGCAGTCTCCCCTACTTAAAAGTACTGGATGACAGAAATTTTTCTTATGTTACGGACGTAGGCACTACCAGCTATTCCACCTACAAAACCTTTGACGGTTACCTTAGACCCAACAAACACACCGCCCGTACCGTCACCAAGGAAGAATTGGCTGCAATCTTAAGCGCCTGCTCCTGCAATCGTGACAGGCTCTTACTTCTTCTCTTGGAAGAGACCGGGCTTCGTATCGGGGAAGCACTTGGAATCAAATACACCGAAGACATTGATTTTGCAGGCAGGCGCATCTTTGTCAGATACCGCACGACCAATCCAAACGATGCTCACGCAAAGAATGCCGAAGAACGTTACATGAGAATCAGCGATTCCACCTTTGCTCTTTTAAATGTATACCTTGCGGAAAATGCGGCCCTCTTTGAAAAGACGGACTACCTTTTCATCGTATTACATGGAAAAACGAGGGGGAATCCCTTAAGTGCCAACTCCTTTTATACGTGTCTTGAGACCATCGGGAAAAAGGTTGGGCTTACTGTGACAAACCATATGTTACGACACTATTTTGCAAATTCCAGAAGAGAGGCCGGTTGGGAGATCTTAGACATTTCGCTCTCCATCGGTCACAAGAGTATCAAGACTACCATTGACTATTTAGACGAAGAAAGCAAGTTAGTGGAGAAAGCGCAGGAACAGTACCTTGCCAAAAACGAAGGGACTATTCCAATCTCCGACTTTCTATAGGCTTGTGGCATTTTATTCTTTTTATCCACCTTGTAAAGCCTTTTACATAAAATCATCCACTTACTTGACAAGGTTTCCAAAAAGAATCGGTGGGTAATCAAGCCCACAGAAAGGGGAGTTCTCTTAATTCTTAAGAGTCTGACATGATGGACAAGCAGTTAAAAATTGTAAAAACTTCATACACCTTAGAAGAAGAGATCTCCTATGCCACCTCTTTGTTTCCGTCAAAGTCTGTGCATCTTGTGACGGCTCTTACGTCTCTTGGGATCTCTTCTTTAACGGAAGTGACAGTTCCCGTTTTAATTTCCTACAATCGTTTTGTTTTCAGGGAATTTTTCGGGAACGCAAACAAATACAGCTCCTACAAAGGGGATTTAGAATGTGCCATGTTTTCCTACTTTTCTGCCACCGGACACGCTCTTTTTAAAGCGCCTTTTCCGGTAGCGTTAGAGGATTCCGTCTACAAAAAGCTGATGGTTTACTTGATTGCCTCCGAGATCACCTCGTTCGATCAGATAGATGATTCCTTACGGTACTCCTACGGCGAATATGTTCAGCTTACGGTGCCAAAAAAAGCCACTTCCCACACTAAGGGGATGGATCTTATTAAGCTTTCCCTCATAAAAAGCCAAAGTTTTACAAGAACACCGCACTACGACAATATGCTGTTTTACCTGGCTTACTACCCGGACTATGAGATTGCTTACCGGTTTTTCTACACGGCAAGGAAGGAATTTCTTTTCTTTGATTTTACAAAGTCTGTACCGGAAAACATGAAACGGCAGATTTTCGCCTGCCTTATGGATACGCTGCAGGAAAAAATGGAATGTTCCAATCACCTGCTCTTACAGCATTACATTACACCGCTTTACTACTTTTACGATTTTTGCTGTGAAATGCACATAGAGGATATCCAAAAGATCACAAGGAAAGAAACTGACCGCTTCCCGGAGTACTTATCTACCCACATGGATGCGATCTCAAAATCTGCCACGCAGGTATTATACCGGGTACGAAAACAGCTTTTCCTCTCTGCAAAGGTTACGGACTTTTCCTCTTACGTGTGGTTTTTAGAGCGTTTCTCCTTGGAAGAGACAAGAGTAAATCCCACTAGGACCATTGATGCCTTTTACTTTGACGATGTGGAAAATCCTTTTCACAGAGAGATCTTCCAAAATTACATGAAGTATTTACTGGTATTATCCCCGAAGTACTCCTTAAGAAAGATCCTGATGAAGTACTACATGGTAAAGGACTTCCTACGGTTTTTGGACGAAAGAAATATCCTGCTTTCTGCACTTACTGAAAGTACCATCAAGGAATTTATCTCTTACCGGGCAGATTTAGAATTGCAGCCGGAAACTTTCAATACTACACTGATTGATTTAAGTTCTTTCCTCCACTGCATTGCCCTACGGGAAAATTTGCAGATACCGGATTTTTCTTTTGACTACTACTTAAAAAAGACCTTCTCGCTTCACCATGACAGATCGGTGCCGGAAGACGAGGTGGATGCGATCCTTACAATCCTTTACAAATTCCCGGAATCTCTGGGACTGATGTTTTTAACCCTGTATTCCACGGGTCTTAGGATCAACGAGGTCTGCTCCTTAAAAAGGGGTGCACTCTTTGTGGATAACGGCACCTGCTTTTTAAAAACCTACCAGTACAAGATGCGGACGGAAAAAGTAATCCCCATCCCGGAAGATCTCTACTTTTTACTTACCCGGTACCTAAAAAAAACGGATTCCTCTTTGGTTTACATCTTTCCCTCCATAAAAAATCCGGACAAACCGTTCCAGGCAGCCACTTTTTCCAAGCAAATGAAGACCTGGCTTAAAAAATACCGTCTGACCGACCATATAGATTTCAGATCTCACGACTATCGGCACACCATTGCGACCGATCTTTACGATTCCGGCGCTGGGCTTCCCACCACCAGAGAATTTGTCGGACACAAAGACGAGAACATGACAAAGAAGTACATCGACCACCGTCCGTCCAAGATCGACCGACTACAACAACAATATTTTTCGGAGAACGACTTATGAAACTATACTTTACTGACCTTATGTGTTTTCAAAAGAACCCTGCAAATATCCCCTGTAAGCAGGCTTTCAACTTAGACAGGCTCCCTACGCTTTCCTTAAAAAACGACTTTGCAGCCTACATTTTCGACCGTGGATGTGTCCTATCCTATTCCTCTCTTCGCTCAGAATGTGTACAGTTTCATACACTTTCGGACTTTTTGAGCGAGGAATACCCCTATCTTACATCTCTTACGGATGTACCGCTTGATGTCCTGCAGGGAAGCTTGAAACGCTGGCTTTTAAAAAAGGGACTGGCTCTTAGCTACAAAACCTCTCACCCGGATCGAAAAAAGGAGACCTACGGTGACAATCCGGTACTTCACTTCCTTACAAATGCCTACCAGTATTTCGAGGGAAATGATGGGACTTCCTTTTCCAAAGATCATGATATCTGGCAGCTTAATAGCCTCCCCTTCCCGGTGAATGTTTCTCCGGTAAACGGCCCGAAAAGCTTAAACTTTTCAAAAATCGCACAGCCTTCCCTGAAAGAACAGAGCAAGGAAGCCGTCTACTACCGCTTGAAACGTGCATCCGCTGCCACAGTATCTGCAGAACTTTATGCCCTGCGTATGCTTTGCAAATTTTTACATACTACCCACGAAGACTTCACGGATTTTACCCAGTTTAACAGAGCCCTTTTGGAAGAGTACTTAAGTTACCTCTACTTGGAAGCTGGGCGGAAGAAAAATTATACCTCAGAACTTTCCAACTTAAAAACCGCCCTTGAAACCCTCGGAAAGCTCTATGAAAGCGAACATCTAAAAACACTGTTTCTTCCCACGGATTTTTCCAAGAAGAAACTTCCGGTATTTACCTTTTATTCCGATGCAGAGCTTTCAAGGCTGCATGAAGCCTACAAATTCCTAGATAAGCAGACTGCAAGGATCCTGCTACTCCACGAACTGCTTGGGCTTCGGATTTCCGATACACTGACACTGAAAGTTACAGATATCGTTATGGAGCCAAAGCCCCACCTTAGAATCCTACAGCAAAAGACCGGCAACTACCTGAAAAAATCGATCAATAACGATATCCTGCTTCTTTTAAATGCCAGTATCAAGGAGACTTATGAGACCTACGGAGAACAGGAATACATCTTTGTCTGTGACAAGGATCCAAAGTCCCCTCTTCCCTACAAAACGGTCTATTACAGACTGCAGGTTTTAATCAATACCCATGATTTAAAAGATGACCATGGAAACCCTCTGACTGCAGGCACTCACATTTTTAGAAGAACCTACGGCAAAAAACTCTGTGATCTGAACCTGGATGATGTGACGATTGCTTCCGTGATCGGTCATCACGGCACCGGATCCGTTGCAAACTACCGCCGTATGAGTTCCAAAGTACTGGCTGCAAATACGAAAACTGTCATTGATAAACGTAACGACAAGATTCACAAATACCGGAAAGGATGGATGAAATGACAAACTACACAAATATGTTGCGCATGAACGAAAAAGTCTGCGAGGAAAAGCGGATCCTTGCAATCGACACCATCAGACGCATGGTACGGGACAACGAGCAGATCACGATCTGCGAACTGACCAAACAGACCGGTCTCTCCCGTTCCTTTTTCTACAAAAATGCCTTGGTAAACATGGAATTAAATGCTGCCCTCAAAGCACAACAGGGCAAGATTCTTTCCAGCAAGCGAGACAAGAAATTAAACGAAGCCTTAAAAGAAACGGTAAAACTGCAAAAGGACGAGATTGAAAAGCTCCGCATGGAGAAATCAAGGCTTACCTTTGAAATTAAGAGACTCAAAAACGAACAGCAAAATGGCTTAGACTATTCACTTATTGAAAAACTTTAATCACAGGAGGAATGAACATTATGGCAAGTTATATTATTGGAGTAGACGTAGGATACGGTAACACCAAAACGGCACACAGCTGCTTTTCTTCGGGAATTAAGCTGCTTTCTTCAAAGCCCCCGATAAGTACCCGAGTAATTGAGACCACTTCCGGCTTCTATACCATCGGAAATGGCAAACTCTCCATCCAGAGTTCCAAAACGGAAGATGAAAATATGCGTGCACTTACTATGGCTGGCATTGCGGAAGAATTAAAGCGCACCCATACAACCGTTGCGGATGTTTACCTTGGATGTGGCGTACCCTTAACCAGAATGGGTGCGGAAAAACAAGCCTTCCTTGACTATTACAACAAAAACAGACGCATGGTCTACAAATACGAGGATGTTACCTATTCCGTAAATCTTCTCTCTGTCGATGTATTTCCACAGGGGTATGCCGGAGTGGTAGCAAAGCTCCCCGAACTTAAAAAATCCGTGGTCATCGTTGATATCGGCTCCTGGACTATAGAGATTCTTCCCATTGAAAACTTTGTGCCGGATTTGACCAGATGCAAGTCCCTTACCATGGGTACCATCACCTGCATGAATGACATTAACGAAGTCTTAAGACAAAACCTTGGAAAAGAAGCAGACGAATCCACCATCAAAGATATCATGATGTACGGTACCAGCGATATCCCTGCAGAATACTTATCCATCATCAAGTCCGGGCTTCGGGACTATGTAACATCCATCATGGATACCTTACGGGCATTAAATTTCAATCCCGATCTGACCCAGTTCGTATTTATTGCCGGTGGTGCATCCATCATGAAGCACTTCTTACCGGAAACGTTTAAAAGGAACTGTGTAATCCTTGATGACGTACATATCAATGCAAAAGGATATGAAGACTTAATCCGCAAGAAAATGGGAGGCAGGGCATGAATGTAAAGCGTAAGACTGTCCGCTTTCAGGATAATGCTTCCGATCTTGCTGTCTATGAGGCAATCTCTGACTATAAGTCCTATGGCTTCCGGTCAGAGAGCCACATGGTCGTTGAGGCCGTAAAGCAGTTCCTTCACAAAGAGGGATCTGCCATAGATTCAGAGGAACTGGCGGATCTGATCGTCCAAAAACTATCCGGGAAAATCACTCTTTCCGAAGTTGCTACTGACACTGCGGATACTCCCACTTCCGAGGAAGCCTTTGATGCAGCCCTAAATTTCTTGGAAGGCTTGTAATGAAACGAAGGGAGTCCCTGGCATAACTGCTAGGGGCTCCCTTCGCTTTCCTTAAAATCCTATAACACTTTGCAATGCTTCTTCTGCGGTAGATGCAGCATGATATCCTGTCTCTGTGCTGTTTCCATTACTGTAATGTATGGTGATTCCACCTTTATTGCTACCGGGGGTATGGTAATAATATCCGGTATAATCGTTATTTCCTTCTTTTTCCCTAAAATCCCAGTACGTTCCATAGTTATACAAAAGGGCTTCTCTAAAAGCCTTTTCATTGAAGTATTCTGCGAGCAGGAAGCTGCCATCGCTTATGCCAAACTCTACCTCAATGTAGTCCCCGGAATCTGCATGGCTTTGTAATGCCACCCCTTCCTCATATGCAATCTTGTATACCCTGTTTTTGATCGTTCCGTTGTATTCATTCACCGTATACTCTAAGGAATTCTCTTCAATCAGATCAAGTACATCCTCTTCCGTAATATCAAGCCCGATTGCCAAAAATACCTGTTGCAACGTATCATACGCTATCTGCTCTACTGGCTCCGTGCTTTCCTGTGTCTCTGTAGGTGCTTTCGAAGCTGGCTCTGTTGCATTTATTGGCTCCTCAGCAGTAACCGTAGCCTCCGCTGTTTCTGATTCAGTCGTTTCCACACTTGCCTGCGTTACTATTTCCTCTGTTGTTGTAGCTGGTGTCGGGATCACCGCATCAGTCTCCTTTGCACCCTCATCCTTTGTAGGTGTAATTGCAAGACATACCACAAATATCACAAAGCATACCGCAATACCTGTCGCAACATTTTTTACACTCTTCTTTCTGACCGCATTTATTACCGTCAGCACAATACATATCAGAAAACCAAACAGTGATAATACTCCTATGAATGCAATCATTTTTCCTGTCTCCTCCTTTTCTATGGATAATCTTACCACACAAAATGAGGCATTGATAGTACCTTATCTCTACCCCCGTTTAAAATTTATTTCAAATTTTTTGTAAGAATTTGTCGATATTTGTCATGTATATAATAGAGGGCAAAATTCCTACTATAAAAAGGTGTGAAAACAATGGATAATGAAAAAAAACTGAAAGAACTAAATGACAAACTTGATTATATGCTGGATCACCTAGCGGATTATACCGATAACGATATCATATCTGTCGTAGGTCAGATAGATGAATTATCCCCTGCTGATCCCACGCCACCTGTTCCCATAGAAGAATCTTTAAAAGATTTCTGGAAATTTGTTGCCGAGCGCGAAGAGGAAGAACGTATTCTCTCCCAGTGTCTTTCCAAAAATGTTTCTAATCTGGATGACATATGTTCGTTCAGGCTTTATAATTGTCTTAAACTATTTCGTAGGCGGAGGATTTCATCATGAAACAAAGTGGTTTCGGCATTGCATCCCTGATACTCGGTATCGTGGGACTTGTGTTTTCCTGCTTTATCGTAGGTATTATTCCTGCATTTCTTGGTCTTATCTTTGCAATCGTTGCTCTTTGTCAAAAGAATACCAAGCATGGAATGGCGATTGCAGGCCTTATCTGTTCCATCATAGGCATTGTCTTTTCTGCCATTATAATTCTTCTTGGCATCGCCGGATCTGGCCGCACCAGCCAAACTGTCTTAGTAAATAAAAAGCAGGAAGAAATAAGCAGCTCTTCTGACTCTTCCACTCAGGCAAAATCTACCATGATTTCCCCGGGCTATTCCTTTGATGCGAACGGAGTTACTGTTACAATCAATAATTTTGATCTCGACTTTACTGATTACGATGACAGTTATGGTTTATATGCTCCCGAAGCCGGGAAGAAATATATTTGCATTGAAGTTACTTTTACGAACAATGCAAAAACTGACCGTTATGTTAGCAGTATGGACTTCCAGTGCTATGCAGATGATTCTGTCTGCGATGAAAAATATGGTCTTGATTCCGATTCCTTTATCGGTGCAAGCCTCTCTTCCGGCAGAAAAACCAGTGGTCGAATCTACTATGAAGTGCCGGAAAATGCTCAAAGCATTGAATTAGAATATGAAACAGACTTCTGGACTGACCATAAAGAAATCATGAATTTGCAGTAAGCGAAATGTTACGGAGGAAAGTAAAATGGCAAGGGATCAACGATTTGAGAAAGTATATTCACAGGGTTCCATGAACGTTACAGAAATCTGGGTGGACAAGGAGACCGGCGTAAACTATTTATATCATGCAAGTGGCTATTCTGGTGGTCTGACACCATTATTAGACAGAGACGGAAAACCTGTTATTTCGCCAATTATGAACAGTTAGTTTTTCACTAAATCGGAATTGACCGAGCTGAAAGGGAGGGATGCTTCTTGTCCGTAGGGCAAGAAGATGGAATTTTGAAAAAGTTTAATAATTCGGAATTTGTGAGGAAAAGGCGAATGGAACAAAAAAGTAAAAATGCGGTTTCAATCATAGGTGGTGCAGATGGTCCTACAAGCATTTTTATAGCTGGACATTCAGAAAAGCAACCATTAAAGCTTAGGATCAAAAATATCATATATAGATATAAGAGAAAAAAAGTAGAGAAGACAATAGTTGCAAATCCGCATTCTCTTTCTGAAACAGTGCAGTATGCAAAAGGAAAATACGGATTGACAGAAACCGCTCCAATCGATAGAGAATATCTTGAACAAATAAAATGCCTAAAAGAAAGTTTGATTTTGCAACATGAACCAGAACTTTTGGGTGAAATGAAGGATATTCCATTACCAGATTATTTTAATGAAGCATC
>Ga0129310_1001649_pt1 | contig 18740 bp, 17 predicted proteins | sample Go1ome_2_FD_94433 | JGI IMG/M metagenome (GOLD analysis project Ga0129310, IMG submission 94433) | Western lowland gorrila individual fecal microbial communities from Wisconsin, USA - Go1022A metagenome | ecosystem: Host-associated > Mammals > Digestive system > Large intestine > Fecal | place...
ATTAGCCTGTGGCCCCTTTAAGACCGATTACAAGATTGAGTTCAACGACCGTGCGCAGGCAATTTCGGGGATGCCGCATGCGATTTGCGATGCGTACCAGGAGGCGGCTCGTTTTGACTTGGAATACAACGGCGAACAGGGCCATTCGTCTCGAGGCGGACGCATTCACGACGAAAAGCGCAATACGGGCTTTTTGGCCATGGGAATCGAGGTCGCAACGGTCAACAACGAGATGCTCTGTGACATGGAAGCGATGGAAGCACTCGCATGGCGCATTCACCAGCGCATGGGCAAGCGGTACCAAAACCGCGTGGAGGCTCGTCGAAAGAAGCAAGATGCGTTGCTGAATACGCTCCGAGCGTGTTTTGGGCTTAAACCGGCTTAGTTGTATGGCTTCAAAGGGGGTTCGTTCAGGGGCACTGTGCAAAAAATGGCAAATATGAGTACTGCTACTAGATTAGTAGCAGCAAAATCACTGTTTATCGAACTGGGAACGGTCAAATAATGGAAAGATAATAAACAAATGTGGAGTATCTTGGCGCCAAGTAGGCAGTGCGGAGCTCAAAAAAGGCTTGCAAGGTGAAAATGCGCTGCTACTAAATTGGTAACAGTACTCATATTTGATGTTTTTTGCACACGGCACCCGGGGACGGGTGCTTCGGAGCTCCCCGCAGGGGAGCGACGAGCTTCAAGGGGGCATGAATGGTCCGCTCCGACCTGCGAAATCTGTGCTCACGGTGCGAATGACGCCCCTAACCTTAAACTTTAGCTTGAACTTAGCTATAATGCGCTACGTTCCTGCCAGGCTGTGGTTGCGGATGGACGAAATGCCCATCCTAGTCCAAGACAGACGCGGTCAAAGGGATCCACGTAAGCGACCGCGTGCGCGCGGCGCGATCATGGCGCGTCCTAGATGTAAGCCGCACCGTCCGTTCTACTTTCTTTGGGGCAATACCGCCTCGCGGGCGAGCGGGCCAGTCGTGAAGGTGGCTACGGCCTCCCGAGCAAACACCCCGGTGCGCAAGTGTGGGGTCAAATACCAGGTCAGCTGGTGGGAACAATCTGATATTCCGCGCAACGCACGGATCGTATACGACACAGAAGGCAGGGTAGTGGACATGGTGAGGGGCAGCTTGATGCACGCGGCTCGGTTAGGTGCTGGGACCGCAGCGGTCATCGCCGTTTTGGGCCTGAGCGGATGCGCGTTCAACCCGCTGTCTACGTTCACGACTCCCACGATCGACCAGATCGAGTACGAGACCGTCACGCCCACGGTGTCGGATGATGCCCTGGTCACCCCCGGTACCCTGACGGTCGCCCTCGATACTTCCGATGCGCCGCAGGCAATGCAGGGCACCGACGGCGAGCTCACGGGGTATGCGGTCGACGCCGCCCGCGCCCTCGCAAGCCGCATGGGCCTTAAAGTTGCCTTTGTCGATGCATCTTCTGCCGATTCCGCGCTTGGTGACAAAAAGGCCGACATCTTCATTGGCGACATCAATTCCACGGATGGTGACATCAGCACGCTTGGTACTTGCCTGTACGACGCTGCGGCAGTGTTCGGAAAGACGAGCGACGGCGAGTCGCTGAGCGTTTCCACCGAAACGCTTAACACCGCTACCCTGGGCGTTCAGACCTCCTCGGCCTCGCAGGAAGCGCTCGCCAAGCAGAGCATCACGGCCAACCAAAAGACCTTCTCCAACGTCAATGAGTGCTTTGAGGCGCTCGAGTCCGGCGAGGTCGACTACGTGATTTGCGACTCCACAGCCGGCGGCTACCTTGCGCGCCTGATAAGCCAGATCTCTTACGTCGGCGCGCTCGAGACGCCCTCGACGCTCGGCGTCGCGGGCCTCGCGGCCAACGACGAGCTATGCCGTGCCGTGAGCGATGCCCTCGACGGTATCACGGCCGATGGCACGCTCGAGGCGGTCCACTCCGTCTGGTACGGCACGATGCCCTATGACCTCACCACCAAGACGGTCTCGGGCGCCGACGTGCAGTCGACCGACACCGGATCCAGCGAGTCCGCATCCTCCGATTCGAGCAGCGAGGGTGCATCCTCCGAGGATAAATCGTCCAGCCAGGAGGGCACCATCACCGACGACGACATTAACAAGCTCAACAGCTAGTTATTGCTAGGGGTGGTGTCTCCTATATCCTAGGAAGGACGCCTCTTCACGGTTTCAACACGCAAAGCCGGGCTTCCCCAATAGGGGAGCGCGGCTTTTTTGTTACCATAAAACCAGCAGGTCAAAGCCAATTTCTAGGGCCCAAACCAATGCCGCTGACGCCCTCCCATAGCGCACTTTGCTACAGAAAAGTGCGAGACTTCGGTATGCGGTACAAAGCAATCGTTATTCGGGTCTTTGAGAATCCGCGTGATTAAATGCACGGCAATGGGTACATAGCCAGTACAGTAAGTCCCCGAGGCAGATTGGAGCCACGTATGGATATCAAGGTTTCTGGACGCAAGACGACGGTAACCGATGCTCTGCGTGCGCATGTGGATGAGAAGATCGGCGAGGCGCTCAAGGTTTTCGATATCGAGCCCATGACGGTCGACGTTGTACTTCGCTATGAGAAGAACCCCTCGAACCCCAACCCGGCAATCGTCGAGGTCACGGTTCGCGCTCGCGGTTCTGTGATTCGTGTCGCCGAGCACGGTGCCGATATGTACGCCGCCATCGACCTCTCCGCCGATAAGGTCACCCGCCAGCTGCGCAAGTTCAAGACCAAGGTCGTGGACAACCGCCAGGGCGGTGCCAGCGCTGCGGATGTCGCTCCGGTCGAGCGCGTCGACGATCTGGCCGACCTGCTGCTGCCCGAGGAGGAGGACGACCTGCTCGTCCGCGAGAAGGTCATCGACGTCACCCCGATGACTGAGGAGCAGGCGCTGGTGCAGACCGATCTGCTGGGCCACGACTTCTACGTGTTCGAGAACGCGACGACTGGCCTCATCAATGTGGTGTATCACCGTAAGAATGGTGGATATGGCATCATCAAGCCCCGTATCGAAACACTTGACGAGTAAAATACGTTAACTTGCATGAGTTAACGGCTGGCGGCCATCCCATGCGGGTGGCCGCCTTTTTACGTAAGGAGTCGCTTTGATGGACAAGGCTGCATCCGCTGGCCATTCTGACCGCTGCCGCATCGTCGTCGATACCTGCTGCGACTTTAGCCCCGAGGTCGCCGCGAACCTCGATGTCGATATCCTGGGCTTCCCCTTCATCATCGATGGCGAGGAGCGCACGGACGACATCTGGTCGAGCATGAGCCCTAAGGAGTTCTACGACCGCATGCGCACCGGCGCTCGCGTGTCTACTTCCGCCGTGTCGCTCGGTCGCTATATCGAGTTCTTTACCGAATGCGCCAAAGAGGGCACGCCCACGGTCTACCTGTGCTTTACCTCGGCGCTGTCGTCGAGCTACAACTCCGCGTGCCAGGCGGCAGATGCCGTGCGCGCCGAGTATCCCGACTTTGAGCTGTACGTGGTGGACAACGCCCTGCCTTGCGCGACCGGCGAGCTGCTGGCGCTCGAAGCGGTCCGTCAGCGCTCGGCGGGACTCACCGCCAAGCAGCTGGTCGAATGGGCAAACGAGGCCAAGACCTACGTCCACGGCTACTTTACGCTCGAGAGCTTTGACGCGCTGGCGGCCGGCGGCCGCATTCCGCCCGCGGCGGCGCAGCTCACGGCAAAGCTCGACGTCAAGCCCGAGCTTTCCTACGACCTGGCCGGCTCGCTGTCGTTGATCGGCGTCAACCGCGGCCGCAAGAAGGCGCTCAAGTCCATCCTCAAATCGTTCCGCGAGAACTACGTGCCCGATCGCACCATGCCCATCGCCATCATGACGGCCGACGCCGAGAAGGACGGCGATTGGCTCGAGGCCGCCATCCGCAAGGAGGAAGGCTGTGCCGACGTCACCATCATCCGCAGCTCCGTGGGCCCCACCATCGGTTCGCACGTGGGCCCCGGCATGGTGGCTTGCGCGTTTTGGGGTAAGAACCGCGCCGAGAAGGCGTCACTGTCCGATCGCATCGCGCGTCGCGTGCGCGGCGAGTAGACAGGCGCTACGCCCACAAGCGCCCTCAAGTCACGGCCCAAACGCTGGCACCGAGTATTCAACCTGGTAACAACACCCAACCCAAAAGGAAAGGTTTCATGGCAAACAAGCTCTCCGTCGCATTCATCGGCACCGGAATCATGGGTGCCCCCATCGCCGGCCACATCCTGGACGCCGGCTATCCCGTCACGGTCAACAACCGCACCAAGTCCAAGGCTGCCGCACTCGTCGAGCGCGGCGCCGTCTGGGCCGATACGCCGGCCGAGGCCGCGGCTGGCGCCGATGTCGTCTTTACCATGGTGGGCTATCCCTCCGAGGTCGAGGAGCTCTACCTGGCGGGCGACGGCCTGCTGGCCTGCACCAAGCCCGGCGCGGTGCTGATCGACCTCACCACGAGCTCGCCCGAGCTCGCGCGCGACATCGCCGAGGCCGCCCAGGTCTCCGGCCGCATGGCGTTTGACTGCCCCGTTACCGGCGGCGAGTCGGGCGCGATCGCCGGCACGCTCACGGCTATCGTGGGTGCCACCGAGAACGACATCGCCCCGGTCCGCGACATTCTGGCTACCTTCGCGGCCAACATCTGCTGCTTCGATGGCGCCGGCAAGGGCCAGGCGGCCAAGCTCGCCAACCAGGTGTCGCTGGGCGCCTGCATGGTCGGCATGGCCGATGCCATGGCATTTGCCGAGCTCAGTGGCTTGGATCTGGAAAAGACCCGTCAGATGATTCTAGGCGGTACCGGCAAGTCCGGCGCTATGGAGAGCCTGGCCCCCAAGGCGCTCGACGGCGACTACAAGCCCGGCTTTATGGTTGAGCACTTCATTAAGGACCTGCGCCTGGCGCTCGCTTACGCCGATGACCGCGAGCTCGCGCTGCCCGGCGCCGACGTGGCCTTTACGCTCTACGACATGCTCGATGCCATTGGTGGCGCCAGGCTGGGCACCCAGACCATCACGGTGCTCTACAAGGAGGAGGCCGACGCCATCGCCGCCGGTCTGGACTGGTCGCAGTATCGTCCCGAGGAGCATGGCGCTCACGAGGACGGCTGCGGTTGCGGCGAGCACGGCGACGACCATGAGTGCGGTTGCGGCCACCACCATGGCGAGGACCACGAGTGCTGCGGCGGTCACGGCCACGATGACGGCCACGAGTGCTGCTGCGGCCATCATCACGAGGAGTAGCGCCCATGAGCTGGACGTTCGTGGTGCTCGCGCTGGTGCTCTTTCTCTTCGCGATCTACATCGGCTTCTTGTGCGGCCAGTGGGCCTGCGAAAAGCGCGTCATCACCAAGCGCGACTACTGGATCGCCAACTTTGCGGGTGCTGCGGCGGTCATCCTGCTGACCTGGGTGTTCTCGCTGTTCCCGTTGGTGCAGTTTGCGCCGATCGGTTGGCTTGGCGGTTTTATCGCCGGCCTTAAGATGAGCTTTGGCGAGTCCGTTGGCCCGTGGCGCAAGCATGACGAGGTCTTTAACGTCAACAAGTCCCATCGGGCCGCCGCCGATGCGGGCGACGCCGAGGAGCGCCGCCGCGCGCGTCGCAACGGCGCTGTCGACCGACAGCTCATCTCGGTCACCGATGACAGCAAGGGCGCTGACAAGCACGCTAAGAAATAAGAAGAGGTAACTATGGCAGAAAACAAAGACGAACAGCTCACCGACGAGGAGCTGGCACAGCTTCAGCTGGCAGAGGAGAACGAGAACGCCGTCGACCGTCTGGTCCAGGAGCTCGGCTGCCCCACGCGCCGCATCCGCCAGTTTGCCGCCCGCGTGCTGCACCTGCTGGCCGAGCGCGATCCGCAGCGCGTCGTGCCCTGCGTACCCGCGCTGATCGAGGCGCTCGACCGCCCCGAGGCTCAGACCCGTTGGGAGGCCCTCGATGCCCTGGCGGCGCTCGCCGCCACCTGCCCCGAGCAGATGGGCGATGCCTTTGAGGGCGCCGAGACCGCACTGTTCGACGAGCTTTCCTCCACGCTGCGCTACGCCGCCTTCCGCCTGCTGTGCGTGTGGGGCGCCACGAGCGTCGAGCGCTCGCGCGAGGCCTGGCCGATCCTGGACGAGGCCATCCAGTGTTACCACGGCGACCTCGAGTATCGCGACATGCTCGGTTGCCTGTACGAGTTTGGCCAGGGCGAGATCGACGCCGAGGTTGCCGAGAAGCTCGCGCTGCGACTCAAGTTCGACGCCGAGAACGGCAAGGGCAGCTATCTCAAGGCCCGTTCGAGCGAGATTTGCGAAATGCTTGTTAAACGTTTTGGCCTGGATCTCTCCAAAAAGAAGAAGCGTGCTAGCGTTAAAAAATCTGACGACGCCGAAGACGAGGAGTAACAGATTATGGCGCACGATGTAGTCCTGATTCCCGGTGACGGTATCGGTCCCGAGATCACCCAGGCCATGCGCCGCGTGGTCGAGGCCACCGGTGTCCAGATCAACTGGAACGTCCAGGAGGCCGGTGCCGGCGTCATGGACGAGTTTGGCACGCCGCTGCCCCAGCACGTGCTCGATGCGGTTGCCGAGACCAAGGTTGCCATCAAGGGCCCCATCACCACGCCGGTCGGCACGGGCTTCCGCAGCGTCAACGTTGCCCTGCGCAAGCACTTTGACCTGTACGCCTGCGTGCGCCCCTGCCTGTCGCAGCCGGGCGACGGCTCGCGCTTCCGCGACGTCGACCTGGTTATCGTGCGCGAGAACACTGAGGACCTCTACGCCGGCATCGAGTTCGATGAGGGCGCTGCCGAGGTCGAGGAGCTCTCGCAGCTCGTCGAGCGCTCGGGCCAGAAGACCTTTGCTGCCGATTCCGCCATCTCGATCAAGCCGATCTCTATCGCCAAGAGCCGCCGCATTGTGGAGTACGCCTTTGAGTACGCCCGCCGCTGCGGTCGCAAAAAGGTGACGGCCGTGCACAAGGCCAACATCATGAAGGCGACCGACGGCCTGTTCTTGCGCGTGGCGCGCGAGGTGGCCGCGAACTATCCCGATATCGAGTTCAACGACAAGATCGTCGACGCTACCTGCATGGGTCTGGTCCAGAACCCCAACGACTTCGATGTCCTGGTGCTGCCCAACCTGTACGGCGATATCGTCAGCGACCTGTGCGCCGGCCTGGTGGGCGGCCTTGGCATGGCTCCCGGCTCCAACATCGGTGCCGATTGCGCCATCTTCGAGGCCACGCATGGCTCCGCGCCCGATATTGCTGGCCAGGATATCGCCAACCCCACGGCGGAGATTCTGTCCGCTGCCATGATGCTCGATCACCTGGGCGAGAACGATGCGGCCAATCGCATTCGCGCCGCCGTCTCCGCCACGCTCGACGAGGGCAAGCAGGTTACCGGCGACGTTCGCCGCGCCCAGACCGGTTCCGTTGAGGGCGCCGTGGGCACGCAGGCCTTCGCCGATGCCGTTATCGCGCATCTTTCTTAAGGCAAATAGCCCGCAAACGCCTAAATAGTACTTAAGTGTTTGCGTTTAACCTGAGAATCAATACGCCCGGCGCTCCGTCGGGCGTATTCTATTGAGGACTATGTTTCCCAACAAGGAGTAACTGACTATGGGTCTGATTCAAAAGAAGGACGAGAAGGACGAGATCGACGGCATCCAGATCATCGAGCGCGGCGAAGGCCCCGACGGTGACGAGGAGGAGAAGATCGACCTGGTCGCCGGTACGTCTGCTGAGCACATTGCCGCCGGTACGACGGCCGAGGAAGAGGATGCCCGCCTGGAGGCTCAGATCGCCGCGGACGCCGCCGACGAGAATCTGATGCCCGAGGAGCAGGACGAGGACGACGACGCCGATTCCGACGAGGACGACCACGCCTCTAAGCACAAGAAGACGATGATCGCCGCCTTTGTGATCGCCGTCGTGATCGCTGCCGTGGTCGGCTTCTTTATTGGCAACGGTGGTTTTGGCGGCAAGGGCGTTGGCTCGGCGACCCTCACCGAGGACCAGCTCGATTCGACCGTGGCAAGCTACAGCTACAACGGCAAGAAGAGCGACATCACCGCACGCGAGGCCATCGAGAGCCAGTACAGCCTCGACACCGTCAAGGACGACGATGGCAACTACACCGCTCCGTCTGCTGACGTTATCCTGTCCTACGTGCGCAACCAGATTCTGCTGGACGCTGCCGAGGACGAGGGCATTACCGTCTCCTCCAAGGAGATGAAGCAGTACGCCGAGGATTCCATCGGTACCTCCGACTACAAGACCATGGCCACGCAGTACGGTGTATCCAAGGACCAGGCCAAGCAGATCGTCCGCCAGTCCGCGACCCTGCAGAAGCTCTACAAGAAGAAGGTAGGCGACACCTCCGCGAGCATGCCGACCGCTCCGACTGAGCCTGCCGACGGCAACGAGGAGACCGCAAGCAAGGATTACGCCGACTACATCATCAACCTTGCCGGCGACGAGTGGGATAGCTCGAAGGGCACTTGGAAGGACGAGGACAGCACCTACGCCAAGGCCTTCGCCGACGACGCCTTTACCGCCGATAGCGCCACCTACAAGCAGGCCATGACCGCCTACTACACCGCCTATCAGCAGTATTCCTCCCAGGCCTCGAGCGCCAGCTCCAAGTGGACCGAGTACGCCAACGGCCTGTACGCCAAGGCCAACATCAGCATCTACGGCCTGTTTGCGTAAAGGCTTATAGGGCTTGATTCGCTCGCCACACAATCGAATCTTTGCATGATCGATAACACCCCCTATACAAAAATAGGGGGTGTTTATTCATGTAAAGCGCAAACGATTTCAGGCCAACTGGTAGTAACAATGTGGTACCACTGTTCATCTGGTAGTAACCAATTTTGATTTGAAATCGTATGGAAATTACTAAGAATTAGTTTGGTAATGAAAGAAACGCAGCACGTCTACCTGCGTAAACTACCGTTTACGGGCAAAAAATAACCGTTTGACAACGGAAAAGTAATTTGAACGAAATGTGGTGGACGTTTGAATGAGGTGTGTGCTACGGTACATACCAGCAACCCGAGAAAAGGGACTGGGTTTACTAAGTTTGCGCTTAAATGCCGGCAAGCGGAGAAGTCGGTATGCAGAAGGCGCGGACATGGAACTCGTTGGTGAACAACGAAAGAAAGGTTGGAGGAGATACCATATGATGAAGTACCTCCAGAAGCTCGGCAAAGCGCTGATGCTTCCCGTCGCGGCGCTTCCCGTCGCAGGTATTCTTATGGGCGTGGGCTACCTGCTCGCTCCCGCAGTCATGGGTGCTGCCGGTGACACTACCGGTTTTGCCTATACCGCCGGCTTCCTGCTCATCAAGGCAGGCGGCGCTCTTATCGATAACATGGCCTGGCTGTTCGCAGTCGGCGCCGCTGTCGGCCTTGCCGACGATCACGACGGTACCGCTGGCCTCGCTGGCCTCGTTGCCTTCCTGATGATCCAGCAGCTCCTGAGCCCCGCTGTGGTCGAGACTGTCCAGGGCATCGCTGACCCTGACAAATGGCTCGCTACCACCGAGGGCATCGCGTTCTCCAAGATCGCTGGCAACTCCTTCATCGGTATCCTGTCCGCCGTCATCGGTGGCACTTGCTACAACAAGTTCAAGGACACCCGTCTGCCCGACTGGCTGGCCTTCTTCTCCGGCAAGCGTTGCGTCGCCATCATGACCGCCGTCATCTGCATCGTCGTCTCCGTCGTCCTGCTCTTCGTGTGGCCCCTCATCTTCGGTGCCCTCGTTGCTCTTGGTGAGGGTATCGCCGCCATGGGTGGCATTGGCGCTGGCATCTATGCCTTCCTCAACCGCCTGCTCATCCCGACCGGCCTGCATCACGCTCTGAACAACGTGTTCTGGTTCGACACCATCGGCCTGGGCGACCTGACCCACTTCTGGGCTGGCGAGACCTCCGCTGACGTCAACTGGAGCCTCGGCATGTACATGTCCGGCTTCTTCCCCTGCATGATGTTCGGTATCCCGGGTGCTGCCCTGGCTATGATTCAGACCGCTAAGAACAAGAAGGCTGCTATCGGCCTGGTTGTCTCCGCTGCTATCTGCGCCTTCGTCTGCGGCGTCACCGAGCCCTTCGAGTTCGGCTTCATGTTCCTGTGCTTCCCGCTCTACGTCGTGTACGCTGCCCTGTACGGCATCTTCACCATCATCACCTACTATGTCGGTTTCCGTGCTGGCTTCTGCTTCTCCGCTGGTGCTACCGACCTCCTGTTCTCCGCTAGCCTCCCGGCTGCCGCCAACACCTGGATGATCATCCCGCTGGGCATCGCTGCCTTCCTGGTCTTCTACCTCGTGTTCCGCTTCGCCATCACCAAGTTCAACCTCATGACCCCTGGTCGCGAGGATGAGGATGTCGAGGAGACCTCCGCTCCCGCCGCTGCTGGCAACGATAAGTTCGCTGCTCTGGCTGCCGCTGTTCTCGCTGCCGTCGGTGGCAAGGAGAACGTCAAGACCGTTGACTGCTGCGCTACTCGCCTGCGCTTCGAGCTCGGCGATTCCGCTCTGGTCGACGAGGCTGCCTGCAAGAAGGCTGGCGCTCTGGGTGTCATGAAGATGGACAAGGGTGCTACCCAGGTCATCATCGGCACGCAGGTCCAGGCTGTTGCCGAGGAGCTCAAGAAGCTTCTCTAAGCCTCTAGGACGTTGTGTCTTGCAAAGGGTCGTCCCGCTCCGCGGGGGCGGCCCTTTTTTACTACCTCGCTACAGAATGCAGCTGTAAATTGGTATTAGCGAAAGCAGCTTTAGTTCAGTCAAACATTCTTGAAATGTACGGGTTGACCTGCTGTTATCAATTATTAGCTGTTATAGTACGTGGTGTCTGGTTATAACCAATTTCGAGTCATTTATCCGGCAGGTTTCATCATGGCAATGGGAGCGCGCAAACAGCCTTTGTACGATCAGCTCGTCGATTTGCTGACCGATAAAATCGATCACGAACTTCGCCCTGGCGATTATCTGCCGTCCGAGCGTGATCTGTCGGAACGCTACGGGCTTTCGCGCACGACGGTTCGTCTTGCTCTGCAGGAGCTTGAGCGTTTAGGCCTCGTGGTTCGTCAGCGCGGTCGCGGAACCATGGTGTGCGATCGCTCGCTGCAGACGGCAAACCTCACGCAAACCTACAGCTTTACCGAGCAGATGAAAGCCATCGGTCGCGTGCCCAAGACGACGATTCTTGAGTTTACCGAGGTCGAGGCCGACAAAAACATCGCGGTTGAGATGAACGCGCGCCTGGGTGAACGGCTGTACAAGATCAAGCGCCTGCGTATCGCCGATAACGTGCCGCTCATGATTGAGTGCACGTATCTGCCGAGCCGCAAGTTCTTTGCGCTCAAGCGCCCCATGATTGAGAACAAATCACTGTACGACATGATCGAGCAGGATTATCACGAGAAGGTTCGCCTGGCTGAGGAAGAGTTCTATGCGAGCATCGCTCGCCATTCCGATGCTCGTCTGCTCGAGATTGCCGAGGGTGCGCCGGTCCTGGATTTGATTCGCACCACCTACGACATGAACAACGAGGTCATTGAATATACGCGCTCGGTTGCGCGTGCCGACCAGTTTAAGTACAAGGTCTACCACAACCGCGCTGTCTAGCGTTATTGGGTATAAACCGCTCGGTGCATTTTGAGACGGGTGCAAAATGCGCGGAGCGATAGGAAACAACGAACAATCGCTCAAATGAACAAAGCAGTGGTTTTTGACCCGCCCTAAAACGCACTGCGAGTACGGGAGCTTAGATGAGCACGTATGCTATCAAGGCCGACAAGTTCTTTTTGCCGGCGGGGCCGCAGCTGGGCGGCTATCTTATGGTCGAGGACGGCGTTTTTGGCGCATGGCAGGCCGATGAGCCCGCTTGCGAGATCAAGGACTACACGGGTACATGGATTGCGCCGGGCATGGTGGACACTCACATCCACGGCTTCTATAACCACGCCACGACCGATAACGATGCCGAGGGCATCAACATCAGCTCGACCGAGCTCGCCCGTCGTGGTACCACCAGCTGGCTGCCCACGACCTTTACCGACGGTGTGGAGCAGATTAAGGACGCCTGCGCTGCCATCGCCCAGGCCGATGAGGAGCGCGGTCCTGAGTTTTGCGGTGCTCGTATTCAGGGTATCTACCTGGAGGGTCCGTTCTTTACCATGAAGCACGTGGGCGCCCAGAACCCTGCTTATCTGATTGACCCGTCCGAGGAAGTCTTTGACGAGTGGCAGGAGGCCGCCGGCGGTCGTATCGTCAAGAGCGCCATGGCGGCAGAGCGCGACGGCGCTGCCGCTTACGCCGCGGCTCTGAGCGCCAAGGGCATCGTGACCTGCATTGGCCACTCTGACGCTACCTATGATGAGTGCGCTGCTGCCATCAATGCGGGCGCCAGCTGCTTTACGCATACCTACAACGGCCAGCGCGGCCTGCACCACCGTGAGCCCGGCGTCGTCGGGGCTGCTATGACTGCTCCCAACACCTATGCCGAGATCATTTGCGACGGCAAGCATGTGAACCCCGCTGCTATTAAGGCGCTGCTGCAGGCCAAGGGCTGGCAGCACACGGTGCTGATCACCGACTGCCTGGGTTGCGGCGGCATGCCCGAGGGCAAGTACACCAGTGGCGGTATGGACGTTGTTATGAAGGACAACCTTTGCTGGCTTGCCGATGGCTCCGCTATTGCCGGCTCGGTGCTCACGCTCGCACAGGGCGTCAAGAACATCGTCGACTGGGGTCTTGCGAGCGCCGATATCGCCATTCGCATGGCGACCGAGGTGCCGGCTCGCTCTGCTCACGTTGAGGATAAGTGCGGCAGCATCATGCCTGGTCGCGATGCTGACTTTGTCGTGTTCAATCCCGACCTTACCCTGGTCGAGACGTATGTGGGTGGCAACAGCGTCGGTAACGCGTTTACCGAGTAGCTGCCAAAGAGACGATCCGAGAGGGGATTTAGATGATTTACGGTGCACTGGGCGATATCGAGGAATACCGTGGCATGCTCAAGGGCCTCGACGTGCTGATTGATTGGCTCGAGGAGCATGACCCGGCAGAGCTCGAGGTCGGCAGCCATCCGATTCTGGGCGACAAGGTCTTTGCGAATGTCATGGCCCCCACGACGCGTCCCGAGGCCGACGCTCACTATGAGACGCATCAGCGCTATCACGACCTGCAGATCGACGTCGAGGGTCGCGAGGCCTTTAAGGTCGCCACGGGCAGCCTGACGCTGGTCCAGGAGTTTGACGAGAAGGACGACTACGATCTGGTCGATTCCGACGCTTCGATCGCCGGCGATCTTGCCGATGATAAGTTTGCGCTGTTTGTTGCCGGCGAACCTCATATGCCCACGCTCGAGTTCCCGGGCGATGGCGCGCAGCCGGTCAAGAAGATTTGCTTTAAGCTGCTTGCCGATGCCTACTGGGAGGAGTAGCGCGCTGCTCGGCTGAGCCGTGTATTGGCACGATTCCCTTGAGGGAGTCGCGCTTGAGCCCCGTTGATCGTGGTTTCCCGTTTGGGAGACCGCGGTTGGCGGGGCTTTTTGTTGAGTAGGGGAGTTGTCGACGGCGTTGTGCTTGGATTGGCGGATGTGCATCCGAAATCGGCAACAAAAAAGCCGCCCTAAGGCGGCTGTCTTGTGCAATGGAGCCAGCGACCGGGCTCGAACCGGTGACCCCCGCTTTACGAGTACGTGAATTCGGCATTTGACGAGATGAAGCCAATTTCACTGAATTTAAAAGAAGCGCAGGTAAAAATAGGTAATTAGCAATTATCGAGCTAGCTATTAGAATCATATTTCCCACTCTTTTCACACTTAGTGAGACTTGAAAGTGTGAAAAGTTTCGATTAGGCTTGCTGGCAAAGCCTTTAAAGCTTTGCCAGCAAGCCTAATCGAAAATCTAACGAGGGATATGATTGCAGGGATTGATAAAAAAGACCGCTCGCGGCACATCGGAATGCATCGATAAGAGCAAAGGCGTCTATCGGATTTATTTCTCCCTGGGAAAAGATCCGGAGACAGGACGGTACCGCCGTAGTCCGTCGCGCAGGGTTCACTGCAGAAGCAAGAACCCGAAAAACTGGCCGAGCGAAGTCGCCAAGGCGTTGGAAGCCTATAGAGCTGAGCTCGAGGGTGCTTCCAGCCGGGACAATGCTCCTCTGGGCCTATCGGATTATGCGGACAGGTTTCACGCGAACAGGGAGTCGACCATGGGATCACCTCTTGCTTATGAGCGTGAAGGTTTGGACATTCGTCACATACGCGAGCTGTTCGGCAATCCCGATCTCACTCGGCTTAAATCGGATGACGTTCGCGCTGCTTATGCCAAGGCTAGAAAAGAAGGCCGATTCAGCGAAAGTGAAATTCGCCGCATCCACATCAAGCTCAAACAGGTAATGGAGGATGCCGTCGATAACGACCTTGTGGGCAAAAACCCTTGTAGGGGAGTGAAACTGCCCAAGCAGAATGTCGAGGCTCGTAAGGCGCTGAGCGCCGATGAGGCGGCAAGGCTTCTTGCGGTCCTTTTGGAGGAGAAGCCATCTTCCTTTATCACATGCACAATGCTTCTGCTTCTCTGCGGTTTGAGGAAGGGAGAGGCCCTTGGTCTCTCATGGGAGGATTATGATCCCGACGCCAAGACTCTGAGGATAGTAAAGCAATATACGAACGACAGGACATTGAGGCCGCCCAAATCAAAGATGAGCAGGCGTAAGATCTCGGTTGGAAATGAACTTGCCGACTATCTAGACAGGTGGAAAGCCATTCAGCGGAGTGAGTTCGATTCCTTTGCAGTGGGGCAGACTGGAGAAACGCCCATTGTCCATTCCATTGGGGTCGTTGACGCCGCTAACGGCAAACGGGCTCTTGTGACCCGGATGGATGGACATAACTATTCAAGGGCGTTTAGGCTGTTTGCGGCGAAAAACGGCTTCGGTACTTTTGAGGAGAGCAGGGAAGTCATTGGGAGTGACGGCGTCAAACGTACCCGCTATACGGGTTATAGCGGGCTGAAGCCTCATGAGCTTAGACATACGCAAGCGACTTTGCTCGTTGGTGCCAATGCGGACATTAAGACGATCCAGGCACGTTTGGGCCATGCTAGCCCATCGACGACGCTGTCTATCTATAGCCACTTTATTGAGGCAAACGATCAGAAGGCAGCATCAGTGCTGGACAATCTGCTGAAAGGCTAAAAAAGAGGCCCTTGTGGGCCTCTTTTTCTAATCGACATTGTTTCGGTAAATCATTGCGCCATATGGCGGCTCTAGTTCCATTGACTGATAGTAGCTGGCATCTAGAAGGTTGAAATAACAAATGATGGGGGCGGCTAGGTGCTCGTCCATATTTAGGTAATGTCCCTCATCATCTGTGACCAGTTTGACCTCGTCGCGCATCACGTCGGTCATGCGGGGCCACAGTTTGGTTGCGCGCTGCAATTTGTCCTTTTGACTGTACTCTCCGTTATGGAAGAAGGCAAAATGAGGCGCATCGTATTTTGCGCCGCCGCGAATTTCGATAATTCCGACCTGGCTGCAAGAATTCGCGCATTCCTCTGTTTCCAATAAAGTCCAAGAGGAGGGGAGGACAGCGTAATCGCCGCCGAGGAGATCGACCCGTCGCATTCCCTGGGGCCTCTCCTCTTTCTCGCAATATAAAGAGAAATGGTCGTGGAGCCTCTGGAATTGCTCTCGATAAAGTTCCAATTGACTAAAGCTCATTTCTTCTGATCCGTCTACGGGAAGAGCCTTCATTTCATTGGTGATTTGCCGAGCTTCCCTGAGGCACGCCTCATCGAGGGCCCTGGCGACCCTTGGCTGCAACCCCGTGAGCAGGTTGCATAGATAGTCGATAGCCTCGCCGGTGCTTCTGACTGATTCGGGGTTCTTGAGGCGAAGCTCTTCGATTTTCTCCGGGGTCGTCGCCTGAACAGTTGTTCCGAACTTAATTTTCCGCATCTTACTTCCGGATAATGGTAAACGTCCCATAACCACTCCAATCATCGTTGTATATATATTAAATCAGTCAGACAAATAAGTCTATACAGTCAGAAAGTGAATTAGAAACTAAAACTGTAACTAGATATGATTGTGCAACAGACAGTGTTACAATATAAACAGTAAGCGCCTGACCAGCTTGTTTGAAAGGAGTTATTTTGTTTTCGGTCATTGATTAAAAAGCCGCCCGCCCTTCCCTATCTAAGTTTGGCGACGAAGGGGGAGGGGCGAGCTAGCCTGAAAGGATTCTACCATGATTGTAGAGCCTGAACCGTACGCTGCCGTACAAGCATCACCTGCGGTTTCAGTAAATCCCAATTTGGGACATGAGCGCCTTCTTGGGATTTCTGACGTAAGCCAGATGACTGGGCTTAGCCCGGTCACTGCCTCGAAGTTTATGAAAGAGAGCGGGCGCGCGATCGCATTGCATCGTCGCGTTTACATTCTCGAATCCAGCCTTTTTGCTTACCTCCATGAACTGGAGGTGAGCAAACCATGCCGCTAGTGAAGTCCATGAACGATGGCTTGGATAAGACCGCCCTTGCTATTTTAAGCAATAAGCCCCTTGGGCATATTGAGCACCGTGCGCTCGATGCTCTTCTCGGCGGCGTGCGCCAATATCTGTGCATTGTGCCGGGTGGTCCTGGTACTGGCAAGACTACCTTTATGCATCAAGTTGGAGATTGCTGGGCTATTGCTGGCCATCCGGTTGTAATTTTCGAGGGCGAGCTCGCCCGTGCGAGTATGCTCGCGAAGAGCTTGACCCGCATTTCCGGCGGTGAGCTTACGTATGAGGATATGTACAGTGGTGATATGTCCGTAGGAAAACGTGAGCAATTTGACAGGTCGGTCGATGTCTATGCGCGCAGCATTGCCGAACGCATGTTTATTATTTCAGGCGAAATTAAAAACGCAGGAATGCGGAAGGCAATTGAAGAGGTTGCCGAAAAATATGGTGAACCGCCTCTAGTCATCGTCGATTACGCGCAAATCGTCTCCTTGCCGCAAGAGCTGCGCATTGCGGATGAGCGAATCGGGCTTAAACTCGTTGCATCCGAACTTCGACGGATTGTAGACGAGGTACATTGCCCGCTGTTCGCAATTTCATCCATTAATAGAACTAACTACGACAAGCAGACCACTGGGCTTCAGGCGATTGGTGGCTGTAATATGTTCGAGTATTCGGCAGATTTGGTAATGTCACTTTCCATCAAAGGCGATAGGCCTGAGGAGAGGAATGCCAATATGCTGCTCAAAAAGCGGCCGGTTGTAGCCTCGATCACTAAAAACCGATACGGGTCATGCGGTGTCGTTGAGTTCGAATTCGACGCTCCGGCCGCAACATTTACGGAAATCGGCTAATTATGGAGCCCGGGCCCTGCATCGGCGGGTACCGGGCGCCCAATCCATGCCTATCGTCCGACGAGCTCGAGCGCGCCGAGAACGAGGATCTTCCCTCGTTCTCGGCGGAAGAGCTTATTTGGGAGCGAAGGCGCTTGCTCGATGCCCTCGATTACTATGAGGAGCATTGGCAACCGTACTGCGTGTACCTTGGCACTTTACCCGGGGTTCCCTTTGATGTTTGGGCAAGGGTGAGAATTGAGCGCATCGGTAGGATGCTCCAAGCAATTTCAACTAAATAAAGGTGGCGGGGCCGATGTATCGACCCCGCTCGGATTGGATGGTTATGACTTCCATGAATACGCACATCAACGTGCGAATGAATGAGGTTCAGCGTAAGGCGATCGAGGAGAAGGCGGCGACCATGAATATGCCGGCGTCTACCTTCATGCGTGACGCCGCCCTGCTCTGCGGCGAGAAGCCGGTCAGGGTCGCCGATACGGGGGAGCTTGCCGGCATCAGGACCGAGCTGAAAAAGATCGGCACGAACCTCAATCAGGCGGTCCGCGCCCTCAATACCTACGGCCCCGACCCGGTGGTCCTCAACAACCTCAACCGGGCGACTTCAATCGTTTCAACCTCGGTGAGTTGGGTCAACGATCTGCTCGCCCGTGCGAGAGAGTAGGTGGTTCATGTGAAGGAGAAGCTGGTCATGGCGCTGATTTTCGCCGCACTGCTTACCGCCGGGTTTGCACCTCTTGTTGCCATTCCCCTCGATTGCGTGATCCTCGGACTTCCAATCGAGCTCAGCTCGATTGGATTCACCCTGAGCGTGGATAGCATCATCTGGTGGTGGGCCAACGTGGCACCTCGCTGCATCCCGGGCTGCCTTGCCTCGTTTGCCCTGTTCTTGTTGGTATTCATGCTCATGCAGCTATCGGCTTCCTCGAAGGAGCGGGCCGCCGATGGAGGCGTGCTCGGAGAGGCGCGGGTGAAATCGGGGCGTGAGACCATCCAAGGCTCGGAGATTTGGGATGGGCACGGACAGCCGAAAAACAGGGGATTCGTGTACGGTTTTGAGAAGACGTTGTTCGGCTCCAAGTATCTGTTCGAGCCGAGGCGACATATGTTTCTCGACGGCTCAACGGGCGCTGGAAAATCCAGGGCACTTCTGATTCCAACAATCGATCTGCTGACGTATGGGGCGGATGACGGAGGATCAAGCCCGCAGACCATCATCGTGTCTGACGTGAAGAGTGAACTCATCGAGTTAACGGGCGACGAGCTGGCGCGCCGCGGATACCGGGTGCTTCTGCTGGATGCTCAACATCCCGAAAGGAGCGACACGTTCAATCCCCTGGAGCTGGTCGATAGACTTGCGAACGGGGGAGATTTGTCGGA
>Ga0129310_1001650_pt1 | contig 18726 bp, 17 predicted proteins | sample Go1ome_2_FD_94433 | JGI IMG/M metagenome (GOLD analysis project Ga0129310, IMG submission 94433) | Western lowland gorrila individual fecal microbial communities from Wisconsin, USA - Go1022A metagenome | ecosystem: Host-associated > Mammals > Digestive system > Large intestine > Fecal | place...
AGGCGCTATGGACCTTCTCTTCTCCGCTTCCCTTCCGGCAGCAGCGAAGACCTGGCTCATCATCCCGCTTGGAATCGCAGCATTCCTGGTATTCTACTTCGTATTCCTTTTTGCCATCAAGAAATTTGATCTGAAGACTCCCGGAAGAGAGGATGACGATCTTGAGGCTGAGAAGAAGGTTGAGCTTGCAAGTGATGACTATACCGCGATTGCAAAGCAGATCCTTGAGGGCTGCGGCGGCAAGGATAACATCACCAGCATCGACAACTGCGTAACCAGACTGAGACTTGAGGTTAAGGATATGACCGCAGTCAACGACAAGGCCATCAAGGCTGCAGGCGTTGCAGGCGTAATCAGGCCCGGCAAGACCTCCGTACAGGTTATCGTCGGAACCAAGGTTCAGTTTGTTGCAGATGCTTTCTCGAAGCTTTGCGAATAAGCTTTGCAGGGAGGTCCTCTGCAGATAAGCAGAGGAACGGCTAAAACTTCATAATGAAACAGGCGGGCAGGAGTTGTTTGACACGGCTCCTGCCCGTTTTTTCGTATTTTCCCGAAGAATCATGAAACCAGCCCTTCACAAAGCATGGAAAAGTTGCTATAACGGGAACTGTTGCGCCCAAAGCAGGGCACATTCCGAAGTGGTTCCTTGGCACTTCATCAGAGTGAGGAGAATGGGGGAAAGCAGAGAATGGAAAAGAAGATCAACCTGACGGAAGGGCCGCTGGCCAGACAGATTCTGATTGTCAGCCTGCCGCTTGCCTTATCCAACCTTCTGCAGGTGTTATTTAACATGTCGGACGTTGCGATTGTCGGACGATTTGCAGGCTCTGCGGCGCTTGGAGCGGTAGGGTCCACCAGCATCTTTGTCACGCTGTTTACCGGTTTTCTGATCGGACTTGGCAACGGCATCAACGTGCTGGTTGCACGGTTTTACGGTGCGAGACATCCGGAAAGTGTGCAGAAGACGGTGTCCTCGGCTCTGATTGTCAGTCTGATCGCGGGGATTGTCCTGCTGTTTGCAGGTCTTCTCGGCTCACCGGCGCTTCTTCGACTTTTGAATACCAAGCCGGATCTGCTGCCCGGTGCCATTGTCTACCTTCGGGTGTATTTTCTCGGCATGCCCGCACTCGCGCTGTATAACTTCGGCAATGCGGTGTTCAGTGCCATCGGAGAGACGAAAAAGCCATTGGTTTATCTTTCCATTGCAGGTGCGCTGAATATTGTCCTCAACCTGTTTTTTGTGATTGTCTGCGGCCTCAGCGTCATGGGTGTTGCCCTGGCCAGCGCCATTTCCCAGTGTGTGTCGGCGGCGCTGATTCTGCATGCACTGACCAGAGTACAGGACTGCTATGCGCTTCATCTGCAGGAGGTCCGCCTGGATCCCGATATGACAAAGCGCATTCTGCTTCTGGGTGTCCCGGCAGGGCTGCAGAATGCCATCTTTGCGATTGCCAACCTGTTCATTCAGGCAGGCGTCAACTCCTTTGATTCGCTGATGGTCAAGGGTAACTCTGCTGCTGCGAATGCGGATGCGATGATTTATGATGCCATGGCAGCCTTCTATATGGCCTGTGCAAGCTTCATGAGCCAGAACTACGGAGCCGGAAAGGTTGACCGCGTAAAGAAGAGCTACTTCATCAGCCTTGCGTATTCCTTTGGCGTCGGTTTGGTTCTCGGGGCTCTGCTTCTTGTGTTCGGCAGACAGTTCCTGGCTCTCTTTACCACAGAGGCCGTTGTGATTGATGCCGGAATGAAGCGTGTCAGGGTTATGGCTCTCGCCTACTGCATTTCCGCTTTTATGGACTGTACGATTGCAGCCTCCCGTGGCCTGGATAAAACCGTGGTGCCGACCATCATTGTGGTACTGGGCTCCTGCGTTTTCCGTGTGATCTGGGTCTATACGATTTTCGCGCGGATTCATACCATCCCTGCGCTGTATCTGCTGTATCCCTGCTCCTGGTCTCTGACCGCGCTTGCGGAAATCATTTATTTTGCCCGCTGCTACAGGCAGGCCATGAAGATCTTTAACAAATAACAAAAATGCTATTTTGAAGAGAGCTAAGTTATAGTCCGCCCGCGAAGTGTTTTGCTAAACTGTGAGAGAAGGGTGATTTCATAAAGAAATGCCTGACTGCAAGTGGAAATGTGACAGGAAACAAAACATACGTGAGGAGAACATCAATATGGGGGATAACAGGAGCTGGGAACTGCCGGATCCTTTCCTGCGGGAAAACGGGAGCCGGGTAGAGGCAGTGGAAGAGTGGAAAGAACAGAGAGAGTATTATAAGCGAATACTGGAGGAGCAGTATTACGGAAAAATGCCTCCGAGACCGGACCATGTGCGAGGGGAAAAGGCCGAGTCGAAGCTCTTATGGGAGGAATCGGCAATCTATGAAAAGGTAAGGCTCTACACGGGACCGGAAGAAAAGGTGGCCTTCAATGTGCACGTGTATCGTCCGCAGGGGGATGAGAAACGGATGTGTGTTGTCATCCCGGGAGGGGATAGCCTCGATCCGAAGATCCTTCAGATGGCGGTTTGGCAGGGGGCTGCGGTTCTCAGCTATGAGATTGAGGAAGCGGCTCCGGATGACACAGAGAGATGGAATCAGGGCAGCTGCGCTCTTGCGTATCCGGAATATAACTGGCGCTCTCTGGCAATGTGGGCGTGGCTTGCGAGCCGGGTTATTGACTGGCTGGAGACGCAGACCTTTGCAGACCGGAACAAGGTGGTCGTGACAGGACATTCCCGAATGGGAAAAATGGCACTTTGCTGCGGAATTTACGACGAACGGGCGGCGATAACGGCACCTGCAGGCTCTGGCTGCGGAGGCATGGGAAGCCTTCGTCTGACCGGAAGCCGGCTTGGAGAGAATTCTGGGAACGCAGAAAGAATCGGCGTGATGCTCCGAAAGGACAGGTTCTATTACTGGCTTCTGGACGGCATGGCAGAGTACGGAACGGCGGACGGGCTGACCGGGTATCGGGAAAATGAGCTTTCTTTTGATGCGGATATCCTCGGAGCCTGCATCGCACCAAGGGGACTTTTTCTGGCAGAGGGCCTGGACGATCAGTGGAGCAATGTCTTTGGAACACAGATATCATGGCTGGCAGCTGCGGAGGTTTACAGATGGATGGATGCTTCGGACAAATGCGCCATTCATTACAGGGAAGGCGGTCATGAATACAATCTGGAGGACTGGACCGCCATGCTTGATTTCTGCCGGAATGTACTGGAGGGAACGAAGAAACAGACCAATTATAAAATTATGAAGGAAGGTGAGGTCAAATGCGGCTATTCGTGGGAAATCCCCAGCGCGAAAAACCGGTAAATCGGAACGACCTGGGAAAGCATTCCGCCTGGCTTCGTCTGTTTCTCATCAATGTAAGCTTCTGGGTGGCCTGCGGCTCCTGCGCTCCCTTCCTTTCCGCATATTATAAGCGGATCGGTCTGAGCTTTACCCAGATCGGTGTGCTTCTGGCCATCGGGCCGATCTTTGCCATTTTTATACAACCTCTATGGGCCATGCTCAGCGACCGCACCGGCAGGCGCAAGCTGCTGCTGATTCTGCTTGCTCTGTGCACGGCTGGGGCCTATCTGCTGTATTATCTGGGAACGAGCTTTGCGGTCTGCCTGCTGGCTGTGCTGGTCGTCTCCCTGTTCAGCCTGGCCCTGCTGCCTCTGTGCGATGCGCTGGTCATTGACAGGGCCAATGCTTACGGCTTTCCCTTTGCCAGGATCCGCATCGGCGGGACGCTTGGCTACGCGGTGATGGTCTTCGGCGCAGGCATGTTTCTGGAGAAATTTGACGGGGCCCAGTTTGCCGTGGCCTCCGTGGCTTACCTGCTCTTTGCCGGCGCAGTAATGCTTCTGCCCCAGGGCCGTGTCCGGGAGGCGACTGCTTCGGCCCGAGAGGAGGCGGCCCCGGCCCGGAAGAAGGCTGCTCCGGCCAAGAGGAAGGCTGTCCCGGCCAGGGAGAGCATATTCGATACTTCGGAAATTCTTTTTGTGCTGGCTCTGGCCTTAATCGAATCCTTGGGCCTTGGCTTTTGCGGCTCCTTTACGGGCAGCTATGCCGTGGAGCTTGGCTTCGGCAGCAGCCTGATCGGTGTGCTGAGCTGTATCTCCGCCCTGAGCGAGGTACCGATTCTGCTCTTTGCCGGAAAGCTCATGGATCGTTTTGGAGAAATTCCTCTGCTGATCTTTTCCGGGGTAATGATGAGCCTTCGCCTGTGCCTGACAGGAATGGGACTGGTCCCCGCTATGATCTCTGCCCAGCTTTTGCAGAGCGTGACCTATATGACCACATACATTTGCTGCACCCAATATATCAGTAAGCACGTCCGTGCCGGAAAAATGTCTCAGGGCCAGAGCGCCCTGGCCATTGTGCAGTCCGGGCTGGCGGCGGTGGCCTCCAACCTCTTTGGCGGGATGCTGGTGGACGCGGTGGGCACCCGGCAGGCGTTTTTTGCCGTGGCGGCGGGAGTGCTGGTCGTTGCCCTGCTGGTGGGCGGTGCGTACTTCCTGCGAAAGGGGACGCATACTTCCTGCGCAGATTTCCATTAATGGACAGAACATCGAGGACGGCTAATCAAAATGAGCGCCGATGGGCGCATCTTCAATGGGGCGCATGATATAAGACAAATCAGAAGAGAGTGAAGCGATAGCTTGTTCCTGAGGAAGCAATCTTTTATGACGGAAGAACCGGAAAAGAGATGCACAATGGCTATGCGTATGAGTATGCGAAGGGCTACCGGAAGCTGTTCTATGAACGCTACGGAGAAGACCATGTCCTCTATACGAGAGGTGCTGCTCCGGGCTCCCAGTCCTGTGGCTGCCAGTTTGCAGGGGATCATGTGACAAGCTTCCTTGGAATGACCTATGCACTTCGCGGAGGTCTGACGGCGGCAGCCAGCGGTCTTCCGTTCTGGGACGTTGATGTCACAGGATATGACGGCTTCTCGGATGAGGAAACCTATCTTCGCTGGACGGAGTGGGCGGCCTTCTGTCCGATCAGGGCTGGCTGTTTATGAGCATGAAACCGGAATGCCAATGATGCGCCACTTAAGCATGGAGCTTCCCGGAAAGCCGGAAGTTGACGGAATGGACTGGCAGGGCAGAGATGCTTTCAGCGAGGGGGCGTATCTGACCGGGGCAAAGTAATCCCTGCGGTGAAAAAGAGCAGGATAGGGATGAATCCGAGCGGCGAAAATAATCCCTGTGGAACAAAAAAGCGAAATATGGATGAATCCGGCCGGCCGAAATAATCCCTGTGGTGCAGAAAAGGCAGATAGGGATGCATCTGGCCGGGGCAAAGTAATCCCTGCGGTGAAAAAGAACAGGATAGAGATGCAACTGGCCGGCGAAAATAATCCCTGTGGAACAAAAGAGCGAAATATGGATGAATCCGGCCGGCTGAAATAATCCCTGTGGTGCAAAAGTGGAAGCTAGAGATGCAACTGGCCGGGGCAAAGTAATCCCTGCGGTGAAAAAGTGCAGGATAGGGATGAATCCGAGCGGCAAAAATAATCCCTGTGGAACAGAAAAGCAAGATAGCGATGCTGATCAAGGGCCTTTCGGATAAGCCTCGCAGCATTTGGGTGAACGGCAGAGAGTATCCGGAATGCGTGGACAGAACCGCATTGTATTTCGAAGCATTGTATTTCGAAGCATTGTATTTTGAAGAGGGATGGTTCATGCATAAGGATGGGACCGTCATCGTCCGCCTTTATGATCATTCCGAAACCGAGCTGCAGGTGGAAATGTAATCGTCATTTTGCTTCATATTTCATTCTCCCTCCTTCGGACAGGACATCTATTTCACGGTGTCCTGTCCGTTTTTTATAACAGGAGAGAAACGAAATGCACAAAAACGAAAAGAATAAAGAGAATAAACAGAACGAAAAGAACAAAAACGATAATTTGAGAGCCGCAAGTTATAGAGCGGAAATTACAGACTGAATAGAATGTAGTCAGTAAGAAACAACACAACTGGAGGTAACCGTGATGATTCAGATTCAGGACAATGGAATTCGGGGATATCACCCGGAAATGGATGGAGATCCGCTCCTGGTGGAGAAGGGATATTGCCACTACAACAGCAACGGACAAAAGGATTTTCTGGACCGCATGCTCGCCTATGAGCCGTCGGAGACGGGCTGCACGTTTGAAGCCGCGACCTTCCGCGGGAAGACAGCAAAGGTTATGGTTTCCTTCCAGGGAGAAACCGTTTTCCGGTTTCGCATGTTCCCGGAAGGAACCGAAGGACTTCGGCGAAATGAAGTGTTCGAGTTTCCGGATGTAAAGGGTGTCACGACGGAAGAGGATCCGCTCTTTATCCGTGTGAAGACAGAAAGAGTCACACTGCAGTTTCGTAAGAGCCCTTGGGAGATGACCATCCTTCTGGATGGCAGAGAGCTCACCTGTGAGCAGATCCGGGACCACAACGTGGATCAGAAGTACAAGGCGGTTCCGGTCGGCTTTACGACAGACGAGAACGGAAAAGTGACCGATGCTTTTGAAACCATGTACCTCTATACCGATGAAGATTTCTACGGATTCGGAGAGAAGTTCACAAGCTTCAACAAGAGAGGACAGAAGATCTGCGTGTGGCAGAGAGATGCGCAGTCAACCAATTCCGATATCTCGTACAAGGGAATGCCGTATTTCGTAAGTACGCAGGGCTACAGCGTACTGATGAATACCTATACCAGAACACATTTTAATATGGGAGCAAGCTCCGGCGTTTCCTATACGATGGAAACCGAGGATCCTTATCTGGACTACTACTTCTTCGCAAACCGCGATATGAAGGGCCTTCTGTATGATTACACAGGGCTGAGTGGCAGATCTCCGATGATCCCCCGCTGGGCATTTGGCTTCTGGATGTCGAAGATGAGCTATATGAGCCGCGAAGAGGTGGAAGACATCGCAGACAGAATGCTGAAATTCGGAATGTCTTCGGATGTCATCCACATCGATGGCTGGATGGGAAGAGATGATGAGGAGCTTCTGAGCTTCGATGAAGAGCGCTTCCCGAATCCGGAGGAGATGATCGCAAATCTTCGCGCAAAAGGCTTCCACCTGTCACTCTGGATGTTCCCCTATGTACATTCGATTGAGCATGGCAAGGTGACAAAGCAGTATCTTGTGATGAAGGAAAGAGGCTTCCTGGTAAAGGGACCGGACGGTGAGCCGTATATCTTCTCTCCCGGAGAAGGAGATGTGGGCGGCGTTGGCGTTACCGCCATCGACTTCACAAATCCGGAAGCGGTTGCCTATATGAAAGAGCGCGTAAAGCGCCTGATGAAGATGGGCGTTGGCGTCATCAAGACCGATTTCTCGGAGGAAATTCCGGAGGATGCCGTTTTCTGGGATGGCTCCACAGGACTGCAGGCACATAACAAATTCACCCTGCTGTATGCCCGCACCATTTACGAGGCATCCGCAGAGGCCAAGGCGGAAATGGGAGAAAAGGCATTGCTCTGGGGAAGAAGCGGATATGCAGGAAGCCAGAACTACCCGGCAAACTGGGCAGGCGATTCCTCTGCTTCTCTGAACAATCTGGCGTCCATCCTGAACGGCGGACTCAGCATGGGAATGAGCGGCGTTTCGTTCTGGGGCTTCGACATTGGCGGCTTCTACAACTGTGACTACGAAGGAAATCGCTGCATTCCTACCGACCAGGAATACATCCGCTCCGTACAGATGGGCCTGATGTCCCCTCTCAGCAGAAGCCACGGACAGTCGACACCGCGTGAGCCCTGGCGTTTCTCGGAAGAGGCGCAGGAAGCGTTCCTTGCGATCAACAAGCTGCGCTATCGCATGCTTCCTTACCTGTACAGCACGGCATATGAGACCTACCTTTACGGCCTGCCGATGATGAGAGCAATGATTCTGGAGTTTGAGAATGACCGGAATGTCCGGAACATTTCGAGACAGTACATGCTCGGAGAAAGTCTTCTGGTTGCTCCGATTTTCGATCAGAAGGAAACCGCAATTTACCTTCCGAGCGGAAGCTGGGTGGACTTCTACACCGGTGAGCGCGTGGAGGGCGGAAGATGGATTACCGCTGAGAACCGTCTGGACAGAATCCCGCTGTATCTGCGTGAGAATCATGCGATTCCGATGTTTGCAAAGGCACCGATGCACATCGAGGACAAGCCGTTTGAGGGACTGACGATCTGCATGAATCTGAACAATGAGCTGAAAACCTCTTACTATGACGACGAAATCAACGGAACCCTGCATGCAATGATTCAGGATGACCGGCTGATCGCAGAGACCTCCGGAATGGCAATCGAAGCCTTTGAGGTATACAGCGAAAAGGAAATTCGAAGCTGCGTGGTCAACGGTGAGGAGTGGAAGGTTGAAAAGCTGGAAAACAGCTATCGGATCCTTCCGGCATAAAAAGAGAGTAATTTTAAAAATTACACATATAAACAAGGAGGAAAGGGTATGAAAAGAAAACTTAGTATGCTGCTGTGTGCAGCGCTGGCAGCAGGAATGCTGGCAGGTTGTGGGGCTGGAAAGCCTGCAGAGAACGGGGACTCGCAGGCAAGTACGGAGCAGGTGACCACGGAGGGGGCGACCTCCTCGGAGAGTCCGTATCAGGTGCGCATGGTGATTGCACTCCCTGCAGCTTGTCCCACTCAGAGCGAAGTCGACAGAATAGCCGAGAAGGCCAGTGAAATCACACTGGACAAACTGAATATGACCTTGAAGCTCGAGGTTCTTCCGTATGCTACTTTCAATGAGCAGATCCCGCTTGAGCTGAGTGCCGGCGCCGACATCGACCTTATGGTGGCACCTACCGGAAATGCACAGAACTGGGTAACTTCCGGATATCTTCTGGATATGACCGATCTTCTGGCGGAGTACGGACAGGATATCATTGGTACCTATCCGGATCCGGAGTATGCGAAGGCTGCTACCATGAACGGAATTATCTATGGTCTGCCGGTTCACAAAGAGGTTTGTTACCAGCCTACGATCTTCTTCCGCACGGACATTCTGGAGAAATACAACATTGACGTCAGCAATGTGAATTCTCTGGCAGACGTGGATGCAATCTTTGAAGAGGTTGCAGCAAAGGAGCCCGGCATGTGGATGCTCGCTGCAGACAATCTTGGAAATGCCAAGTCGGTTGTCTGTGACCGGGCGGTCGGCGGTACCTCGTTTGCAGGTCTGATGGATATTACGGAGAACACCACCGTCACCAACCTGCTGGAGGCAGATGAGTTCAAGGAATGGTGCGAGTACAACCACGAGTGGTTCGAGAAGGGCTGGATCAATTCCGGCGCAGCTTCCGATACCGAATCTTACTATTCCTACATCAAGTCCGGCCAGGCATTCTCGTTCTTCAGCGATTACGGTCATCCGCTTTCTGAGACCGACCAGGAGAAGAACTGCGGCGGCACGGACCTGACCATGGTTACCATGGGTGAGCCTTTCGCAACGACGGAAACGGCAGCGGTCTTCTCTTATGCGATTTCTGCAGGCTCCAAGGATCCTGCAAAGGCAATGCAGATGCTGAATCTGATCGAGACCAGTACCGATATGATGAACCTTCTGAACTGGGGCGTAGAGGGTGAAGACTACATCGTAAATGAGGACGGACTTCTGGATTATCCTGAGGGCAAGGATGCCAATACGGTTGGCTATCATCTGGGAGCAGGCTGGATTCTTCCGAACCAGCTCGTATGCACACCCTGGGTGGATGATGGACCGGTCGTTTATACGAAGTTACAGGAATATAAGTGGGAAGAGAAGCTGATGTTCGGCCCGTACATCCATCACCTGGGAGGCATTTACGGAAAAATGTTCCCGGTACTGAAGGAAGCGGCAAGATATCTTGGAGTGAAGCTGGATTCCGTGGAAGAATGCGGACCCTCCTGCTTATAATGGAAAACTCTGTAAAGGAGAGCAGTGATGAAAACAATCAAGGTTCAGGAACTTTCGAATGAGAAATTTGCCCGCTACGGCGAGTATCAGAATTTACTGGATGACAAGGAGCTTGCGAAAAAGTCCATTTTCCCGGGCGGCTTCTTTGCAGATGTGATGAAGCTGGATCTCGGAAGCACCACGCTTCCCACCGTATCTGTCTGTCAGGCAATGAAGCCGGAGAAGATGGAAGTGAAGATGCTCGAAGCGCATCAGTTTACCTGCGAAGGCCTGCTGCCTCTGGATGACGACGTTGCAATCTTTGTCGGAGCACCTGCTCCGGGACAGAAGTTCAATGTGGATCAGCTGGAAGCGTTTCTGGTGCCGAAGGGAACCTTTGTGAGACTGAATCCCTACATCATTCACGGAGCACAGTTTGCGATTCATGAGGAGGAAGCTCATGTTCTCTGCCTTCTTCCGGGAAGAACCTTCCGGAATGATATGGAGGCGGTGATGCTCACCGAAGAGGAACGCGCGGTTCTGGTGATGGAATAACAATGAAGAAAGAGTCGGCCAATATTCCGAAATGGGAATACTGACCGACTTTTTCGTTCGTTCCGAAATGAAAACATAACAAATGAGAATATAACAGGTGGAGGTGACGCAGGACAACCGGAGCTGTTTCTGTTATCGTTAAGGTAAGGGGAAGATAAAAAAGCAAGGAGGCTGCCATGAGAAAACAGAATATATTATGCATGTTAATCCTGCTGCAGGCTGTTCTGACAGCCTGCGGCCAGAAACAGGGTTCAGAAGCGGTGGTTCAGGAAAAGGCGGAAACGGTACAGGAGGAGTACACAGCTGCAGCTTCGGATGCAGGTTCTGATGCAGCTTCTGATACAGAAGCCGTCCAGGATCCGAGGCATATGGTGTCCACTGCCGCTGAGCTGATTTCGTCGATCACTCCGGATGCACATATTATTCTGAAATCCGGCACCTACAACTTCTCAGCATTAACAAGGGAGGAGATTGATGCGTGCGGCGCTTATGTAGACAAGGATGGCCTGATTCAGGGAGAGTTTTCTGTCTACAATGCTCCGGGGCTTATTCTGGAAGCGGAGGAGCGAGGGACTGTGCGCCTGGTTACGGAAAATGGTTATACAGAGGTGGTGACCCTGAGCTACTGTGATGGGGCGCAGCTAAAAGGAATGATTCTGGGGCATGAGATCGAAAAGGGAGAATGCGATGCCGATGTTCTGAAGCTCGCAACGTCTCAGAGTGTGACGATAGAGGACTGCGGTCTGTTCGGCTGTGGCTCTTACGGAATTCAAGCAGAGAATTCGTCTGGCCTCAGCGTTACAGGAACAGAGATCTATGAATGCACGAACGGCATTCTTTTCATGAACGATACGGAGGATGCCGTTTTTGAACGCTGCCGGTTTTACGACAATGCAGGAATGTTCTTTCTGTGGGGCGATACGGATGTCCGGATCCGCAATTCGGAAATCTCCAGAAACGAAGGCGCTTTGATGTATGCAGGAAGCAGCACTTGTGACGAACCGGATACAATGGTTCTTCGCTTTCAGGGGTGTACATTCCGGGACAATCCGGATATGGGAGCCCCCGAAGACTGGCCAGACGCCGCTTTTGAAGACTGCAGGATAAAGTGATGCAGCTTCTTACTGCTCGCGGAACTGGATGGTGCCGTTTGCAGCGTCCATACTGTCTACAATTGCAAGGGATTCCAGCTGATAGCCAAGATTGCGGATGATGCGTCCGCCCTGCTGGAATCCTTTTTCCACGGCAATGCCGATGCCTTCTACCGTGCCGCCCGCCTGTGCGACAATGGACAAAAGCCCCTGCAGAGCGCAGCCGTTTGCAAGAAAATCATCGATGATCAGAACGTGATCGCCCTCATTCAGGAATTTCTTCGATACGATGACCTGATTCTTGCGCTTATGGGTGAAGGATTCCACCTCAGCCACATAGACGTCGCTGTCGATGTTGATGCTCTGGGATTTCTTCGCAAAAACAACCGGAACATGAAAATAAGTTGCTGCAATGCAGGCAATGCCGATGCCGGACGCCTCAATGGTAAGAATCTTGTTGATTGGCTTTCCTTCGAAACGGCGCCTGAACTCTGCTCCCATCTGGTTAAACAGATCAATGTCCATCTGATGGTTCAGAAAGCTGTCGACCTTCAGAATATTCCCTTCCTTTACAATCCCGTCTTTTGCAATACGCTCTTCCAGGAAATTCATGATCACCCATCCCTCGAATTTATTGGCTGCAATACACACTTCCGTGTGTGAAAAGAACAGATATAATGAACCTATATCGTAACGTATCTGGTCCGGTGTGTCCATAAAAACAAGGGGGAAGACGAATGACAAATCAGGAAATGCTGGAAATTGCCATGCGGCAGTCGGCGGAGGACATGGGTGGCTGCCGGAAAGATTTCGTGGCTGAGGAAAATGTTGTTTTTCCTTTGAAGCTGGGGAAAGAAGCACGCAAATATCTGAAGGAGCCGATTACCTGTAATTTTGTCTCCTATGGGAACAATATCGTGGCAGCCTCCATACCGGAGACCATGGAGATTGTTTCTGCGTACACGGAAAGGTTTGAGTTCTATCACTGTTTTGAAACGCCGAATATGCACTGGCTGAATGAGCGCTTGCTGGAGAAGGGCCATAAAATCTGCTTTATGGCGGAATATTATCTGCCGGACATCAGCAGGATTCCGGACCTTTCCTGCGGATATCAGACACGTGTCCTGGAGCAGAAGGACTTCCGGAACTTATATTTACCGGAGTGGAGCAATGCGCTGTGCAAGGAACGCATGCAGCTGGACGTGCTTGGCGTCGGGGCATACGATGGAAACACCCTGATTGGACTGGCCGGGTGCTCTGCGGACTGCAGGGATATGTGGCAGATTGGTGTGGATGTTCTGCCGGAATACCGGAGGCAGGGAATTGCATCGGTCCTGACCAGTACGCTTATGAGAGAAATCCTTAACAGAAACAAGGTGCCCTTTTACTGTACCGCATGGTCGAATGTAAGGTCGGTCAGAAACGCCATAAAATGCGGCTTTGTTCCGGCCTGGGTGGAAATGACGGCTAAACCTGCCGCTGTCGTAGATGAGATGAATGGTCGGAAGGTGTGAGGGGAAGCGGTATGAATGATCAGAAGTCAGAATTTGTGAGGGGAAGCGGTATGAATGATCAATGGATTGAGTTTGCAATTCGTATTCAGAGCATTGCGCAGGCCGGACTGCAGTACGGGAAGGATCCGTATGACAGAGAGCGTTATGAAGAGCTGAGACAGATTGCGGCAGAAATGCTGTCTCTGAAAACAGACATCCCGACCAGTAAAATCTTCGGTTTGTTTTGCAATGAATCCGGATACCAGACACCGAAGGTGGATACGCGTGCAGCGGTTTTTGCTGACGGCAAAATTTTGCTTGTTCACGAAAACAACGGCACCTGGTCTCTGCCCGGCGGGTGGTGCGATGTAGACCAGTCGGTGGCTTCGAATACGGAGAAGGAAGTGCAGGAAGAGGCCGGTTTTACGGTGAAATCCGAAAGAATCATCGCAATTCAGGACTGGCGGAAGCACAATGTGACAAATTATGCATATGGAGTTCTGAAGGTCTTCGTGCTGTGCAGGTATGAAAGCGGAGAGTTTGAAAAGAACATAGAAACGACGGAAATCGGATTCTTCGGGAAAACAGAGCTTCCGACGGAGCTTGCAGTGGAAAAATGTACGAAGGAGCAGATTCTGATGTGCTTCGATTCGTATGAAAATCCGGATATGGCGACGCTGTTTGATTAAGAAAGAGGAAAACCGCCTTTGCGGATTTTACCTTAAGGAGGTATAAAGATGGAATTACATACAATATCAGGTCTGGCGATAGCGGGAGTTATCTGCTCCATTGTTCTCTCGATTGGGGGACCGATTGCTTTGTTCATTGCAGGAAGGGTGAAGCTTAAGGCAAGGATTTCCTCGTTCTTTATCGGAGCAGGAACCTTTCTGCTGTTCGCCATGCTGCTGGAGCAGCTGATGCATGTTCTTGTCATTCAGCTTTGCGGCCTGAACGCACAGAGCAGACCATGGCTTTACTATGTGTACGCGGCTTTGGCTGCAGCGGTTTTTGAAGAGACCGGAAGACTGATTGCCATGAAGTTCTGGATGAAGAAATGGCTGGATTTTCCAAATGCACTGATGTATGGAATCGGGCATGGCGGCGTGGAGGCCATTCTGATCGGAGGACTCTCCGGAATCAGCAATCTTGTGTCCATGCTGATGATCAACAGCGGAGCCATGCAGAATACGCTGGCGGCACTTCCTGCTGAGTCCGCAAATCAGACCGTGTCACAGCTGTCGGCTCTATGGACAACACCGGCACCGCTCTTTTTTGTAAGCGGAATCGAAAGAATCAGTGCCATCATTCTGCATATCGGGTTGTCGCTGTTGATCTACCAGGCGGTAAAGGCTGGCAAATGCCGGGCAGCGGCTTTTACAGCGGTTCTTGCATACGGGATTCATTTTATCGTGGACTTCTTTGCCGTGGCAGGCTCGGCGCTTCTTCCAATCTATGTGATCGAAATTGGTGTCTTTGTGATGGCGGTGGGAACTCTTGTTATGGTGTTGAAAATAGGGAGGATGGAAGAACTGTAAATTCCGGTTGCTGTATGGCCCGGCAGAGATGCTTTTTCAGCGGTGGGATGAACCCAGCCAGTCGAAATAATCCCTGCGGAAGAAAAAAGCAAGTTGGAGATGAATCCGGTCGGTTGAAATAATCTCTGTGGAGCAAAAGAGCAAGCTGGAGATGAATCTGGCCGGTTGAAATAATCCCTGTGGAGCAAAAGAGCAAGCTGGAGATGAATCCGGTCGGCGGAAATAATCCCTGCGGAGCAAAAGAGCAAGATAGAGATGAATCCGGTCGGTGGAAATAATCCCTGCGGAACAAAAGAGCGAGCTAGAGATGAAACTGGCCGGTGGAAATAATCCCTGCGGAGCAAAAGAGCAAGCTAGGGATGAAACTGGCCGGTGGAAATAATCCCTGCGGAGCAAAAGAGCAAGATAGAGATGCATCTGACTGGGGCAAAGTAATCCCTGTGGTGAAAAAGAGCGAGCTAGGGATGAATCCGGTCGGTGGAAATAATCCCTGTGGAGCAAAAGAGCAAGCTAGAGATGAATCTGGCCGGTGGAAATAATCCCTGTGGAAGAAAACAGCAAGCTAGGGATGCATTTGGCCAGTGGAAATAATCCCTGGGGAAGAAAACAGCAAGCTAGAGATGAATCCGGCCGATGGAAATAATCCCTGCGGAGCAAAAGAGCAGGATAGAGATGCATCTGACCGGCCGAAGTAATCCCTGTGGAACAGAAAAGCAAGATAGAGATGCTGATCAATTCAAGTTTGCTGAAGCCAAAAACAAAAAAAGTATGCTGTGGAGGTGATGACATGAAAAAACTTCTTATCACTCTTGGAATTTCCGGCTTACTCATGACAGGCTGTCAGACTGCTCGCGAGACGGCACCGGAAACCAATACGATTGCGCCTGCAGACTCTGCACTTTTTGAAACAGAGACAGACAATGAAGAAAATGCGGAAGAAGCCCCGGCAGAAACAAAGGAACGGAAAATCGGGAATGCAAAAGGTAATTCAGAGGGCATGGCAGTTTATTCTTCCTGTTCGTTTGTGTATGAAGATACAGAATGGGAGCTTCAGACCCTTGTGCAGGAGAATATGCTTATAGACGGAGAACTGGTCCTGGATGACAGAAATCGATTCCTGATACAGGCTGTTTCCGGCGATGCTTCCTATGTCTTTCTGGATGAAATGATTCAACTCGGTGTACCGGAAGCCGATGTATGGGTGGATGAACAGGACAAAATGCATATCGTACTTCGGGATATATGTTCAGCCAGATACCGAGTGACGGATTTTATTTTCGATTCGGAAGAAAAGGAATTCATCGGCACGGACATACTGGATGGAGAAGGAATTAATTATATCGGGACAACAAAACGATGACTTTCACCAGATGTCAGCACAGGCCGTGGGCGGTGCGGTGGGACATAATGAAATATCGATTATCATTCCCTGTCATCGCGTTGTGGGATGCAGCAATCCGCTCACAAAAGATTTTGAATCAAAAGTACTATAAAAACTGCCCCAGACATGCCTTAAAGAGTCGTAAAAAACTGCTCCAAATATACTTTGAGGTACTGTAAAAAAGTGCTCATAGTGCTATTATGGATGCTAAGGGAGGCGGTTTTATGTTCAAAAGAAAGGTTTATGACGATCTGTCTGAGTGGAAAGAGAAATATTCCGGTAATTATGCAGCCATGCTGGAAGGTGCACGGCGTGTCGGCAAATCAACTGTTGCCGAGGAATTTGCCAGGAACAACTTCCGGTCTTATATAAAGGTCGATTTTGCCAATGTCGAACGGGAGGTTTTGGAAGTCTTTGATGATATTGCATCTCTTGATGTGTTTTTCTTAAGGCTTCAGACCGCAACCGGGATAACACTGTATCCGGGTGAGTCCGTTATTATTTTTGACGAGATCCAGAAAGCACCTCGAGTGAGGCAGGCAATCAAGTATCTTGTGGCAGATGGACGATACAGCTACATTGAGACCGGTTCTTTGATAAGCATTAAAAAGAATGTAAAAGATATCGTAATACCGTCGGAAGAGCATTTTATCCAGGTATATCCGATGGATTATGAAGAGTTTTTATGGGCAACGGGTAATGATACTTACAATGTGCTGCGGCAGTTGTATCAGACGAACAAGCCTGTCGGTGACGGTCTTAACAGAAAGCTTATGCGGGATTTCCGTATATATATGGCTGTAGGCGGAATGCCGCAGGCTGTAGAGGCGTATGTTAATGGAAAGAATTTTGAAGAGATCGACAAGGTAAAACGAACGATACTGAAACTGTATGAAGAAGATTTTTATAAGATAGATCAGAGCGGACGTCTCTCGAGGATGTATCATTCGATTCCCAACCAGCTTGCCGCAAATAAAAAGAGGTATGTCATATCAAATGCAACAGGAAAGAGAACGACGAATAAAGATAAGGAGATCTTTTCAGAACTCCTCGATTCAAAGACAGTGCTGATATCCTATAATGTTACGGATCCGGATGTATCGCTTGGGGCTACTGCCGATGATGAGTCATATAAACTTTATCTGTCGGATACGGGATTGTTTACTACGCTGCTTTTTAATTCCGTGGATAAAATACATACAAAGATATACAGTAAGCTTCTTTCAGATAAACTGGATGCCAATCTTGGATATCTGTACGAGAATGCTGTCGCTCAAATGATCGCTTCGGGAGGGAACAGGCTTTTTTACCATACATGGAAAAGGGATGATGGTGTTCATTTTTATGAGGTTGATTTTCTTATAGCATCAAATGCTAAGATCGTACCGATGGAGATCAAATCATCCAACGTTAATACACATAAATCCATATCTGTTTTTTGCAAAAAGTATTCTAAGAAGGTGTTCAGGCCGTACCTTTTTTCGCAGAAAGATGTCGGTCATATGGAGCAGCTGATCTATAAACCGATCTATATGCTTCCGTTTGTTCTGGAAGAGCTTTCCGGACAATAATGTAATTGGTTCTATGAAAAGGATTTTACCGGGCATGCTGGAGTAGATTTCAGGTAAGATGCAGATTGACAAATGCTCCATTGAGGATAATAATGCAGGCAAATCAGAAAATCAGTAAGGACAAGGGCGTCCGGCAGAGAAATCTGTCGGGCGCTCTTTTTGTTACACCGGATTTTCAGGAGGTGTGTATGGGACGGAAATTTGATGATTTGTCACTGGAAGAGAAGATCGCGCATTTCGATGATGTGGCGGCAAGGGCATTGCCTCTGTGGGGATATCCCGAGGATGCGGATAAGAAGCTTTTGAATTTTACGGAGAATGCAACCTATCTGGTGAAGGCCGCCGGAAAGGAAACGATGATCATGCGGGTGCATCGTCTGGATTACGCCACGATGAATTCCATCCGCACCGAGCTTTGCTGGCTGACGGACTTGAAAAGGGACACGGATATTTCCCTGGCATCGCCCATTCCGATGGAAAACGGCGAGCTGGTGGCCACCATTGAGACACCGGCGCTGGAAGAAAAACGGCATGTGGTCTGTTTTTCCTTTGCAAAGGGTAAGGCTCCGGTGGATTCCAGTGACGGAAACGGTGATGTCGGTGATCTGATTGCAAAAATCGAGAAAATACCGGACTCCATCACCATTCCGACCTTCCGCGTCGCTTCGGTTCTGACCGATTTTATCGGCGGTATGAAATCCTCCTCGGCGCTGACGGATGAGGACCGGGCGATGTACCGCATGGTGGGAGAGATTATGGCGAAGATCCACCGGCAGTCCAGGCAGTGGAAGCACCCGGATTATTTTGAACGCATGGAGTGGGGCTTTGATGGAACCTTCGGGACCTGGAACAATTTCGATGGCGCTACCTATGCGGATCCGAAGTGGATCTCGCAGAAGGACATCGGGGTGCTGGATCAGGCGAAGTATACCTTCCATTCCTGCAACAGCATCGCGGCTGCGATGTGCAAGGTGGCTGCCTATTATGCCGTGTTCACGCCCCTGTCAACGGTCCTTGGCAACTATCTGGCTGAGACAGCCGGGCTACCGCATAGAGGTAGAGGAGGACTGAAACAAATGTTCTTGCAATTCGGACGGTTTTTTTGCATAATAGCGGAGGTATAAGTCTGCAAAACGGGCAGACGTCTCTACCAACCGCCAAACTGGTTGACTACCGCGTGTGTAGTCAACTTTTTTTATTTTGGAGGGAAGAAAATGTAT
>Ga0129310_1001655_pt1 | contig 18708 bp, 10 predicted proteins | sample Go1ome_2_FD_94433 | JGI IMG/M metagenome (GOLD analysis project Ga0129310, IMG submission 94433) | Western lowland gorrila individual fecal microbial communities from Wisconsin, USA - Go1022A metagenome | ecosystem: Host-associated > Mammals > Digestive system > Large intestine > Fecal | place...
AATTCTTTCTTCGGGAGCACGCAAAGCAAGCTCCGCACGCTTATAATCCATAAATCCGGTCGGCTTACCCATTATGCCTTCACCTCCTCAAATACCTTCAGGGTGGCAGCGTCTGCGCTCATCCCCTGCTGCAGATACTCATTAAGCTTCTGCGTAACAAGCTTATATTCTTTAGGAATAACCTTGACAAATTTATCCTGATATTCATCCCAGTTATCCAAAATCTCTAAAGCCAGCTTACTGCCGGTATACTCTGCATGCTGCAGCAGCATTTTCTTTACCGTCAGGCTGTCGCCGATTTCCTCCAGCTTTTCCAACAGCACGATTTCTTTATTGCAGTAGGTAGCAAAGTCACCCTGCATATCCAAAACATAGGCCGTACCACCGCTCATGCCGGCAGCAAAATTGCGTCCTGTACGTCCCAAAATAACTACCGTGCCACCTGTCATATATTCACAGCCATGGTCACCAACACCTTCAACAACAGCGTTCACGCCACTGTTACGGATGCAGAAGCGTTCACCGGCAGTACCGCTGATATACGCTTCGCCGCTCGTTGCACCGTAAAAGGCAACGTTGCCGATAATAACATTTTCATGCGGATTAAAGCGTGCATCACTGTCAGGATAGATAATCAGCTTGCCGCCGGAAAGTCCCTTGCCTACATGGTCATTGGCATCGCCCTCAAGCTCCAGCGTAACGCCCTTAGGCAGAAAGGCACCGAAGCTTTGGCCTGCGCTGCCCTTGAAGTGCAGGTTGATGGTGTCGGCTGGCAGTCCCTCGGCACCGTAGCGGCGGGTAATTTCACTGCCCAAAATCGTACCGACAACGCGGTCCGTATTCTTAATCGGCAGCGTAATCGAAACAGGCTTTTTCGTTTCCAGATTACTGCGGCAGATATTCAGCAGCTCGCGCATATCGAGCGATTTTTCCAGCTGGTGGTTCTGCTTTTTGGTGCAAACCTGGCTTGCACCGGGCTCAACCTCCGGCTTGTACAGCAGCGGTGCCAAATCCAGATTCTTATTCTTCCAGTTGCGCTCCTCTGCCGGCTTGGGCAGCAATACCTCGGTACGGCCGACCATCTCGTCGATAGTGCGGAAGCCGAGCATCGCCATATATTCACGAACCTCCTGCGCAATGAAGTGCATGAAGTTGACAACATATTCCGGCTTGCCATGGAAATTCTTGCGCAGCTCCGGATCCTGCGTTGCTACGCCCATCGGGCAGGTGTTAAGATTGCATACGCGCATCATAATACAGCCGATAGCTACCAACGGTGCTGTTGCAAAGCCGAATTCTTCCGCACCCAGCAGAGCGGCGATAATAACATCGCGTCCTGTCATCAGCTTACCGTCTGTTTCCAGTGTTACACGGTCACGCAGATTATTCAGCAGCAGCGTCTGGTGTGTTTCCATAAGCCCCAGCTCCCACGGCAGTCCGGCATGATTGATGGAAGTACGCGGAGAAGCACCGGTACCGCCATCATAACCGCTGATAAGTACAACATCGGCGCAGGCCTTGACTACGCCGGCAGCAATTGTACCGACGCCAACCTCGCTTACAAGCTTGACGCTGATGCGGGCACGTGGATTAGCATTCTTCAGGTCATGAATCAGCTCAGCCAAATCTTCAATGGAATAGATATCATGATGAGGCGGGGGAGAAATCAGGCCGATGCCTGCCGTCGTACCGCGGCATTCGGCAATCCAGGGATAAACCTTGCCGCCCGGCAGCTGTCCGCCTTCACCCGGCTTAGCGCCCTGCGCAATTTTAATTTGGATTTCGTCCGCATTGACAAGATAATTGCTGGTTACGCCAAAACGGCCGCTGGCAACCTGCTTAATTGCGCTGCGCTTGCTGTCACCATTAGGCAACGGTGCAAAACGGCTGGGATTCTCGCCGCCTTCGCCTGTATTACTCTTGCCGCCGATACGGTTCATAGCTATTGCCAGACATTCATGTGCTTCCTGACTTAAAGAGCCGTAGCTCATAGCACCGGTCTTGAAGCGATGACAAATGCTTTCTACAGATTCTACCTCATCAATATTTACCGGCAGACGCTGCGGCGTAAAGGTTAGCATACTGCGAAGATTCTGGTTGGCAAAGGCACTGCCGCGCAGCTGCTTGCTGAACTCCTTAAAGAGCTTATAATCACCGGTCTTGCAAGCCTGCTGCAGCTTAACAATCGTTTCCGGATTAAGCATATGCTGCTCGCCGCCGTTACGCCATTGATAATGCGAACCTGATTCATAGCTGAAAAGATCAATGTTTTGCTCAGCAAAGGCAGGCTCATGACGCATAGCAACCTCTTTGGCAATCTCATCCAGGCCGATGCCTTCAAGACGCGACGGAGTTCCGGTGAAATATTCTTCAATAACGGCACTGCTGATACCGATAGCTTCAAAAATCTGAGCGCCACGATAAGACTGTACAGTAGAAATACCCATCTTCGACAGGATTTTTGCAATGCCGTGAGTGCAGGCGCTGATATAATTTTCAGCAGCCTTTGCAAAGCTGATATCCAGCATTCCGTCAGCACACATATGCTCCAGGCTTTCAAAAGCAAGATACGGATTAATACCGCTGACGCCATAGCCTAAAAGCAACGCCATATGGTGTACCTCGCGCGGCTCAGCAGATTCTATGATAATAGAAGCACGCAGACGCGTACCGTTTTTAATCAGATGATGATGCAGACCTGCACCTGCCAGCAAGGCAGGAACCGCTGCCATATCTTTAGTAATGCCGCGGTCGGATAATATCAAAATGCACTTGCCGTCCGCAATGTTTTTGTCTGCAGCGGCAAAGATTGTATCTAAAGCCTGCTTTAAGCCGGCACCGCCATCAGCAACCTTGTAAAGCATAGGAATTGTTGCTGCCTCGAAATTAGGAATATTCTTCAGCTTAGCAAGCTCAATATTGCTTAATACCGGAGATTCGGCAGAAATCTGGTGGCAGCTTTCCGGCTGTGGATCAATCAGATTCAGTTCCGGACCGATACCGCTGGTTGTATCCGTAAAAACCTCCTCACGGATAGCATCGATAGGAGGATTCGTTACCTGCGCAAAGAGCTGTTTAAAGTAATTATATAAAAGCTGCGGCTTTTCACTGAGCACTGCCAACGGTGCATCATTGCCCATTGCTCCCAACGGGTCAATCCCCTTCTGCGCCATAGGACGCAGAAACTTAGTCAAATCCTCCAGCGTATAGCCAAACGCACGCTGACGCTGCATCAATGTCTGTGAATCCGTCACCGGCAGTTCACTCTTAAGCGGAATATTTTTCAGCTTGATGGAATTTTCTTCCAGCCATTTACGATACGGATGCTCGCAGGCAATTTGGTGCTTAATCTCATCGTTGCCGATAATGCGTCCCTGCTCCGTGTCAATCACCAGCATCCGTCCGGGACGCAGGCGGTCTTTTTTTACAACAGTTGCCGGATCAATATCTACTACACCGACCTCAGATGCGAGAACGATAGTATCATCATTTGTAATATAATAACGCGACGGTCTGAGACCATTGCGGTCCAAAGCAGCACAAATAGTACGGCCATCAGTAAAGGCCATAGCAGCAGGTCCGTCCCACGCCTCAATCAGTGAATTATGATATTCGAAGAATGCCTTCAGGTCATCATCCAGATGCGGATTTTTGCCCCACGGCTCAGGAATCATCATCATAACGGCATGTGGCAGACTGCGTCCGCTCATCAGCAAAAACTCCAAAACATTGTCGAACATGCCGGAATCGGAACCGGTTTCGTCAACAATCGGCATAACCTTTTGGATATCATTACCCCAAAGACTGTTGCCGCACATTGTCTGACGCGCACGCATCCAGTTGATATTACCGCGCAATGTATTTATTTCACCGTTATGCATCAGATAACGGTAGGGATGAGCTCTCTCCCAGCTGGGAAATGTATTAGTGCTGAAACGGGAATGGACAAGAGCCATTGCTGTCTCGATAGAGCTGTCCTCCATGTCCGCATAAAAGGTTTGCAGCTGCTGTGTTGTCAGCATGCCTTTGTAGACAATAGTACGCGAGGACAAACTGGAAACATAAAAGTACTTGCCGCCGCGCAGCTTGCCGTAACGGATATAATTCTCGGCCTCACGGCGGATGCAGTACAGTTTGCGCTCAAACGCATTCTCATCAATATCCAGGCGGTCCAGGACATCAGCCGACGGACGGATAAAAACCTGTGCCATAAAAGGCATGCTCTGGCGTGATTTTTCACCCAAAACCTCCGGATGCACCGGCACCTTACGCCAGGCAATAATGCTCTGACCGTTCGCTTCAACGATACGCTCAAAGTGGCGCTGAACATTTTCTCTTTCTACAACATCCGGCGGCAGGAAAATAAAACCGACGGCATATTTACCTGCTTCCGGCAGCTCCACATCCTGCTTGGCGCATTCCTTGACAAAAAAGTTGTGCGGAATCTGCAGCAGCACACCGGCACCGTCACCGGAGTTCATATCTGCTCCCTGACCACCGCGATGGTCCATGTTATGCAGAACCACCAGAGCCTGTCTTAAAATTTTATTAGACTTCTTGCCCTTAATATTGGCAACTACGCCAACACCGCAGGCATCGTGTTCAAACCAAGGATCATACAATCCCTGTTTCTTGGGCAGCGAAGTATTCATAATAAATTCCCCTCTCAAAGCATTTTATCAGTAAATCTATTAACAGTTCTATTAGTGTTTCTATTAAAGACCACCATAGCAACTGTAATTTTAATTATAATACCGCACTATTATGAATGCAAATTGTATACATGTATATTTACTTGTATAACAAAAGTTCTATAAAAGGCAATTTTCTGAAAGAAGTAGTAATGAGAATAATCAACAGACTTACGTTCAACTTTAGCGGTTGAATATTTAGCGGAACAAAAAAGAAAAAGCCTGAAAAGCACAACTAAAAGTACTTTCCAAGCCTTTTCATCTTTTCTGTCATAAGCAATATCAATGACACTGCATTATTAAATGATTAACCTCAGCGTCTGGAAATTGCTATCTTGCCATTGTTAAGAACTCTCAATATATCCTCGCTGAGTGCCTTCTCCAAAGCATAGGCAAATGTTTCCTCCACTACCTTGGTAAATTTACTGCAGCCAAATCTTCTGGCGCCTTCTCTTGCTAATTCTTCTCTTTGCATACTGCCATTTTCACGGATGGCAACATAAAGCCCATTAATCAGCTCTTCTGTGCAAACCTGCTGCAAATTACGTTCGCCAATTTCACGATAAATATTATAGAGTTCAGGCTCCTGCTGCACATTCCACACGAAATCTTTATCTCTGTCATGCACAACACTAACATTCATCTCTGTAATTATTTCCGTAAACAGATTATTAAACTTCTGACTAGCTTTATTAAAGCTCCAAAGCTTCATAACCCTTTCCCGTAAAGCAGTAAATTCAATGGGAGCTTCCTTAGCAAGAAGCTTGAGAATAACATTTTTTACCATTTCTCTATTGGCAGCCTGGTAAAAATCATTTTGTTCTCCCTGTAGCTTGATATTGGCCAGCTTATATTCTTTCGGTCCGCGTCTTGACAGCTTTCTCTTCAGCGTCTGCCCATCAGTCTGAGAAGCATCTGTACTACCTTCAGTCTTTGTGTTTTCAGCAGTACCCGCATCCTCTGTAATATTAGCATTCGCAGTTTCAGCTTCCGCAGGATCTGTTGAAGCATTTTCTCCGGATGCAGGTTCTGCAGACTCCACTTCAGTATTTTCTACTACGGCAATCACCGGCTGGTCCGGCTGTTGAGCCGCAGACGTTTCCGCAGGCTTTGTTGCAGACGGAACAGGTACTGCCTGAGACATTACTGCAGTGCTGATTTCTGACTGTATAAAAACAATATCTGAATCCTCATCTTCTTCAGGCTCCAGTTCAGCGACAGCAGTCTGCTCCTGTACATCGTCCGGCTGCTGCTCTTTTATGCTTTGCTGTGAAGCTTCAAAATCCTTGCGAGCTGTCTCACGCTCATCACTAAGCAATGCCTGGATTTTTCTCTTTACCAGTTCCGGGTCATCCAGCCAGTCAAGCACCCACAAGCGCAGCAGCTTCCAGCCCAAGCGTTGCAAAATACTCGGCTGCAATACAAAGCGGTCTCTGGCAGTAGCTGCCTCCTTGCAATTTTCACTATCCAGTAAAATTCCCAGCAAATACACCTCAGAATTATAAGGATTAATAACACCTATATCCATTTTAAATTCAGAATTACCAATGTCACAACTAACCTCATACCCCATAGCTTTTATAGCCTCAGCAATTTCTGCAACAACATACTCCGCATTTTCTGCTTGCGTAATCGTCTTTTTATTCATACGAAGTGTTTTGCGGTTTTCGGCATAATCAAGAAATTCCTTAAGATTGCGTACACCCTGAGCTGTTACATCATTACGTATTTGCTCCGGCCGCAAAACAGAAAAAATAATCATTTCCTGACGCGAACGTGAAACTGCAACATTCAGGCGTCGCCAACCGCCATCACGATTCAACGGGCCGAAGTTCATTGTCAGCTTGCCGTCTTTATCCGGCGCGTACCCAATCGAAAACAAGATAACATCTGCTTCATCACCCTGTACATTCTCAAGATTTTTGATGAAAACTTCTTGCGAAATATTATAGGCTGACAAGTCCTCATTTTCCGGCAAGTGTAACGTTTTCTCCAGCATATCCTCAATATAGGTCTGCTGTTTGATATTGAAGGTAATAACACCTATACTACGCTTGCGCAGCTCCGGATCACGATAGCGTCTTAAAATTTCAGCTACTATCGCCTGTGCCTCAGCCTTATTGCAGCCTGATTTACGGTCATAAAAGCCATCAGGATGCACTATTTTTACTTCAGATACAAGGTCATCCGGTGTTGGGAAGGTATAAAGACTGCTGTCATAATATTTAGCATTACTAAAAGCAATCAGACTTTCATGCTGTGAACGGTAATGCCATTTCAATTCAGTAACGGGCATAGAAATAGTCTGACAATCTATCAGAAGGCTTTCCATATCCTCTACATCTTCATCGACATCTGTAATCCCGGCAGCAAAAAAGGTTGTCGGCGGCATTTGCTTCGGATCACCTACAACTATAGCATCTATGCCACGAGCAATAGCACCTACAGCTTCACTTGTCGGTATCTGTGAAGCCTCGTCAAAAATTACCAGATCAAATTTGGGAAAATCAATAGCTAAATATTGGGCAACAGAAATCGGATTCATCAACATACAGGGTGCTATCTCCGGCAGCAGAGTTTTTATCTCGCTGAACAACTTACGAATCGGCTTATTTCTGCCTTTACCCTTAATAGCTTTCTTAAGCACGCCTATTTGCTCAGCATAGCTATTGTCATTCACTACAGAAGCAACCTTGTGACGCAGCTTTAATTCAATTTCATCAATGCATGCCTTTTGATATGTTTCAATAACCTCACGATAACGCTTTATCATCTCGTTATATTTTACGCCATAAAAATCAGCAAGGCGCTCATCCTCAGCTAATGTTTGCATCACCAGATTATAGTACAGAGAATAAGCAAAAGCAGCCTCAATATCTCTGTCAGTGATTTTTGCATGCTCAAAAGCCTCTACAACACCATCAAGCCCCGCAGCTTTTAGTTTAGCAGCAACGGCATTATATGCACTTCTGCTTCTCAGCCTGCCAACATTTGCAGCAAATCTTTCCAGCATTTTCTCCAGACTGTCAAGCGCAAAGAATGGCTTATTCCATACAGCATCGGACACATCATACTCTCTGACAAAATGCCCCAGCCTATCGGCAAAACCAACCAGCTTTTGCACCTGCATTTGCAGCTCACAGCTTTCTGCTACATGAATAAAAATATCTAAAGGAAGCTTAAGCTCATTCTTATGCTCATTATATTGCTGTATAAAAGCCATAGTTGCGGTGATAGCACTTTCAACAGCAGCGCTGTCGGTATTAACACCGTTATACATGCTGCCAAGATAAGCTTTCACGCGCTCTCCCAAAAGCAATACCGCATTCCCTTTATCAACAAGACCGCTAAGATAATTGTAATTGTATTGCATTACCTCACGCTTGATAACCACGCCAGGCTTAGCAAAATGCTGCAAATCAGCCAAAAGGCGATTACATTTGCCTTCTAAATCGCCCATCTTCACAGCAAATTCCCATGCTGTTTTGGCTCCCCTGATATCCATTTGCAATACCTGTAAGTCAAAATATTGCTCACAAGCAGCCAAATCTTTTTTATAGGCCTCCAAATGACGTAAAAATTCCTGAAGTTTAGAAACTGCCTGTTCAGGTGTCTCGCTCGTAGCCATGGCAGGCAGCAGATTCTGTGGTAAAACCAAAGCTTGCCAACTATGCAGACGCTTTAATAAATCATGAAAATCTATCTCATTGATTTCCATTCCTATAGCAGCAAAAAATGATTGCAAAGCACTTTTTGCTTCCGGTATTTCCACATGCAAGTCATCAACCTGTTTGCTGAATTCCTGCCTTAACAGCATGGAATACGCAGTACCGTTATAGCCATCCAAAGCACTGTCATAGCTGCCGCCCATTTCCAGCATAGCGCCTTTATATTCGCGCACTAAATTCTGCCATTGCAGCACCTGCGCATGTGTCGGAAGTTTCGGAACGCGTTCAAGACGGATTTTCCCTTTTTCTGCAACATTCTGCTTCAAAATTGTTATTGCCTGATACAAGGATATGCCATACTCGCGCTGTCCATGCATAGCATTAATAATCGCATTCAGATTTGTACGCAGCTTACGAATTTCCGCTATTGCTAAAGCATATTCCCTGCTGCTGACAGCACCGTCTGTAATCTCCAGCGTTTTTTCCAGACGTGCAAGCACCGAAAGCTTATTAGCATCCTCAGAATGCAGTGATAAGCAAAAATGCGCCAGTCCCAGCTCATCTAAACGTTTTTTGACGACATCCAACGCTGCCTTCTTTTCAGCAACAAAAAGTACTTTTTTATCGTTATACAAAGCATTAGCTATAAGATTGGTGATAGTCTGTGATTTACCGGTACCAGGAGGTCCCTGCAGAACAAAGCTTTCACCGCTCAAAGCCTTGGCTATAGCAACCAGCTGCGACGAATCGGCACTCGAAGGCACCAGCATATTATACTTTTCCGCAACCTGTTCAATATTAGCTTCCGTAATTTCTTCATTTTTAGGAGTCCATTTACGTCCACCATGCAAAAGGCTGTCAATAACCTTGTTTTGTGCCAGCTCAGCAGCATGGTTATGAATGTCACTCCACATTACAAATTTGGCAAAGGAAAAATGTCCCAAAGATGTATCCATTTCAACATCCCACTTGAATTTATCCTTGACTGCCAATTTGATTTTGTTCAATATCAGCTCAATATCTACGCCATGCGCATCCAGCGGCAACGGGTCTAAGCCATCAATTTCTATGCCAAAATTTTGCTTTAAAAATTCCAGCAGAGTAACATTAATCTGAGTTTCTTCCTGTCTGCTGCGTAATATATAACTGTCATCAGCACTGTTTCGAACTACGTCTACCGGGACAAGAATCAAAGGTGCATACAATGCCTCATTGCTTATATAGTTATCAATACAAGCACACAAGTCTTCATCATTTTCAAAACCTTGCTTAGGAATTTTCATTTCTTCCGCAAACCAACGCAACTCACCTAATACAAGATACAAGGTATTAGCGCCATTTTCTTCTATACTGCGTTTGGCGATTTTAACCGTATTTTTCAAGCGCTTTGCCAACTCTGCTACATCGCCGGCTTTCAAAAACAGTTGCTCTCGTGTAAAGCTGGTATCTATAAAATAACCAACAGCATAATTTAAAGCTCTATTAACAGCTTCTTTATTATCCTTCAACATCTCTTTTTTGATACCAAACTCTGCTAACTTTTTCTCAAAACTTACATTTATTTCTTTTTCAGCAAGAGGATTTTCAAGTATATCCGCAAAATCATAACGCAAATGGAAAGCAAGTCCGTCAGCAAGTCTATCCTCAAGTCTGCCAATATCATGCCAAGCTATAGGCAAATTATTACTGTAAAGCTTCGGTATCCTGAAAGCATTGCCCTGCTCATCCTGCACATTAACATAGCGTCGTTTATATATACTGATTAAAGGATTCGTCAGTGAAACATCCAGCAGCTTCTTTTCCCAATACCGCTGCTTCGCATAAGCCTTGCTGTCCTCAGGCTCTATTTGCTTTACTGCCTGAAGCCGGATTTCAGGCTTTTCAGCCTTCTGTAATACAAATTCATTAACATCCGGCTTTGGCTGCTCTTCTGCACTGACAGCCAAAGCAATCGGTCTGACAGGGTTTTCATTGCGCTTACGCAAGCTATCAATATCCAAAGCATAATTGAATTTCTCAGGCTCATCCAGGTAAGATTTTGCTTCTTTCATTGCACCTTCAAAATTCGTTCCGTCAACACAAAAATTAACACAATTTACCAAAAAGATTCTTGGATTTCCCTTAGCAGTTTTTTCCAGCATCAATTGACAGCTGTTCGTATAACCGCCAGCAAATCTGTCCTCAGCAGTTTCTCCCAGCCAACAGCCGGCAAAGGCATGCCCATGTACGATTATAAGCAAAGGATGCAGACCGGCCGCCTCCAAGCAGGAAGCATATAAAACAGATAAATCAAGACAAGTCCCCTTATGCTCCTCCAGTACTTTATGCGGCAGCCGCACCCTCTGTGCCATATCAAAGCTTGCCGGTGGATTGTTATATACAATACCGCTTTGGCGTAAAGCCTCATAAATTGCCGCCATCATATTCACAACCCTTTGAGGATCAACAGACTGATAGCCTTCCAAAGACGATGCTTCGCCCCAGTCAGACAGTACCTTAGCCGCCTTTGTAAGTACAGCAGAAACTGCAGGATGATTAGGCATAACAAACGCCGCCAGCGTTTCACTGCTGAATTTAGAGCCTGCCCATTCATCACAGGCCAATAATTCTACAGGCCAACGTTTTTGTGCCACAATTTCTCCCTGATATATAATCTCTATATTGAGCATACCAAGCTGCTTTTCCGTCAGCTTAAGCAAATAGCTGGTTTTAAAGCTGATAGCAGGTACGAATTCACATACTTCACCTGCCGGCAGATCTACAGCACCTTCCACAACATAGGCATAGTCTGGATCAAAGCTTATTCGGATAACAGCGCTATTTAAATCAAATTTAGTATTATTCGCTATTTGAAGATTTTTAATAAGCTTTTCTCCATTTTGCTGGAGAGCATAATTAAAGACGAGCGTACCTTGACACCCATCATTAATCTCTATAGCAATATCTTCTGAAGAAAAAGTTACGGAGAGCACCTCATTTTCAGATTCTCTCACTCCTGCCTTTATATCTTTTTGCATACGACCGTCCTTTGAAAAATACGCATCCATATAATTGCTCCTTATCTTTGCTTGACATCTATATTTTGCCAAAGTTGTTAATTTAAGTCTATTTTTAATATTAGACACATATCTTTTTATTCCTCTATTTATATCAGAAAACTTTTTATAATTCACATCAGAATTCTTTTTCTTAAGAATATCATCTTCCGTAACATTTAGTACACTTTTTTCTCTTTCTATTACACATAGATTGTTTTTCTAGACATTTTTAACTTTGTACTTGACAAACCGTGAAATTGTTGCGATAATGTGAAGAACACAGCGACGTGTTTGTTTTAATTTAAGAACAAAAAAAAATGCAATGACCGGGAAAATTTACCTGCCCCAGCATCCAGAGAGACGGCGTATGGTGCAAGCCGCCAGCAAGCAGGCAAAGAAGCTCACTCGCGAGCAGCTTCTCTGAACCAAGTAGGAGCAGACGTTTCCAGCACGTTACGCTGCCGATTCGCTAATCGGGAAAATTAAGTACAACTTAGGGTGGTACCGCGAAAAAACTTCGCCCCTATCTGCAAGCGCAGATAGGGGCTATTTTATTTCACTAACTATGTAAATTAATCACTGGTTGCTTTATCAGCAGCACCTAAAGAAAGAAGGACTAACTTATGGGAATGACAATGACGCAAAAAATCTTAGCCAAGCACGCTCACCGCGACAGCGTAAGCGCCGGCGACCTGCTTGTTTCTCAAGTAGATTTAGTATTAGCAAATGATATTACCGGTCCCCCGGCTATAAACGAATTTGAAAAAATCGGTAAACCGGTATTTGATAAAAACAAAATTGCCCTGGTTCCGGACCATTTCTCTCCCTGCAAGGATATCAAATCTGCAACCATGTGCAAGCGTATGCGCGACTTCGCCCGCAAGCACGAAATCAAAAACTACTTTGAAGTAGGCCAGATGGGTATCGAGCATGCACTGCTGCCGGATAAGGGCCTTGTTGCTCCCGGCGAAATCGTCATCGGTGCCGATTCCCACACCTGTACCTACGGCGCACTCAATGCTCTGAGCACCGGTATGGGCCAGACCGATATCGGCTGCGCTATGGCCAGCGGTACTTCCTGGTTCAAGGTTCCGCAGGCTATCAAGGTTAACCTGACCGGCAAGCTGCCGAAATACGTTAAAGGCAAGGACATCATCCTGACCATCATCGGTATGATTGGCGTTGACGGTGCCCGTTACCAATCTTTGGAATTCACCGGTGAAGGCGTCAGCGAGCTTTCGATGGCCGACCGTCTGACTATCTGCAACATGGCTATTGAGGCCGGCGGCAAAAACGGCATTTTCCCCGTTGATGAAAAAACCATCGAATTCTTAAAGGAACGCGGCGTAACCCGTGAATGGGAAGCAGTTAATGCCGACGAAGACGCTGAATATGCCCGCGTACTCGATATTAAGCTCGACGAGCTTGTTCCTGTTGTTGCTTATCCGCATCTGCCGGAAAACACTCATCCTGCTAAGGAAGGTCATGCAATCAAAATCGATCAGGTTGTCATCGGTTCCTGCACCAACGGCCGTTTGGAAGATCTTGAACAGGCTGCCGAAATTCTCAAAGGCCACAAGGTTTGCGACCATGTGCGTATGATTATCATCCCGGCAACCCAACAGATTTATCAGGAGGCTATGCACCGCGGCTACATCGATACCTTTATTGATGCAGGCGCAGCCGTTTCCACTCCGACCTGTGGTCCCTGCCTGGGCGGTTACATGGGTATCCTCGCAGCAGGCGAGCGCGCTGTTTCCACCACTAACCGCAACTTCCGCGGCCGCATGGGCCATGTCGACAGCGAGGTTTATCTGGCAAGCCCCTATACCGCTGCAGCCAGTGCCATCACCGGTTATATCACCAGCCCTGAGGAGGTAGTAAAATGAGCAAAGTTTGGCGTTACGGCGACCACATCGATACAGACGTTATTATCCCGGCAAGATATCTGAACATTGCCGATTTCAAAGAATTAGCAGAGCACGCTATGGAGGATGCGAAGGAAAACCTGGAAATTAACTTCGCTGCCAACGTACAGCCCGGCGACTACATCGTAGCAGGCAAAAACTTCGGCTGCGGTTCCTCTCGTGAGCATGCTCCGGTAGTATTAAAGGTTAAGGGCATCAAATGCATCGTAGCAGACAGCTTTGCCCGTATCTTCTACCGCAATGCGATTAACATCGGCCTGCCGGTGCTGGAAATCGGCGCCGACGTAGAAAAGATTGAACCCGGTGACGAAATTGACGTTGATGTCAACAATGGTGAAATCAAAATCCTCAATAAAAATATTACGATCAAAACAAAACCGCTGCCGGAATTTATCCAGCATATCGCAGACTGCGGCGGCCTGATTAATTATATTAAAGGAGAAAACAAATAATGAAGATTTGCTTACTGCCCGGTGACGGCATTGGTGTAGAAATTGTTGATGCAGCGGTAGAGGTTCTCGACGCTGCTGCCAAAAAATTCGGTTTTGAAATTGAATATGACAAGCAGCTCATCGGCGGCTGCGCAATCGACGCAACCGGCGTTCCCCTGCCGGAAGCAACCATTGCCAGTGCTAAGGCTGCTGACGCTGTGCTGCTCGGTGCTGTCGGCGGACCTAAATGGGATAATGTTGCTCCGGATATCCGTCCGGAAAAAGGCCTGCTTGGTATCCGCAAAGCTTTGGGCCTGTACTGCAACTTGCGCCCGATGACCGTTTCCAAATTCACCGCGCATCTTTCTCCGCTGAAAACGGAACGTGCCGAAGGTGCCGACCTTTTAATCGTACGCGAGCTTACCGGCGGCATCTACTTCGGTGAGCACAACGAAGCGCACCTCAACGCTGACGGTGTTGAGGAAGCAAGCGACATTGAGCTTTACACCCGTCCGGAGGTAGAACGCATTGCCCGTTTTGCTTTTGAAGCTGCAAAAAAACGCCGCGGTAAAGTAACCAGCGTAGATAAAGCCAACGTATTGGGCTCCAGCCGTATGTGGCGTAAAATCGTTGCCGAAATGCAGGCTAAGGATTATCCGGAAATCGAGCTGAACAATTTCTATGTTGATAACTGCGCTATGCAGTTAGTGCTGAATCCGAAGCAATTCGACGTTATCTTGACCAACAATATCTTTGGCGATATTCTCAGTGACGAAGCCAGCACAATCGCAGGCAGCATCGGCCTGCTTCCGAGCGCCAGCCTTGGCGACGGCACCGGCATGTACGAGCCTATCCATGGCAGTGCGCCTGATATTGCCGGTCAAGGCATTGCTAACCCGCTGGCAACCATTCTCAGCGTTGCTATGATGCTGCGCTACTCCCTGAACCAAAATGAAGCAGCAGACGCTATGGAAGCAGCTGTTGACGCAGTTATGGAGCAGGGCTACCGCACACCGGACCTTTATGCAGAAGGTCTGAAGAAGGTATCCACCTCTGAAATGGGCCACCTGGTTGCTCAGGAGCTGCTGAAATAAACATTAACGGTATAACGCCATCCCCTCAGCGTTTACCAAAGCATTTCTACCCGTAAGCCTTCCGTTTGGGGCTTACGGGTAAATTTTCCAGCATTTAGGCATTATTATATTTTGATTTTTTTGTTTTTTGGATTTTCTTACGATTGTTGTGGTGTATTATGATGCAAATTTCAACTGAAAATATCGATTCCGTGTATACTAATAGTATTTCAAGCAATGTTGCAGCCTTCCGTCAAGGCTTGCACGATGGCATACCTATAGGATTGGGTTATTTTGCCGTAGCCTTTTCTCTGGGAATTATTTGCCGCACATCCGGTCTTTCTGTATTACAGGGCTTTTTAACAAGCCTGCTCAATAACACTTCAGCCGGTGAATTTGCCGCCATTACCCTCATAGGGCAAAACGCCAGCTATACAGAAATAGCTCTGGTCACACTCATCGCCAATGCACGCTACATGCTGATGAGCTGCGCTCTTAGTCAAAGACTCAGTGCCGCGCAAAGCTTTATCCATCGTCTGGTCATCGCCTTCGCTGTAACGGATGAGCTTTTCGGTATAGCTATCTCCCGTCCGGGGGTTTTGAACCCATACTATTACTATGGCGGTATGGCCGTAGCAATTCCGGGCTGGTCGATTGGCACAGCCTGCGGCATTATCGCTGGTGCTGCGCTGCCAGAACGCATTGTCAGCGCACTGAGTGTAGCACTGTTCGGCATGTTCCTTGCTATCATCATGCCCCCTGCACGCGAAAGCCGTATCATTTTAACTGTTGTAATCACAAGCTTTATCGCCAGCTTCGCAGCAACATATATGGAGCCGTTGGCACAGCTTACCGGCGGTACGCGTACCATTATCCTCACTGTAGTCATCGCAGCAACCGCTGCTTATCTCAGGCCGGTACAGTCCCAGCAAAAGGAGGCTTAGCAAATGGAACACAATATTTACATTTATATTGCAGTCATGGCGCTTGTTACCTATGCTATCCGTGTGCTTCCGCTCACACTCATCCGTAAGGAAATCAAAAATCCCTTCATCCGTTCGTTTTTATATTATGTCCCCTACACGACGCTCGCAGTAATGACCTTTCCCGCTATCCTGCAGGAAACACAGACACCTGCTGCAGGTGCGCTTGCCCTCGGCGTCGGCGTTGCCACCGCCTGGCGCGGCATGAGCCTTTTCCATGTGGCTTGCTGCTGCTGCGCAGTAGTGTTTATCGTAGAGTTTATCATGGTGCCGTAAAGTGCCAAAAGCCGCCGGCTCAGGAAATTTTTCTCCGGGCCGGCGGCTTTTTGTATTACTCTAATCAACGTGCGTTTAATCCCAATTCGTTAATCAAGGCGCGTTGCAAAAGATTAGAAAAATTGATATCGTTATCTATTGCCATATTATTAAGCCATGCAGGAATCGAGAGCGTCTTTTTTACAGCCTTCGCATTATATTTTTTGTCATACGCCAGCTTATCAAAAGCAACCATCATCACAAACTGACTGCCATCCAGTTTAATTTCATTTGGTTTTGATGCCTGAGGATATTCTTCCGGTTTTTTACCTTCCAGCATCAAGCCAATCACTTCCTGCACCATCTCCAAAGCTTCTTCCAAAGAATCTCCTTGGGTATTGCAGCCGGGAATATCCGGAACATAAACAGATACGCCTACTTCCTCAGGTTCAAAAATTACCGGATAAAAATATTTTTTAGACATAATGCGCTCCTTTCTTCTCCTTATCGCTTTAATCCAGCCTGCTTTAAAATAGCCTGTTCTAAGCCTTTCTTTAATTCTTTAGTATGCAAAGGTACAGCAACGGTTATATTCCGTTGTGGATTAAAATATTTTTGGTGAGAACCATTATTGCTCTTCACATAAACAAAACCATTTTGTAAAAGCAATCTGATCATTTCTTTAGGGGTTAGTGGCATAAACGCAACCTCCTTTAATTAATTATACTACGTAATATTACGTATGTAAAGAAATGCACGCTGCAACAAAAAAGTCTTCGCACACATGCGAATATGCACGAAGACCAAAAGATTATTATAAAATTTTTATCTCACAGCAACCAGTGAAACATACCGAAATAAGAGAAGATACACAAAACAGAAACACCCAGCGCCGAAACACCGAACATTTTCATAAAAAGATTCTGCTGCTGCTTTTGGTTAGCATTGGCAGCCGAAGCATAAGCTGCCAACGCCAACGCACCGCCTGTAGAAAGCGGACTGATGGCAGCGACATGCGAAATCGTTGTAATAGAAGACGCCAGCTCCAACTCATTCACGCCGCCAAGCTGCTGGGCAACATGCGGCACTGTCGGCAGCAGCGTAGGCATAACAACACCGCTGCTTGAGCTGAACCAGCTCATAATACCAGAAGTAAGTCCCATAACAGCGGCAGCACTTTTAGCGCTCATCAGCGAAACAAGCACATTGGAAAGCACCTCAATACCGCCAAGATCTATAATCAGCTGCATCAAAACACCTACACCGGTAATCAGCAGCAATGTATTCCAAGGAATATGCCTGATGGCTTTGCTCTCATCGGAAACCCGCAAAAATGATAATACCGCAGCAACCGCAAAGCTGACCAAACCGACATTAATACGCAAAAGCATAACCATAAGCACCATCACGATAATACCGGCAATAGTCGTAAGCTGCTTTTTATTGAAGCAAGGAACCTCTTTTTTCTGCTCTGCAGCAGCAGAACGCAGTTTGTAGCCACCCAATAAAATATAGACAATAACGGCATAAATCGTAAAGGAAAGAATGCCATTCATAAGAAAATCATTTTCAATACCTGTCAGGCCGAATTCTGCGCACAGATTCGCACCGATAATACCGGTAGCAGCGAGTGGAGATAAACCGCCGGCGCAAGAACCCAAAACAGTTAAAGTTGAAAGCAGCACTGGACTGATTTTCATTTCCGCCGCCAAGGACATGGAGAAAACCATCATTATCGCCATAGTCGGCACAGAGCCGGGACCAAGCGCGGCAAGAATAATCGAGAACACATAGATAATGACAGGTATGAGATAAACACGCTTACCTGCCAAGGAAATTACCTTCTGCGCCAGCAAATCCAGACTGCCGTTAATCTGTGCCAGACTGAATAAATAGGTTACACCCAAAAGCATCAGGAACAAAGAAGCATTGAAGCCTTTAATAATTTCCGCATCACTGATGCCTGCCATACGTCCCAAAAGCAAGGCAAAAGCTATGCACAAAAGACCCGTATTCATCTTACGGATAAAACCAAGCATTATCGCCAGCAGTAAAAAACCCAAGGATAACAGAGCCATCGGAAACCTCCAAAAAATTTATTTGAGAGTGTATTTGAGAATGTAACAACGGGAATATTAAATATAACAGAATCGCTATTTATATAATAACACTTAGGAATTACTTTGTAAAACAGTAGTTTTGTTTAACTTATTCTTGTTTGGCATTAAAATTATTCCGCACGGGAATAGTCTTTTTATTATCGTCGCTGTGCAGATATAGGCTATGCTATTCCAACTCTTTAAAGTAAAATAGTTTATTTCCTGCAAAATAAATGATACAATAAATAATTGAGAGAAGATTAGACAATTTTCACGACTTTACCAAAGCTGTGAAAATTACATTATGGAGATGATTGCTTTGCCAAATTATGCAGATATCAACGGACGGCCGATGAAGAAGCTGCAAATAGAACAATACCTGCGCAAGCTGCAGCTCAACGACTTTGAGCCGGCTGTTCATTTAGCAACCCTGACTAAATTGCAGGACGCGCACCTCAAATATATTCCCTATGAAAATTTTGACTGTCTTAACGGCAAAATCACCTCGCTTAAACGCCAGGATATGTTCAATAAGGTTATTA
>Ga0129310_1001658_pt1 | contig 18690 bp, 28 predicted proteins | sample Go1ome_2_FD_94433 | JGI IMG/M metagenome (GOLD analysis project Ga0129310, IMG submission 94433) | Western lowland gorrila individual fecal microbial communities from Wisconsin, USA - Go1022A metagenome | ecosystem: Host-associated > Mammals > Digestive system > Large intestine > Fecal | place...
CGTTCTCGCTGGTCTGCTTGTCCTGAATTACTTGATAGCGCATCTGAGCGGCGGGCGGCAGACTTTCAAGCGAAATCTGAAGCGTTTTGCCGCTTCTGCCTTTACCGCTTGTATATCGGTGTTCAAGTATATCGCTGTAAGCCTGTTCTCTGACGGCTCTTTCAGTGATTTCAAGAACATATGCGGCATCAATGGTGGAGATCCATGTCACGGTTCATCACCACCAAGCTGCGTGCAGATAAGCTCCAGAAAGTCAATACCAAGAACTTGCGATGTTGAATAGATCGTTGAAACGCTTGGTGAAGCCTTACCTCTCATGATTCTGTTCATAGCAGCGTAAGTAATACCGCATTTTCTCGCAAGCCACGCCTGAGGACGTTCCTGCTTGTCAAGTTCCGCTTGAACAATCTCAGGGTACGTTTTTGTTGGTCTAGGCATTTTCTTGTACATTTTTTCTTTCACCCCTTTATTTTTTCGTTATAGTGTGGTATAATAGTAGTGCAAATATGGGAAACTCATATCTACAATTTTATTATACATGGGAAACGCATATTTGTCAAGTGCTTTTTATGTGTTTCTCATATTTTGGAGGAAAAAATGATTACATCTATTGGAGAAAGAATTAAGTTCATACGTAAACAGTATAAACTAACACAGACTGAATTTGGGAAAAAATTTGGAGTCAGTCAAACTCATATCAGCAAAATAGAGAAAGGTGAAGAAAATCCTTCCGAAACTTTAATAATGTTCATTTGTTCTTCTTTTTTTGTAAACTATGAATGGCTAAAAAACGGTACCGGACTTATAGAACCTGTGCCTAATAGCTCTGAAGATATAAATTATCAAAAATCAAAAAGGGCATTAGTAGAAATTGAAAATAATATGGATAAGTGGGGAAGCGATGTTGCATGGAATTATGCAAATTCTCTTGAAGCATTCTCCTATGTTCTATCACTATACAAGCCTGAATCCCAGGCTACTTTAAACTATGGTGCTCAAATAAGCTATTTCAATTATATTTCTCAAATAATTAATAGAATTCAATTTATAGTAATGCACGATGGAGAAATTCATCAAGACATGACCGAAGAAGACATCAATGCTATTTTAGTTCATCAGAATAAAATGATAAGACAAATTAGTAAGTTGCTTCACAATTTATCAAAGTCTATTTTTGATATTCATGATTTAGATTCAAACAAGATTTTCGATGATGAAGATGAATAACCAAAAGCAGTATCTTGCAAAATACTCAAATGCGAATTAGTTTTTTAGTTCCTTTATCAGAAAAAAATTAAAAATGCCCACAAATCGCTTAACTTTGCGGTTTGTGAGCATTTTTGTTTATTTTGCAAAAGTTCCTTTATCGGGTCAAAAAACGGCTTTTTCGGCATTTTGCGTGTCATTACAGAATTTTCCTACGAGCGGCTTAAAGCCTTTTATAATGCGCCTTTAAGGGGTGTTTTAATTTTTGGCTTTTTCCTTGTCATTTTGCTTTTTGTGTGTCGTAAAACAACAATACACCAGAGGAGAAACTAAAATGAACAGAAAGACAATAATTATTTCAGCGCTTTTGCTGTCGTTGATGATTTCCGGGTACTCCAACCAGTCCGAAAGCAGCCGGCAGACCTCTGTTCCGGTCACATCAGACGAAACCAGCGAGCCGGATACGCACGACATCACCGAGCAGGCGTCAGTTACGGAGAGTACCGAGCAGATTCCGGGCACGGTGGATACAACTGAGGCGCATTCCGTCGAAGCTTCTGACGTGGAGTTTGCTTTATATGGTCCAGGAGACGATAAGGTCGAGCCGTCGGAGATAACGCGCATAAATGCGTCTGACGAAGAGGACTACAAGGCGAATGGCATATCCGCCGACAACTGGATACAGGCGGAGGTCAGCGGATTTACCTACCTCGCAGAGCCGGGCGGCGAGTATAAGCGAATGAAGCTCGGCGATGAGATCTGCGGGCTTACCGTATTTGAAGCCGAGTGCGTATTTCTTAACGAAAATGATACCGCGACCGGGGCTTACAGTGACCAGCGCTATTTTTCCAGCGGATATGCTGAGTTTGAGGGGAGCGTCGCAGTATCGGGGACGCTGAGCGTGCTTCCAGAGGATAACGGCATGCTTGATGCAGGCTCCGTGATTTTCACGCCGGACAGTGATGTAAAGCTCCCGGTAATGAATTACCAGTACAGCGCAGAGACCGGCGTGGATTACGACCATCAGGCGATGTACCCGTACATCGTGCTGACTGATGTAACTCCGGAGAATGACGAGTCACATGCACTGCTGACGATGAATAACATTACGGTGTCGAGCATGGTAAACGGTTTTTCTGTAATGCGGGCGAACGCGTCTGACGTGACTTTTGACTGATTATATGAAAATCCGGCAGGGAGCACCTGCCGGATTTTGAGACCGTCGAAAAAGTCACTAAAGTGACTTTTCCGACGAACATCCCAGCTGCGCGCACGTCTTGGCGGCTTTGCCGCCAACCCGCACACTTACTGGGATAGAAGTGTTTTTTGCCCCGGGAGACCCGTGGCAAAAAACTGATTTTAAAAGCCCGCTTCGCGGGCAAAATCGTTTTTTTCGACAAGCTGAAAATCCGGCAGGGAGCACCTGCCGGAATTTTTAGTTTTAGTAGTTGTATTTCTTCCTCTTTGCAAGAAGGAAAATAACGGAGATGAAGAACGCACTGACCTCCGCGAACGCCACGGATATCCACACGCCGTCAAGCTTGAAGAATATCGGCAGAATGAGCACCGCGGCAAGCTGGAACACCAGAGTACGCAGGAACGAAACCGCCGCCGATATCGCACCGTTGTTCAGCGCCGTAAAGAACGACGAGCACCAGATGTTGAATCCGGAAAGCAGGAATGTGAACGAGAACAGTCGGAATGCGTGCACCGTCATATCGAAAAGCTCCTGGTCATATCCGACGAAAATTCCCGCGAGGACGGGCGCCAGAAGCTCTGCGATGATAACCATGATAACTCCGGCGGTGAGCATCGTCTTAATGCTCTTGGAGCGCATGTTCTTCAGTTCTGCGTAATTCTGCGCGCCGTAGTTGTAGCCGACGATCGGGGAAGTGCCTATCGAATATCCGATGTATACCGCCGCGAATATGAACTGTACGTACATCAGCACGCCGTACGCGGAAACTCCGTTTTCGCCTGCGAGAGTGAGGAGCTGATGGTTATACAGCATACTTACGATAGACGATGAAATGTTTGTCATCAGCTCGGAAGCGCCGTTTGAACATGCCTGGGCTATCGGGCGAAGCTCCAGCCTTGTGCGTACCATATGGAGTTTGCTTCCGTTGTTCTTTCGCAGGAAGAATATCAGCGGGAGAAGTCCGCCGACGGTCTGGCTGAGTCCGGTAGCAAGCGCCGCGCCGATTACTCCCAGCTGAAAAACGGCGATAAACAGCGCGTCCAGGATCATGTTGGTGCAGCCTGCGGCAACTATGATCACCAGTCCGAGCTTAGGGCGTTCCGCGGTTACGAGGAAGCTCTGGAACACGTTCTGGAACATGAACATTGTGTTGAATATAAGACATGTACGTGCGTAGGTCACGCAGTAGCCTATCATTTCGCCCTCGGCGCCGAGCAGCTCAGCGACCTGCTCCGCAAAGACGATGCCCAGAACGGAGGTCGATACTCCGAGGATCAGCGTGAGTATTATCATCATGGAGAATACGCGCCGTGCCTGGTTGTCGTTCTTTTCGCCGAGGTACTTTGCGACGAGGGCGCTGCCGCCGGTTCCGACCATGAATCCGACGCCGCCCAGGATCATAAGGAACGGCATGATAAGGTTTACGCCGGCGAACGGAGTTTTTCCGACGTAGTTTGAAACGAAGTATCCGTCAACAACGCCGTAAATCGAAGTAAATACCATCATTACGACGGACGGCAGACAGAATCTGAAAAGCCGTCCGAGCGTGAAATGGTCAGATAATTGAATTACATCCTTTTTCATTTTATTTCACCTATTCTTTTGCTCAGTATCTTATTGTATTTGTTTAAAATACGGAGGAACTCTTCCTGCTCCTCTGCGGAAAGCTCGCCCATCGTACGGCATTCGGCGGCTATTATTCTTCCGGCGGTGCGTTCCGCCATTTCACGTCCGGCGTCTGTCAGTGAAACGTCCTTGCAGCGTCTGCTGGCGCTCTCTGACATGGATATCAGCCCGTCCGACTCAAGCTTTTTGAGTGCCGAGTTGGTCGTCTGCTTCGGAACGCACATTGCTGCGCATATCTCGCGCTGACCGAGGGTTCCGCCTGCTTCATGGAGAAAATACATGATCCAGAATACGCTATCGGATAATCCGAACCGCTTGGCAGCCTTGTGGTAGATCTCGTTCTGCTCCATCCAGCGCCAGTTATATTCTGCAAGATTGTCGTGAACGCTCATTCTCATTTCCCCTTTCGTCCGAAATCGGACAAAGTATATTATAATCCGAAATCGGACGTTTGTCAAGCGGTTTTTAGTAATTTTTTATAATTCCTTCGTCTGGAAATTGTACGAAATGTCTTGAAAAGAAAAAGAGTGCAGCACCCATGGGGTGACTGCACTCTTTCAACAGCTATGACCATCAACTGAGGTCACAAAGATATTATATCACAAATCTAATCTTGTGTCAATGGCATTTTGGATTCTTAGCTATTGTTATTTGATATGGCTGATAAATCAATTGATACATATCAAACGTGATCTGAAGCAAGATATATAATAAAAAAACCACCGTAATAATACGGTGGTTTTGGCGGAGAAAGAGGGATTTGAACCCTACAAGAATGGCTTTTTACCGCCGTTTATAAGTACCGTGTTGTCTGTTGTGTTGTCTATTTTACAAAAAATCATGCTTCAAAGCTATCCATATCTTCACGCAATTTGGCTGCAAATTCCTCCATAGCAGATGGGAAAATATGTTCGTAAACTTTTTCTATCATGTCCGTTGAACCATGCCCCATGAGAGCCGCGATGTATTTCTGCGGCATTCCCATCAGCAGGCATTTGGAGCAGAAATGATGGCGGAGCGCATGGAAAGTCAGCCCCTTGTTAAGCATGTACCCTTTTCTGCTGTGCAGTTTCGACCAGTCACAGGAGATATTCGTGCTTTTCAGCGGAGTTACGTTGCCTTTTACAGCATGCTCCCGCAACTTCTTCGCCATTTCGGAAGATATCGGAATTTTCCTATAGCCAGATACGCTTTTGGGACCTTTGCGGCAGTAGGTGTTATCTTCACCAGGAACACAGGCTTCAACAACCTCAATGTAATCATCGTGCACACGGTCGAGGGTCAGCGCGGCAACCTCTGATGACCTCAAACCACACTGCGAAGCAAGCAGGAACGGTATTTCAAGCGGCGTGCCTTTGAGTTTCTGATACAGCGATTTTATTTCGTGCTGGTCTGGCACATAGATATCCGGCTTGACTTTTTGTGGGAGCGTTGTTCTTATAAGCAGTTCCGGGCGGTAGACTTTCAGCACCGACGACATCAATCCATGTGCATTTCGGCAGGATTTCGGGCTGTGTTCTTTCGCGTATTCATTCATTGCAAGCTGGATATCCTGCTGTGTTATTTCGGATATATTCATCGCCTGGAGACCTTGTAGGGCATTTCTCTGTACTATGCGATATCCCCTGATGGTGGACGGTGAGCACACCGCCGTTCTGCTGACGATGTACTCTTCCAGCGCTTCACCGAGGGTCTTTGTCTCCGCCTTTTCCTTGACCTCTTTCAGCTCCGCTTCGGCTTGCGCTATCTGGCGCAGGAGTTCGTTCTTATCTCTGCCGGAAAAGCGCCTGTACACTTTCTTTCCGTCTGTGTCCTTTCCCAGATAGACTTGAATAGAATACCACTTATACCGCTTGACCCGCCCGTTGACCTTTTCGGAGCGGGTTTCTTCTTTGAAGTTATAGTCTGCCATAATTATCTCCTTAAAAGCAATGCTTACATGGTTCGTAACCGTTTGCTTCGGCTTCTGATATCGTCATTCCCACAATGTCTGCCCTGCCCTCTATGTGGTAACAATCCGGCTTGTGGTATTTAGTGCCGTGTGGTGTAACATAAACAACTTCGGACTGTGGGTCGTCCTGGGCGGGTGTGGTTGAAGCTGACGTAGAAGCGGCGCTTGACACTGGCACAGTCGTTGACGATGTGCTGCTTGATGTGGCTGTTGTCGTGACCGTGCTTTCCCCCGGCTCCTGGGTTTCTGACGGAGATTCCGACGAGCTGTTATAATCATCTGGCACAACAGGAAGCAAATTGTTATTCTTTATTGAAAGCAATGCGCCGCATATAACAAAGCCTGCTGCGAAGCAAGCGACATATTTAAGCCACGAAAAGTTGTGACGCTTGGGCTGATTGAAATTTATGCGGTCACAAAGAAGCTTCTGTGTTTCTGTCACAGGCGCACCGGATTTCACGTTTTCAAAGTGCTCCAAAGCTTGGTCGGTCGTGAGTAAACCGGCTTTCAGGAGTTCATTCACGGAGGATATCCCCAGCTTATTCATTACGCATGCTGGGGCAAGCATTTCCGTGGCGAAATCATCGGCTTCGCGCTCCTGCATATCTGTTGTACTTGCGTCCCGGCTTGCTCCGATTATAGCGCGGTCAGATGTGTGGTTAAGGACGATATGCCCAAACTCATGACAAATGAACTGCACTTTTAAATCATATGGCAGTTCTTCGTCGTACAGAATTATTACTTTACCGTCCCAGCGTATAGTGAACGCAGGAAAATGCTTCGCTTTTTCGCTTGTACCAGTAGCTTCAAGAATTTTTTCGGAATGCTGATAAGAAGACAGCAGCCAGTTGGAACGGACAGCAATTTTTCTCAGAGTTTCCATTGTCAACGGCAGTTCCGTCACTTCGCTCTTTACAAGAAATTTGTCTGCTTCGGCAAGAATATTACGTTTAGTCATGGGGTTACCTCCAAAATAGATTTTATGCTTCTATTTTGCGACATAATCCGGCAAGACTTGCAAAGTAATTAATGCCAATTAATATTTTTTCTTGATTTGGTCGTTCAATTCATCGAATGCTTCTGATACCGCGCTATCTGTTTTAGCCTTATCGGCAACCGCAGTGAAGTGACCGCCCTTGGCTGCTACGCTGATGTTTTGGTGCTCGTCCTGATTGAGACCGAGAATATAATCTACAGAGGGCTGCGCTGCCGGGCAATTCCGGTAGGCTAAGGCTACAGCGATTTCGTGGTCGCTTAGCTTAGTTGCTGTAGAAGAATCTGCTCTATTCAATGGCAAGGGCTCTTTTGCGCAAGGAATGACTTTGCTATCAGCATAATATGTTCCGGTTAAATTCGCCGATTTTTCTCCGAACAGTTTCAACAATTCTCTGTATTCTATAGAACCTTTTTGAGGGAAACAGTTGTTTTCCTGTTTTATAAATGCTGATGCGTATTCATCAAAGGAGCGGTTGAGGTCATAATCAACCGCTTCTATTGCTCTAGAAAAGTATCCCTTTAGCAATGCTGTATAATACATTATTTTCTTTTCTAAGCTTACTTCTTTGTCTGATAGTAGATCATAAACTTTACTTTTAGAGTTTGCTCGGTATATTCCGTTCCAACAAAATCCGTACTTCTCGACAGCTTTTTCCCACTTTATATGCCTGTCTTGGTGTTTCTTTCGGTCGCCAGTAATACTTGGCGAGTACTGAAAGCCGCATTCCGGGCATGGGGTATCGTAATTCTCTTGGTCTAGAAATTCTATATTAACTAAGAAATACTGGGCTATTTTTCTCTTTACTTCTGATGACAAGTCTTTCGTTCTGCCTGCTGACAGTTCGGACAGCGTGCTTCTTGAAACATTAATCTCTCTGCACAGTTGTGTGATGTTCAAATTGTTTTGAGCACATAAGCACTCGATGTTTTTGTATAGGTTGCTCATATTACACTCCTCCAAATTGTAAGAAATTCCAAAGATATCAGAACTCTGTAATTTCCTATTGACAATTTCAGAAATCTGTAATATAATCTAGTTGTCAGCGAGATAACAGATTTCTGAAATAATCATTCCGACAAATGCATTATACTACATAAATCTGTAATTGTCAAGTGAAAAGGAGGTGAAATTTTGGCTTCTGAGCGAAAAAAGCCTATTTCGGAATTCGGCTTCGTTGTTAAAATGGAGCTTTTAAAGCGCAATAAAAATCAAAACTGGCTTATAGACGAAGTGAAAAGGAAAAATCCGTCAATGTTTGTTGACAGCTCTGTCTTATATAAAGTGCTGACAGGGCAGACCAAGTCTGGCAACATCGTTGAAACAATTAAAGAGGTATTGGGAATTTCTTGATTCCGGCGCATGTACTCTGAGTTTGATTCCCTGACAGGAGGTGATTAAATTGGACACAAAAAAGTGCCCCGGCTGTGGAAAAGAAATCCCAACCAGCGCAAACTTCTGCACGCACTGCGGCAAAAAGCTAAACGCGGTTTGCAATTGCTGGGTAAAAGAAAAGCCCTATAACTGCGGACTGGATAAATGCCCGGGTATAAGGCTGTTCTTGATTGAAAAGCGTGCGGGGGAAAAGCCATACCGCGTTTACGAATTCAACGAACTTGGAAATCGCCATTCTGCGACAGTTTCATTTGAAATGGCTTACCATGACTGGTTGAAACTCGAAAACTCAGCGGCATTTCGAGAGATGGTTGACTATCTTCGGAAAATACAAACGACAGATGACCTCCATGAGATTCCCCGGCAGAGAGATTGATTGGAAGCGTATCTGTACCTTTGGATTGATGGAATATTACATCTTCGCCAGATCTGTATGTGCTTTCTGTTGCAAATATCGAAATGTAGTTTGCGTTGATGGCTCCGCTATCCGTAATAAGCTGAACTGATGTTAGATTGATAGCCTTGTCGGAAAGGTTGTCAACACGATACCGAATCAGCAAGCTATTTCCGCGAATATATGCGGCGTCAAGGTGAAACAAAAGGTTTCTGCGATTGCCTATTGCGCTAGAAATCAGCTGAACAACAGATATGGCGAAACCAAGTATTCCAAGCACTCCGGAAATGATTTCCCACATTTTCATCACCTCCTTTCAATGCCATTATAGCACATCTGGGAGCGAAATGCAATATGGGATATCAGCAATTTAAAATTCAGAACACGAAACAGGCAGGAAGTGAACAAATGGAAATCGCAACAATGATAATCTGCTGTCTTGTATGCCTTATCGTGAATTTCATCGTTGTAATGTTAGCGATGATCACCGCATTAAAGGCAACGAGCAACACGCTTGTTTCTGTAATCGAGGCATGCGAAAAGGCTGACAAGAACAAGATATTCATGGAAGCGTGGCACGAACACACCAAGTAAGCAGAACCCACGACAAAACAGGAGGATTTTATGACCAATGAAAAGAAGCAGCAGATAATCGAACTGCTGAAAGACAAGGAAGTTGCCGATTCAATCGGCGTGATGTCCGAGGGGCTGGTGAAGCTCTTCGAGAGCATTCCGACGGACGAGCCGGAGGAGAAGAAGCCTTATGACCCGGGGTTCTGGTTCCCGAAAGCTGACGAGCGGTATTATGAAGCCTATGTTGGCAAAGACATGATTTACGGACTTGGCGTGGGAGCGGAGAACGGTGTAGCCTACCCGGACAATTGCTGGAAAACCAGCGAACGCGCAATTGAGGCCGGGAAGAAAATAAAGTTCCTTATGCCGGTTGAGCGGATACGCGATGTGGTGGAGCGCGAAAACCATGAGTTTAAAGGCCTTTGGATAATCGTCTTTGACAACTTTGGAGATGAATTTGACGTTGCAAAGATTGGTGAGGGCTACGGTGAGCCTCTCGTAGGTTCATCGTTTGATAGCGCTGAAAATGCCCAGAAAGCCTGCGACATTCTCAACAAGATGAAAGCCGACGGTCAGCTTGACTGGCTGTTCGAGTAAGGCGGTGGACGAATGAACACACTGACATTCACCGTCCCGAACGTCCGGGAACCGCAGTATCGCTACAGCCAGACTGGCACCAGGGTAACTCCGGAAGCGTACAACATTCTTGAAAGCATTTCGGCGCGCACCGGGCTGACGCTCTCGTTCATCGCAAGCCAGATGATAATCTTCGCAAGCGAAAACATGAAGATAGTGCAGGCAGACAAGGAAGAGTCCGATGAGAGCTGACGTAAACAAGCTCGGCGTGATAATCTCAACAAACATCTCTGTTCTGTGCGCAATGCACGGCAAGACCTCTGCTGACATAGCGAGAATAGCCGGGATAAAGTCGCACAACACGATGAACGCCCGCAAGGACAAGCCCGGGAACTGGACATTAGGACAGCTTGTCCACATCGCGACATTTTTCAACGTGCCTGTTGAGTGGCTGCTGACAGACCACACAAAGGAGGTGCAGGCATGATAACACGCGAGAAAGTATGCGTCGGCTGTCCCAGTGAAATGGGCTGCACAGGCGACAGGTGCTTGCAGGGCTACATAGTGCACTGGTTCTGCGACAACTGCGGAATGGAATTCTCGAAGTATCAGCTGCGGCGCGTGGACGAGGGCGATGTGCTCTGCTGCGAATGCCTCGGCGAATACGCGCAGGGGCTGTTCCCGATACCGGAGGAAGAGGATTACGATGAAAGTTAACGTAGCTGAAAGCCAGCGCCGACAGCTTATGAACCGCGTAAACACCGCGCTGGAAACCACCCGGACTATCTGGGAAATCATGACGATAAAGACGCTGCACGAGAAGTTCGGTTTCGGCGTCAAGCGCCTGGAGCAGTTTGCGGAGGTACTCCAGGAGAACTATGAGGGCATTTCCCGTGAAGCGGATATCACCGACACATACAAGCGTGGCTCGATGGCAACAAACCTTGACACGGCGCTGATACGCGCGGTCAGGGATTTAAGAGCGGACGGCATTGACTACCGCAAGATACTCGGCGTTTCTGCCGGTTCACTGATGATAGTCAACGATGACGGGGAATTCTCCGTTGACGATTTCGTTGACAAACTCGAAAAGAAAGAGAGGGAACGCAGATGAAAGCTATCCCATACATAATTGCGATGTTCGCGGGCTTGTTCGCGCGGACGATAGCTGCTTCACTTGGCGGCATAGAGGGTTACACAATGGACGGGCACGATTTCCTGCTCATGCTGCTGGCAATAGTAGCTGTCTGGAGCTTCAAGGGCACGTTCCTGCCGAAAAGAAAGAAGGTGAGCGGACGTGACAACAGAAAATAAGACGAACGAACTCAGAAATATGTGTGATGGCAGTCGGTGCTGCGATTGCAACCTTGGGCGCGCCGGATTTGAAGACTTTTGCATAAAAACAGAGTTTGGGAACATGAGCGATAAGGCTATTGACGTACTCTATAACATTGCTTTCCCGGAAAACGCTTCCGCTGATTCCGAGCCGGATAACGTCAATCACCCCGCGCACTATCAGGGCGCGCATGAATGCATTGAGGTAATGCAGGCACTGTTCGGTGTGGAAGCCGTCAAGGCGTTCTGCCGCTGCAACGCATTCAAATACCATTTTCGCGCCGACTGGAAGAACGGCGTGGAGGGCATCAAGAAAGCAGAATGGTATGAGGATTATCTCATAAAACTCTGCGATTCTGAGAGAAAGGAACACACATGAAGATAATTGAACCCAGTGCAAAGCTGGTCACAGGCTATGAGGACAAGCCGGAGGAGCTTATAGAGCTCTGCGGGCGTATCTGCTACGATTCGCAGGACAAGATAGCCCCCGGCACAGCGCAGAAATTCTGCACAAAGCTCCGCGAAAGTGGGCACACAAGCGTGTTTGAACACGCGAATTTCATCTTTGAGGTAAATTTCTCGGCGATGAACGAAATCGAGCAGGAATGCCGGGATTACGAGTGCCTCACCGGGCTGCCGTCGTATATTCGCGTTTCAAATCTGTACACCTCGCCGTATCTCAAAGATGAAGGGAACCTTCGGTTCTATGTTTCCGGAAATGCGAGGGCTTGGGCGAACCTTATCCGCGTAACCGGAGCTTTCGCTGGCACGAGTTTGCCGCCTCAGATTTTCGAGCACTTTGACAATTTCCCGGCGCTGTTCGATATACGCGAATACTGGGAGACGAACCGCGAAAATCCGCATCTTGATTTCGAAGCAAGACCCGTTCAGCCCTCGGAGCTCCCTGGCTGGGCGCGCGAGCGCCACACAGCGGCGACGTTCTTCATCACCTGTGACAGAGGCATTTCACACGAACTTGTGCGGCACAGAACGGCTAGTTTCTCGCAGCAGTCTACAAGATACTGCAAGGCGAACAAGAGCGGCGAAATTGAGGTAATTGCACCTCACGGACATGAAGAGGGCTGGCGGGTCAGCCTTGAAAGAAATTGTTTCCTTTCGTCTTGCGACGAACTGTACAATGACGCACTTGAACACACAGGTTCACCGCAGATAGCTCGCTCAGTTCTCCCGACCTGCCTTGCAACAAAGCTCTACATGACTATGACCCTCGAACGCTGGCGGGATTTCCTTAAACTGCGGACAAGCCCGGCTGCTCACCCGGATATGAGAGTTATCGCGGAGCAGATACAGCGGCAGCTTTTCCCTGATGAAATCGGTGACAGCAATGCCGACTAAAGAAGAGCTCCGGCAGCTGCAGGCGCTCCCGCTTGACTTGAAGATAGCCCGCACGCAGCAGCGCATTCGTGAATGGGTGCGGCACTACGGTGTTAATGGGGTTTATATCTCCTTTTCCGGTGGCAAGGACAGCACAGTGCTGTTACATATCGCACGTGAGATTTACCCTGAACTGGAAGCGGTGTTCGTGAATACCGGGCTGGAATATCCGGAGATACAGAAGTTTGTTCGGGACTTTCCAAATGTTAGGGTGGTTTATCCCAAAAAGACGTTCAAGCAGGTAATGGCTGAGTATGGATATCCTCTGATATCCAAGACAGTTTCTCATAGCGTTGGAGTGCTGCGGCGCAATCCTGACGGCAGAGTGGCACATAACTTATTTGCCCCCGAAAAACACGGGCCGTTTGCAATGTTCAAGTGGAAACCTCTTGCAGACGTGGACTTTTGTTTGTCAGAAAAGTGCTGCGACTTCACCAAAAAGGAGCCGGCGCACAGATATAGCAGACAAAGCGGCAAGATGGCGATAACCGCGCAAATGGCTTGCGAAAGCGCCATGCGCGAAACCCAATGGTTAAAATCCGGCTGCAACGCCTTTGATAACGAAACTCCGGTCAGCAACCCGATGAGTTTCTGGACAGAGCAGGATATACTGCTTTACATCAAGAACCATAAAGAAGAAATGGTGCAGGAAAGAATCGAAAATATTGAGAAGTGGTACGGCTGCCCGCTGGAGGAGATTGTTAATTCGAAAACAGGCGAGCCTGCATATCCTCCGCGTGAGGAGATGACGCCAATTTGCGAAGTCTACGGTGATGTAGTTTACGACTGCAACGAGCCGGAACAGGAGCGCTTCTCTGACGTAACCACTCTTAAACTAAAAACAACCGGCTGCTCCCGGACAGGCTGCATGTTCTGCGCTTTCGGTGCTCACCTTGAAAAGGACGAAACGCGCTTCCAGCGGCTCGCCAGGACGCACCCGAAGCAGTATGCATTCTGTATCAATGGGGGGGGCGTACGACCCGTTAGACGGGCTCTGGAAACCCGATAAAGATGGTCTCGGACTGGGGCACGTCTTTGACGAAGTCAACAAGGTTTATGGCAAAGATTTTCTGCGGTATAAGCCACTGGATAACGAGGAGGACTAAATGGCAGAAACAAGCAAGATATATTCGGCTCTGTCGGCGATAATGTCGGAGTGCCCGGCGATAAGCAAGAGCCAGAAGAACCAGCAGCAGGGGTTCATGTATCGCGGCGTTGACGTTGTGATGAACGTACTCCAGCCGCTGATGATAAAGCACAAGGTGTTCGCGGTTCCGGAAGTGCTGGACAGCCAGCGTCAGGAACGCGTAACGGCAAAGGGCGGCACGCTGAATTACACCATACTCCGGGTGAGATACACGTTCTATGCGGAGGACGGTTCGAGCGTTTCGGCGGTCGTTCAGGGCGAGGGCATGGACAGCGCGGACAAGTCCAGCAACAAGGCAATGTCGGTGGCATTCAAGTACGCGTGCTTCCAGGTGCTGTGCATTCCCACGGAGGAAATGAAAGACCCTGACGCGGAAACACCGCTGCATAACTCGGCAGTCCTCCAGTGCGCAGACTGCGGAGCGGCTATCAAGGGCTCCGGAACGTTCAACGCACAGCAGATAGCGCAGAGGGCGGTCGATATGTTCGGCAGGCAGCTTTGCGTAGAGTGCGCGAAGAAAGCAAAGGAGGGCGCGGAAAATGGCTAACGGGACGTTTTATGTTCTGACTGTGGCAGCAAGCAGCTGCGAACACAAAAGAATTGTTGCTGCCACTGACAGCGAGTAGAGGGCAGAGCTCCTTAAAAGAATTATCCCAAACGCCGAAATAAAAGAAACTACGGACCTGACAGCTGAAACAATTGGCCCTTCTCCGTTTTGGCTTGTTACTCGTTATGTAGCGGGAGCGGACTATTCATTTAAAGCTGCACCATTTGAACATGACAGGGACGTTAAATTTGGCACGGTTCTCCCTCACTTCTCAGGCGGGGAAGAAATAGTTTTGCAAGCCCCCAGCGGTCTCAAAGCGATTAAGTGTTCGCTCGATTTCTTTGAGGCATATGACCGTTCTAAAGAGAGGCTAAAGAGAGGTGAGAACAATGGCTGACGCGTTCAAGGCGATTTACAAGTGTCGCTTATGTGGCGAAGTCTATACTTCTCTCATTATGAACGGAAAAGGTGCGGTAATAGCGTCAGCATACCGTTCGTTGGAATCATTAAGAGAAGCCCTCCCCGCCGGGGCCCCTTTTGCAGCAATGAACGACTTACACATATGTAATGACTGTAGCGTTGGAATATCTGATTTTGCGGGGTGGAAGCACGAATGATACTCGACAACACCACCTACTACACTCCCGAAGCCAACGCGGAATACATGAGCTGCTCGCAGTTCAAGGCGTTCCTGCACTGCGAAGCCGCCGCGATGGCTGAGCTGACCGGGGAAAGCCGCCGTGAGGACACCACGGCGCTGCTGGTCGGCTCTTATGTTGACGCGTTCTACGAGGGAACGCTCGACCAGTTCCGCGAACAGCACCCCGAACTTTTCAAGAAAGACGGCACTCTGAAAGCTGAATACCAGACCGCCGAAAACGCTATCGAACGCACCGAGGCTGACCCGCTTTTCGCCGAGTACATGAGCGGCGAGAAGCAGCGGATATTCACCGGGGAAATCGGCGGTGTTCCTTACAAAATCAAGGTTGACAGCTATCGCGAACACCTGATGATAGTTGACCTGAAATGCATCCGCGACTTCGAGCCGGTATGGAACCCGGAAACGCGCCGCAAGGAACACTTCATCGAATACTGGGGATATCACACGCAGGGCGCTATTTATCGCGAGATAATCCGGCAGAACGCCGGAGAAACGCTGCCATTCTTCATAGCGGCGGTAACGAAAGAAAAATCGCCCGATATTGAGATATTCAGCGTACCGGACGAGGTGCTTGACGAACAGCTCGAAATTGTCGGGCAGTTGTCACCGAGGTTTGCGGCGGTCAAACGCGGAGAGTATCGCCCACAGCGGTGCGGAAAATGCGCTTACTGCAAGGCAACCAAAAGACTTATCGCCCCGATAGACTACAGGGAGGATACAGCAGATCCGTTCTGATTGCAGTATTTTGCAGTCGAAGAACACACATAATCAGGAGGAACAATGGTATACACAAAAATGACCCACATCGAACGCCCTGAGGGAATTCTCGTCGGCAAGTCAATTGCCGTTGAAATGAAAGACGGCAGGAGAAGCTACACGGCGTACCCGCACGGAACGCTTTCAGACATCGTTGACAGCACCACCGCATACACGGAGTATTCCGGTGCAAACGCAGACAACTCAGTCCACGTACTGTGCGACGACGGCAAGATGTACGTGTTCCAGTTCAGCCAGAAGTACGGCTGGGGCTGGCACAGAATGAGCATAGAAACGCTCTGAGAGGAGAACACACAATGAAAAGAATACACGTTAAACTCACGTTCACCGAGGATATACTCGGCACATCGCCGAACAATCCGGAACTTCACCATGACTTTATCGCCAGCAAGGCGCCTGACGCGCAGAAAACAGAGGAAGAAGTCGCAGCGCTTGGCGTTTCCGCTGTGGAAGAAAAGGGCATGACGGTCTTCCCGAAGGCAGGCAACGGAACACCATTCCTGTACGACTACCAGATACGCGGGTTCTTCAAGGAGATCTGCGGCGCCATGAAAGGCATTGATGGTACGAAATCGTCAAAGGTGAAAGCGCACAAGAAAAAGGTGGACAACACTATTTTTGTCGAGCCGCGCGAGATACTGCTTGATTTACACGGCATGAAGCTGGACAACTGCCAGCGCCCGCTGCGCGCTTCCGGTCCGATGGGAGAACGCACAGCCCTTGCGAACAGCGAGGTGTGCCCTGCGGGAACAACTTGTGAATTCGATGTTCTGTGCATGGTTGACAGTGACACGGCGCTTCTTGACGAGTGGCTTGACTACGGCAAATACAAGGGTATCGGGCAGTGGCGCAACTCCGGCAAGGGAAGATTTACATATTCCTCTCAGGAAATCTGAAAACGGAGCGATAGAGCTGATTTTCAAGTCTACATAGCGTTAAACGCAACGGCATAGCTTGCCAGCGCAACGCCATGGAACTGATATGCTCGGATTAGCTAGGCAACGGTACCGCAAGGAGTGGTATCGCACAGCGGTGGCAAGGTGAGGTGACGTACTGTTCAGCTACGGTAAGGTAAGGTGGAGCTATGCGTGGGAACAGCCTAGCATTGTCACGCAAAGCGACGGCGTGGAAACGAAATGTGACGCAATGGTAAAGCAAAGAATCGCACGGTTTTGCGATGGCAAGGTATAGAGAGGCAACGAATCGCTATGGCATAGAATCGCATTGTTTTGTATTGCCGATAACTGCAACGCAATGGCAATGTAAGCGAAGACGAGAATTGCAACGGCTACGCAAAGCAGCGCTCCGCAATGGAATAGCATACCAAAGCAACACACAGCAAGGGACAGCAATGGAATAGCAGACCAAAGCAACACACAGCAAAGGAAAAGCACAGGAAAATAACATGTAAAGGAGAACAAGAGATGTTCAACAAAATCATTCTTATGGGGCGGCTGGTCGCTGACCCCGAACTCAAAACCACTCCGCAGGGAGTGACCGTCTGCACATTCCGCATTGCAGTAGACAGGCGGTTCCAGAAGCAGGGCGAGGAGAAGAAGCCCGACTTTTTCAACATCGTGGCGTGGAGACAGACCGGCGAGTTTGTCCAGAAGTACTTCGGCAAGGGTCGCATGATACTTGTCGAGGGCGAAATGACTACCCGCCCCTACACCGACAAGAACGGTAATCAGGCAACATGGTACGAAGTCATCGCCGACCATGTTTCATTCACCGGAGAGAAGCGCGAGGACGGCGGCAATACCTCCAGACCCGCGCAGGGACAGCCGCCCGTGCCGAGTGCTCCGGCTGAAAATCCGGCGACAAGCAATGATGATTATCCGTTTTGAGGAGGAACAACATGACAGGAATGAGAGCATTAAGCACTACGATGAGCGTTTTCGCAAAAGAGGTCCACGAAAACGCCGTAAATCACGGCTGGTGGGACGAGGAACGCAGCTTCGGCGAACTGATAGCGCTCTGCCACTCGGAACTTTCGGAAGCACTGGAGGAATACCGCAAGGGACACCAGCCGGACGAAACCTATTATAGCGAGGGCGGCAAGCCGGAGGGGATTCCCTCCGAGCTGGCTGATGTGCTTATCCGCATACTGGATATGTGCGGAAAGTACGGCGTTGATATCGGCGCGATGATATACGAGAAGCATGAGTTCAACAAGACCAGACCGTATAAGCACGGGGGTAAGGTGATATGATGGTTGAAAAGATAAACGTCAACGGCGTTGAGCTCTTTAAAATATATGAAGACGGTTTCTTCACATATCTTACTGCTGTTGAAACGGATATAGAGGGTGCAAAGGCACTGGTAAAGTCCGGAAAGGCTTTCCGGGCACACGAGATGGACTTCTGGGGAGACCGCGTTTTTCATTTCAATTATGTTGACGAAGAGCACATCAGGCGTATACGCGAAGTCCTGCACGCTAACGGCGTGGGTTGGAAACGCTCTAAGCGCATTGCAAAAGAACTCATCGACTGCCACAGCACTGCCGAGGATCTGGAGGGTGAGAGATGGTGAAAAAGCGTGAAATACTTTTCAGAGGGAAGCGGACGGACAACGGCGAGTGGGTCAAGGGCTTCTACGTTTGCGTACTTGATACACACTATATCATGACAGGAAAATTTGACAGCCTTACGAATGGTATAATCAACAGTGAAGCGTATCATGTTGACTTTTCGACCGTCGGTCAGTTCACCGGGCTGGAAGATAAGCTCGGAACAAAGATATTTGAGGGAGATGTCATTGACGACCTCGGTGTTGAATATATCGTGGTCTTCGATAGCGACTACGCGCAGTTTAGGGGCAAATTTGATGATTGGGACGCTGAAATCAGCCATATTGCAAGCAGATGTGAGGTAATCGGAAATGTCCACGACAACCCGGAACTGCTGGAGGTGAGC
>Ga0129310_1001659_pt1 | contig 18675 bp, 16 predicted proteins | sample Go1ome_2_FD_94433 | JGI IMG/M metagenome (GOLD analysis project Ga0129310, IMG submission 94433) | Western lowland gorrila individual fecal microbial communities from Wisconsin, USA - Go1022A metagenome | ecosystem: Host-associated > Mammals > Digestive system > Large intestine > Fecal | place...
ATCCCATACGCGAGAAAGCCTCCCTGGCCAGCTCCACATCAATGCCTGTCATATTACCATTGGCATCCATAAAACTAAAGGGTGAATAATTGTCACATCCGACAATAACTGTCGGCAGATCACCTAAGCTCTCCTGTTTACTCTCTTTGTCGGCACCGCATCCGCAGAGTATACTGATGATCAGCCCAAAAACGATCACTATACTTAATTTTTTCATATTATTACCTTACTGTGGCCTTCATCCTATTTTGAATATCAGTTGTATTATCCCTGATAAACAATCTTTCCGGCGCAGATCGTATAATGAATCTTACCCGGCAGCTCCCAGCCTTTGAACGGACTGTTAGATGCCTTTGAAGCAAAATGATCCACTGTCCAACGCTCTTTTTCACCAAAGATCACCAGATCAGCCGGGGCATCCTGAGTCACACTGCCCGGAATCATCCGATAAAATTCAGCAGGATTTTTGCTCATGCAGGCCATCAGCTGCATCAAAGTCAGATGTCCCGGTTCAACCAGTGAAAGCAGGCCAAGACCGAGAGAAGTTTCAAGGCCTGTAATACCGCTTGGTGCTTCTGCCAGCGGTTTCGCCTTTTCCTCTGTGCTGTGAGGGGCATGATCTGTCACGATCAGATCGATGGTGCCGTCCTGCAGTCCCTCAATAATTTTTAATCTGTCGTTTTCTGTACGAACCGGCGGATTCATGCGGGCCAATGTGCCGTATTTCAGCACCGCATCCTCTGTCAGCGTAAAATGATGCGGTGTTGCTTCAGCATGAACATCCGCACCCATCTTCTTTGCCATGCGGACAATCTCCACAGAATTTGCTGAACTGATATGCTGAATACAGACCGCCGCCCCTGTATGCAATGCCAGCATACAGTCTCTGGCTACCATCACATCCTCCGCTGTTCTGGATGCACCGCCATAATTCAGCTGTTCAGAAATCTTTCCCTGATTCACACCGGCCTGTTTCACAAACAGCGGATCTTCTTCGTGCAGACTGATCGGCATATCCAGATCTCTTGCTTTCTCCATGGCTGCCAGCAAAAGCTTCTCATCCATAATCGGAATCCCATCATCTGTAAAACCGGCTGCCCCGGCTGCCGCCAGCGCATCCATATCTACCATCTCCCGGCCTTTCAGCCCCTTGCTGATGGCTGCTGCCTGAAGCACATGAATACCGGTCTTTTCACCTTTTTCCTGAACATACTTTAATGTTTCCACATTATCTACCGTCGGCTTTGTATTGGCCATACATACAACCGTTGTAAAACCGCCTTTAGCCGCTGCTGCAGCTCCGGTCAGAATATCCTCTTTGTAAGTCTGTCCCGGATCCCTGAAATGGACATGGGTATCCACCAGTCCCGGTGCCACAACCAGACCGGCAGCATCGATCACCTCTGCGCCTGCCGCTGACAGATTGTGTCCTACTTCCTCAATATGTGCGCCGTCAATCAGCACATCCATCACTTCATCCACGCCTGTTACAGGATCTATTACCCTGCCATTCTTTATTAAAATCATATGTACCCCTTTCTTTTTACATCTTCGTCAGAAATCCAGCCCTCTTGATTTGCTCGCTCTTCAGCTCTGTTTAACTTGGAAATTAACTTATAAGCTGCTCTGTATCTGTCAAGCTCATCAATTTCATCCATTGTAAGAATACCATATTCACCATGACCATTTCGTGTAAGATATACACGCTTTGACATATCAACCTGCTTGAGAACTTCTGTATAATTTCTCAATTCCGATATAGGTTTTATATTTGGCATAATATCACTCCTTTACACATCTATTATAGCCCAATAGCATGTATTTATACAAGTTAATTTGCATGTTAATTTGCATGTTAATCTATCAGCATCTGATAATCTTCTTTTGTAAATCGATGATAAATGGTGTGACCCATTTCCATCTTGACGCAATAGTAATAGGCATCATATTCCGCATCGTCAAAATAAACCGCATAATCAAAATCCGTACCCGGCGCCATTTTCTCACAATGGTAAGCTTTATCAAACTGTGCAAAGCAGGCACAGATTTCTTCTATTGTTAAGCTGTGATGATGTGCAAATAGCTCTACTATCGCTTTCAAAAACGGCGGATCCGGGATTTCTCCTGCCACATATTCCGCACCTTCCGCCGGCACACGAACCTCAAATCGCCCTTCATGGATGAAAAACTTCAATCTGCCAAGCACCGTTGTATCAAAAACTGTATTTGTTCTGAGCGCCGCAAGCATCTCCTGTTCATCTGTATAATTAGTTCCGAGGATGGCATTCATGGACGCCATGGGGAAATAAAGTCTGATCACTTCTTTCTCCGCCCCCAGCTTCAGCTGAGCCTCTTTAATCTGCTCTATCACATTTTGAATTAATTTCTGCTCATTCATATTCTGCTCCATATCAAAATAAGGTTAATTGAGTATATTTCTCCGGAAATTCATGCAAATAGGCAAAACAATCCTTTGCCTTTACAAAATGCATCCTTATTCTCCAAAATTCTATATGTCTTCATCTTTTATTTCCGGCTATAAACCGTATCACTTTTATTTTATCACACTACTGTCACAGACTCCATCTTTTTTGATGTTTCTATCATATACATAAAATAAGCGCATACAGTTCCTTCTATATAAAATAGAATCCTGCTCGCAGGATTCTCCGCCTGCGGCGGGTTGCTGAGCGCCAGTGGCGGGTTGCTGAGCGCCAGTGGCGCTCGTTAAGCAACGACCGAAGCGGAGCGAAGACCGTTTCTACGACATTGTTCATTACCGCCGCAGTGCGATCCACGCGGAGCGTTTTTTTATTGCATAGGACGCAATTTCCTATGCAATAAAATAGGGACTCATCATAACCTGTTCATACACAGGTTATGATGAATCCCCTTTGATAGGCCAGAACTATACGCTGCTTATTTTAATCCTCTTTAAGAGATGCCTCCACCTCTTCCCTGTATGGAATGGACGGCACTGCCCCCTGACGTGTAACCGCAATGGAAGATGCCTTGGCACTCATCTTCAAAATTTCAGGAATCTCCATACCCTCGATGATGCCTGCCAGAAAATAACCCGTAAATGTGTCCCCGGCTGCTGTGGTATCCACCGCCTGCACTTTGAAGATTGGCTGATGATATCTGACATTTTTGTCCGCATAGATTGCACCGTCACTGCCAAGGGTCAATACGATTTTGGCTTCCGGGTAAAGTTCAACCACTCTGTCAATGATTTTCTCAGGCTCGGAAAAACCTGTAATCTGCTCGCCTTCCACTTCGTTCATCAGGAAATAGCTGATTTTTGACATATCCACGTCATTCAGTTTTTCGTTAAATGGTGATGGATTCAGGGCGATCTGCATGCCTTTTTCATAGGCCTTGTCCACCATATAAGGCAGCATATTGACCTCATTTTGAAGCAGCAGAATATCTCCCGCTTCAAAGTCGGCAATCACTTCATCCACATAGCTTTCAGTCAGCATATCGTTGGTTCCTGCAAAAAGCAGAATGCTGTTCTGTGCATTTTTGTCAATCTGGATAATGGTGTGGCCTGTGCTGCCCTCTGCCTCACGGATATAATCATCGTGAACGCCGTATTCTTTACAGGCATCTATGAATGCATAACCGTCTTTGCCGATCATACCGCCGTGATAAACTTCCACACCGGCTTTTGCCAGAGCGATGGACTGATTCATGCCCTTTCCGCCCAGGAAAAGATTCAGCCCTGTAGTTGCCTGGGTTTCCCCAGGCAAAATAATATGGTCAACATTATAGACATGATCCAGATTCATAGAACCGATATTTAAAACCTTCATATAACTAAGCCTCCGTCTTATGGATTGTTTCCGAAATACAGCTGTCTTTAGCTGCATAAATAAGCATACATGACAACGAAATGGCACAAACTGCCGGCCATGACAAAGACATGAAACAGTTCATGGCAGCCAAAATATTGAAACCGATTATGAAATACCGGGAATTTCATAGCGTAGATCACGCCACCTACTGTATAGAACAATCCGCCGGCCAGCAGCCACATGAAAGCTCCAAATGATAATCCGGCCAGCAGCTGCGGCATAGCCAGCACACAAACCCATCCCATACCGATGTAAATCACCGAAGATACCCATTTCGGACATGTGACCCACAGCAGCTTAAAAATCATCCCCACAATTGCTAATCCCCATACGATTGCCAACAGCCGCATCCCCACACCGTGACGCAATACTGTCAGGCAGACCGGTGTATAAGAACCTGCAATCAATACAAAAATCATCATATGATCCATTCTCTTCAAACGCAGATTCGCCTTTTCTGAAATGTCGAATGAATGATAGGATGTGCTTGCACCATAAAGAAGAATCATGCTGATCATAAAAACACTCATACCGATCATCGTCATAAGATCCGCACCACTGTCTGCTGCATGTACTAACAGCACCGGCGTCATCAAAACAGCTGCCGCAAAACCGATAAAATGTGTCGCTGCGCTTCCCGGGTCTTTGACTCTGAAGTGAAAGTCTCTGTCTCTGTCCGCTGTATATATTTTGTTCGTCATTGCCTGAGTCTGCATAAAACTCCCTCCTTGCAAAATAAAGTTTTTATTATAACATGATAAGTTTTTCAAAACCTTGTGTTATTATATTATATCACTTTCATTACCTTGTCAAGAGTTTTTCAAAAACCGATATGGCAAAAAGCACAATTCACTAACAGGTTCACCGGAGTTTCCGTATCAGGCATTAAAAGCGACCTGTAATGAATTGTGCTTTTATTCTATGAAACAAGGAATTGTCAATACGACTTTTATAGCTTCATATATTTTTCATAATCAAGTATTTTCTCTGATTTTGCTACAATAAGTGATGCGGCCACATCTCCAAGACTATTGCTCATGGCACGCATCATGCCAAGCAGCGAATCCAGTCCCATCACCAGACCAATCCCGGCAATTGGTACATTCAACTGCGTCAGCAATACAGACAGACACACCAGCCCAGCGCCGGGTACCCCCGGTGCACCCACAGAAAGCACAAGTACGGAGAAAAACATGGAAAGCAGCATTCCCCCGCTGATCTCAACGCCGAAAACTCTTGCCAGCGCCAGCCCGAAAATTACAAGATACACACAGGTACCATCCATATTCACCGTCGCTCCCAACGGAATCGACAAAGAATAGATTTTCTTCGGAATACCAAGCTTATGTTCACAGGCGTCCATATTCACAATGATTGCCGCATTGCTGGAAGCCATACCGAATACCTGAAGCATGGTCGGACTGTATTTTTTTAAAAACGGAATTGGATTCATTCGTCCGATCAGGATTATCAACAGACAATAGATACACATCATTACCAGAATACCAACTGCAAATGTTCCCAGCATAGCAAGCATGGAAAGCAGCACATCCGGTCCTGTCTTCAGAATCACGGATAAAATGGAACAGAATGTGGCAATCGGAATAAACCGGACTAAAATAACGGTAATCTTCAGGAACAGTGAATTACAAGCCTCAAATATATCTTTTAACAGTTGGGAATATTCACCGATTTTGCCCACTGCAATGCCGATTAAAATCGCCATGAAAATCAGCTGCATCATATTCGATTCCAGAAATGGTTTGACAAAGTTGCCCGGCACAATGCCAACAATGGTATCCTTGATGGAAATACTGACATCAGAAGAAACAACTGTTGAAGCATCTGCTGCCAGTTTAGAAGCCAGTTCCGGGTTGCCCGGATGAAGCAGATAAAAAACTGCCGTCGCCGATATAATAGCCAATATCGTTGTCAACATATAAAAACTCATAATCTTGCCGCCGATCCGGCCCACTTCCTTTAAATCTCCAAATTGGGAAATACAGGAAACTATAGAAAAGAAAACCACCGGTCCCACAACCATTTTCAAAGCATTTAAAAACATGGTACTGATAGATGTCAGCAATGTATCATTGATTGCCGTACTGACGCCATCCGGGACAACCGCTTTCATAGCCAGACCGATCACAACGGCAGCCACCAGCGCCAACATGGTCCGCATAACCATTGCATGCGGATTCTTCCGAACGGTAATCTCCACCATGTTCATGCCCTTTTTGTTCTTATACCGCAATTGTTCTTTATTGGCCCGCAACAAGATATTCCGGATCATCTCTTCTTCTTTTTCAAATCCGGTCTGCTGGTCATCCTGCTCAATATGCAATACATCTTCTACCGTATCGCCCTGGATCAGCTCAAATGCCCGTCCCCGCAGTGTCATGCTGACATAGACACTGCCCATCCTTTTGTTCAGAGCAACGCAGATCTTATCATCCTCATTCTCCGCATTCATAATCAGTTTCTGCAGTGATTCCTCTGCAACAAGCATTGTCTTCAGACACTGCTTTTTCCCAATCTCAAATTCGGTCAGTCCTTTTTCAATAAAATCCATGCCGGAAGATATCTCAGACTGTGTGATTAACAGCATTTTTCTCATAAGTCTCCTCACCCTCTGCATTAATTATGATCATTTTGTCATGAAATACTGTTTCCATTTTATCACGATAAAGCCAAATCGACTACCTTTTTGCAAATCAGAAATCAAATAATTTTGCGAATCGCAGCCCGAGTATGATAAAATAACCTATATAAGAAAGTGAGGCATTTTATGAACGAACATATCCAATCCAAAATGGCCGATCCAACCCGGGATTTTCATCTCCCCCGCTATCAGGAAATCCCGGATGTCGGCCTTTACTTAGAACAGACTGCCAAATATATCGACACTTACCTTCAGCCACTTGAGTCTATCAGCATCACCAGTTCAATGATCAGCAATTATGTCAAGAAGAAGATCATCAACAATCCTGTCAAAAAACAGTATGGCAGGGATCAGATTGCCAGCCTGATTTTTATTGCTGTTGCCAAGTCTGTCCTCTCCCTGGACAATATTCATATGATGTTTGAAATTCAGCGCGAGACATACGACAACGAAACAGCCTATAATTATTTTTGCAATGAATTTGAGCATACCCTTCGGCACGTATTTGAGTTGGATCGGACTGAAGTTACAGAAGCAGCTCCACATAACGGCCAAAAAGAGCATGGCGCTTCCTCTAACGAGAAGACCATGCTCCGCAATATGATTATGACAGTTGCCCACAAAATCTATCTGGACCGCTATTTTTCTTTATTGAGAGATGAAGATACCATCTGAACAAAGTACTGATGCAGTCGGTGATCGTCATCTAATTCCGGATGAAAGGATATGGCCAGCTGCTGTTTGTACCTCACACCCACAATCCGATCATCTACCTTTGCCATGACTTTGACTTCCGGCGATGCCGTTTCAATATACGGTGCCCGGATAAAGGTCATCGGTATCTCACCGATTTCTTCAAATTCTGCCTCTGTGTGAAAGCTGCCCAGCTGACGGCCATAGGCATTTCTCTTCACTGTTACCGGAAGGGTCTGAAACCATCTTCTGTCATCATTGCCAAGCTCCGCAGCCAGAAGAATCAGTCCGGCACAGGTTGCAAACACCGGCAGGCCCTTTTCAATCTGCGTTTTCAGTCTGTCAAACATTCCCAGCTCTTTTAGCAATTTACCCTGCACCGTACTCTCGCCGCCCGGCAGGATCAGTCCATCGTAATGTCTGTCTAAATCTTCTTTTTTTCTCAGTTCAAACCATGAGATACCCAGTTCATCCAGCTTCTTCTCATGCTCTGCAAATGCTCCCTGCACTGCCAGTATTGCGATTGTCATTGACACTCCTTCTTCCTCATGTACATTGTACATTTTGATTTTCTCGATTTATCCTAATTCTCTCAGGCTTATCAGCCTATTCTCACAGATTTATTTGCCTCTTTCTGCCATTAAAAGGGCAATTTCATCTTCGTTGATACCTACCATGGCTTCACCAAGGTCTTCGGATAATTCTGCGATCATAGCGGCATCTGTATAATTGGTCACTGCCTTCACAATGGCATTGGCACGTTTCTCAGGGTTGCCGGATTTAAAAATACCGGATCCGACAAAGACGCCCTCAGCCCCCAGCTGCATCATCAGTGCTGCATCCGCCGGTGTTGCCACACCGCCTGCCGCAAAATTGACAACCGGCAGCTTGCCATTTTCATGCACATACTGAACAAGCTGGTAAGGCACTCTTAATTCCTTGGCAGCCTCAAAAAGCTCATCATCTCTCATGCCCTTGATCTTGGCAATTTCACTGTTCATCATGCGCATATGACGGACAGCCTGAACCACATCCCCGGTTCCCGGTTCACCTTTTGTACGGATCATGGAAGCACCCTCGTTGATTCTTCTGAGGGCTTCGCCAAGGTCTTTGGCGCCGCACACAAACGGTACTTTAAATTTCGTCTTGTCAATATGATAAACATCATCGGCAGGGGACAGCACTTCGCTCTCATCAATATAGTCAATCTCGATGGCTTCCAGAATCTGAGCCTCCACAAAATGTCCGATTCTGCATTTGGCCATTACAGGAATAGAAACCGCCTGCTGGATCTCTTTGATCATCTTCGGATCGCTCATTCTGGCTACACCGCCTGCTGCACGGATATCTGCCGGAATTTTCTCCAGTGCCATAACGGCGCAGGCACCTGCTGCCTCTGCGATCTTTGCCTGTTCCGGTGTTGTAACATCCATAATAACGCCGCCCTTTAACATCTGTGCCAGCTGTTTATTTAATTCATATCTGTTTTCTGCCATGATTTTCGTTCTCCTTTGTTTACATCTTAGTTTTTTTCCAGTATAATGAAATCTGAACATAAATAAATAGCCATTTTGATATTATTTAACATGGCCAGATTGGAGGTCACATGCCAGATGCTTACCTATTCTTTTGCCGGAACAGGGTCAGATTCTTTATATGAACATTTATATAAATGCATACGAAATGATATATTATGTGGGAATCTCTCTATGGGAGAGAAACTGCCGTCCAAACGAAATTTTGCCAAAAATCTGGGCATAAGCACCATCACCGTTGAGAATGCCTATGCCCAGTTAATCGCCGAAGGCTATATTTATTCTATCCCCAAAAAAGGCTATTTTGTCTCCGATATCCATACGATCCTCCCTGTGGAACAAATGCATCCCTTTGAGAAAAACAATGGTTCTTCCTCATCCATCGACAGCCCATCTATGATTCAGAATGCTGATACGGAAGAAAGCCTTCATTTTGCTGTAGACTTTACAAGCAACCAGACAGATTCAGAATATTTTCCTTTTTCCATCTGGTCAAAGCTCATCCGGGAACTGCTCAGTGACAGTCAGCAGAAGCTGATGATCAACCCTCCCTGCGGCGGTACATTGGAGCTTCGGGAAGCCATTGCCAGACACCTGAAAGATTTTCACGGCCTGCACATCTCCCCGGAACAGATTATCATCGGGGCCGGAACGGAATATTTATACGGTATCCTCATTCAGCTGCTGGGCTTTGACAAGAAATACGCCATTGAGGATCCGGGTTATCACAAAATCGCCAAAATATACAACAGCCACAATGTGGACTGTGATTATATTGCCATGGATGACAGCGGCATCCGGATTTCAGAACTGGAGGAGAAAAATATCGATGTCATTCATATTTCCCCTTCCCATCAGTTTCCAACAGGTATCACCATGCCTATCGGAAGACGATACGAACTCCTTGGATGGGCTTCAAAAGTGCCTTCCCGCTATATTATCGAGGATGATTATGACAGCGAGTTTCGTCTGACAGGCCAGCCGATCCCAACCCTTCAGAGCATCGATGTTCTTGAGAAGGTGATCTATATCAATACCTTTACAAAAACACTGGCCTCCACCGTCCGTATCAGCTATATGGTGCTGCCGAAACATCTGGTGAAGGCCTATTATGCCAAGCTGCAGTTCTATTCCTGCACGGTATCCAATTTTGAACAGTATACACTGGCTGCCTTTATTAACAAAGGACACTTTGAAAAACACATCAACCGTCTGCGTATTCACTATCATGATAAGCGGGATATGCTGCTGCAGTGCATCAAAAGCAGTCCCCTTTCTAACCATGTCACCATCAAAGGTGAGGACGCCGGTCTGCATTTTCTGATGAAGATTGACACTGAACTCACGGATGAGATCATCTGTCAGCGGGCAGCAGCCAAAGGCATCCGCATTATGCCGCTATCCAAATATTACTATCACCCGGAGAAAGCCATGCAGCATATACTGGTGGTCAACTACTCCTCCCTGACACAGGAACAGATGGCAGAAGCCACCCAGGCTTTCAATGAGATTCTCGGATAGATAATTGTTAATAGCCCACCACTTTTTCCAGAGCGTTCAATATATTCTCATAGCCGGTACAACGGCAGAGATGCCCGGAGATGAGCTTTCTCAGTTCGTCCCGGGTATATTTGCGTCCTGTTCCGATGATCTCCACTGCGGACATAATAATGCCCGGTGTACAAAAACCGCACTGAACCGCTGCCTCATCCACGAAAGCCTGCTGGATCTCCGAGAGTTCTCCTGTGGGTGACTGCAGTCCCTCCACTGTAAGAATGTGTTTGCCCTCGGCCCACATAGTCAGATAGATGCATGAGTCGATGGCTTCTCCATCCACCAGTACGGTACAGGCACCGCACTCTCCCACTTCACAGCCTTTCTTCACACTGGTCAATCCCAGATGATTACGCAAAGTATCAAGCAAAGATTCTCTGTCATCAATGGCCAGCTCCACCGCTTTGCCATTCACATTCATATGGATTATCTTAAGCATCGACTTCACCTCCCCCATTTCTTATGGCCTGCGCCATGGCACGTTTAGCCAGCTCTTCCACCAGCTGCAGACGAAATTCCTTCGAGGCACGCCATGAGGTTCTCGGATTCACTTCATTTAAAACACCTTTGCCGGTCTGAAGGAGCAAAGCCTTCGAAACAGCCTGCCCGGAAACTGATTTTTCTGTCTCCGGACATCTGACAGGCGTCGGTGCCGCCACGCCGTAAGCGATCCGCATGTCTTCAACAACCTTCTTGTCCAATGACAGCTTCACAAGACAGGCGCACCCCAGGGTCGCGATCTCCATGGCATTTCGCTTGCCGTATTTGATGTAGCATCCGCTGTAGCCTTCATAATCCCTGCGTCTGATACGGATGGCCGTCATCACTTCCTCATGGCGGCGTACGGTTTTGCCCGGACCTGTATAAAATTCCCGAATCGGCACCTGTCTGATACCCTCCGGGCCCGTCAGTTCCAGAATTGCATTGTAGGCAAACAAAGATGACGCACTGTCCGCACTGGTGACACCGTTGCAGACATTGCCGCCAATGGTGCCGATATTGCGGATCTGCGGGCCGCCCACCTGATCAACGGCATATCCAAGCATCGGAATATGCTGCTGCACCAGCGGATGCGCCGTAATATGGGAAAAACTCGTTCCCGGACCGATCACGATGGTTCCGTCTTCTTCCATTGTCACACCTTTTAATGCCGCAATATTGTGAATGCTGACAAGGGATCGTCCTGCTAATTTGCCTTCTCTGATCTTGATCAAAACATCACTGCCGCCGGAAATAATCTCTGCATCCGGCCATTCCTGCAATTTCCTGATGGCATCCTCTACACTGACTGCCTCATAAAATGATCCAATATCATACATAATGTCATCCCCCTGCCTATATCAGTCCTTTTTCCCTGAATGCTGCCACCAGTCTCTGAGGCTCCATCGGAAGCTGGTTAAAGCCAATGCCTGTTGCCTGCAAAACTGCGTTTCGGATAGCCGGTGCCACCGGAATAGCCGGCGGTTCTCCCAGGGCTTTGTTGCCGAAAGGCCCTGTCGGATCCTGCAGTTCTATAAACTCAACATTCAGCTCCGGTGTATCCATGGCCGTCGGCAGCTTGTAATCCAGAAGATTGTTGTTCAGTGGTTTGCCCTTTGCATCATACATTAATTCTTCACTGAGTCCATAGCCAAGGCCCATGCTCATACCGCCATGCACCTGGGCCTCAGCCAGTTTAGGATTCATCAGAATACCGCTGTCATGGACATTGATAATCTTCAGTACATTGACTTTGCCTAACGGCATATCCACTTCCACTTCCGCAAAACAGGCACCGCTGGCAAATGTATTCTCTTTACAGTGGCTGGTGGCCTCAGCGGTGATATGGACAGAACGTTCCAGACTGTACAGTGCCTCTGTCGCCAGCGCCTCCATTGTCAGCAATTCTTCGCCCTCTGCTGTCACGATCATATTATTGCTGATATCCAGTGTCTGCTGATCCATCTTCAGTTTCCAGGATGCATATTCAAGAATCTTATCCTTCATCATCTCCGCTGTTTTCTTCACTGCCTTGCCGCTGACATAAGTCTGCCTGGAAGCATAAGCCCCGGTATCAAAAGGTGTGACATCTGTGTCCTGGGTGGAAACAATATACACTTTGTCCTCTGTCACTCCAAGTACCTCTGCCGCCATCTGTGTAAAGACGGTATCCGCTCCCTGTCCGATCTCTGTGGCGCCCATCATCAGCTGGATGGAACCGTCCTGATTCAATACCATACGGCATGTGGCAGTTTCAAGAGAAATCGGATAAACGCCGGTTTTGTAACAGAAAATCGCCATACCGATGCCGCGGCGTCTGCTGCCTGTCTGGGAGGCATAAGCGACCCGCTTTTCATCCCAATGCACAGCCTCTTTGCCCGCTTCAATACATTTCTTCAGGCCATAGCTGTAAAATGTAATACCGTTATGCGGATCCTTATATCCCTCTTCCATGCAGTTTTTCAGACGGAAGGCTAATGGATCCATATGAATGGCTGCCGCCAGATCGTCCATCAGACACTCTGCTGCAAAATCTCCCTGCGGAATACCGTAACCACGCATGGCGCCGCCGGCCACTGTACTGGTGTAAACCGTGTAGCTCTCCGATTCAAGGGCCTTTTCATCCCGATAAAGCTGCTTGATCATATTGGAAGCATTGGCAACAATCGCATGGCCATGGGAAGCATAACCGCCCTGATTAGAAAAAGCTTCTGCTCTTCTGGCTACCAGTGTACCATCCGGTCTTACAGCTCCCTGCATATGAAAACGAATCGCATGACGCACCCTTGTATCCGCAAATGTTTCTTCTCTGGTCAGCTCCAGCTTCACCGGACGACCACCCACCTGCAGACTTAAAAAAGCATTCAGCGGTTCATAAAGTACATCCTGTTTATTGCCGAAGCCGCCGCCGATATAGGGCTTAATCACTCTGACCTGACCCCATGGAATACCAAGGGCCTGTCCAATGACACGGCGGACAATATGCGGAATCTGTGTAGATGTAGTTACGGTAATCTTGCCATTGCCGTCCTGATACGCAAAGGAAACCGGCAGTTCAATATGGCAATGCTGTACACGCTGGGTATCATACGTCTGATCTACCAGAACAAGTCCCTCTTCCTTCACAGCTTCATCAAAGCTTTCATCACCCAGGGCGAAGGATGTATGTTTCAAAATATTATCCGGCACATTGTCATGCATGGCCACGGCTCCCTCCGCCATGGCATCTGCCACATCCACCAGTGCCGGATATTCTTCATAATGTACTTTCACAAGCCGTGCTGCCTTAACAGCTGCAATCTCATCTTCTGCAATGACAGCTGCCACATCATCCCCATAATAACGCACCCGCTGATTCAAAAGACGACGGTCCTGAATATCCTGATGCGCCGCCTCCACAGACCAGGGATGTCCCGGCGTACAAAAATCAATCTCCGGCACATCAAAACAGGTAACAATCTTTACAACTCCCGGCACTTTTAATGCCTCATCCAAATCAAAGCCTGTCACAAGGCCGTTGGCAATGGTACTGTGTACCACCTTTGCCACCATCATCGGCTGTGTCATCAGATCCTGTGTATATTTCGCCTGGCCCGTTACCTTGGCACGGGCATCCACACGCTGAATGCTTTTTCCAATCCCCATAACGCTCCTCCTTCCGCTTTTGATGCGAGGTGCAAAATTTCCTTTTTCTATGAAACATTTTAATCAAATGAACGATTCTAAACAGGTCGCTCTCGCTGCCTGCCCCTGTCAGCGGTACATAAGGCGGTAAAATACACCGCCTAAGTACCGGACGCGGCAGAAGCCCTGTTTATGAATTGTTCATTTGATTAAAATGTTATCCATAGTTTATCTACTTTGCAAACTCCATTAAAAACTGGTTTGTTTAACTGGTTTTGTTGCTGATTTGTAACTGTTCAGAGCCAAGCAAAATTTCAAAAAACAGGTATAAAATGCTTGCATTTTTAAGACTGTTTTTGGAATTTTATTTGGCGGATACGCCACACCGACGAAATGCGCAGCATTTTGGAGGTTAGCTCTGAACAGTTCCGCTGATTTTTTTGTTTAGAAGATTTTGGTACCTGCAACGTATTTGCTCAGTATGTCTCCTTTTTCGCTGAGACAGATATATCGCTCTAACCGCTGTCTGAGGGTGAGGGCCTGCGGGTGCGGCATGCGGCTCTCATCGAGGACAAGGGCGTCGAGTTCGTATCCCGGTTCGAAGCTGCCGACTTTGCCGAAGAAACTGCCGCCGGCTTTTGTTCCCATCCAGAAGATTTCTTCCAGGGTCAGCGGCTTCAGGTTCTGATCCAGCAGTCTCCAGACGAGCTTGGATACCTGTCTGGCTTCCATCATGGTTCTGAAGATGGAGAGTGTGGCACCTCCGGCTACGTCTGATCCAAGTCCCATATGCACGCCTATATCCAGCCACTTTCTCACAGGGGCAATGCCGGATGCAATGTTCATATTGCACTGCGGACAATGGATCGCGTAGGTGTCATTGTCCTTCATCATCTGTATCTCCCGCTCATCGGAGTACACACAATGTGCCATGATGGATTTTCTGCCGGGTGCTGCCAAGCCGGCACTTATGTAGGTATCCATATAGTTCTCTGAATCAGGACACAGTTCCTTCACCCAGTCAATTTCACTGAGATTCTCAGATAAATGGGACTGAACCGCCAGATGGTTCCCGGAAGCGATTGCCCCAAGTCCCGTCATCAGTGCATCGGTACAGCTCGGTGTAAAACGCGGGGTAATGATCGGACGGACATTATGAAATTGTTCCGACTGCATAAGCCATTCTCTGGTTGCTTCCAATGAGGCTTCTGCGCTTTCCTCACAGTAATAATCCGGGCTGTTTCTGTCCATATTGACCTTGCCCACATAACCCTTTAAACCGGAGGTCTCCAGGAGAGCCATCAATTTCAATGTAGCCGATGTATGTATCGTCGCAAAAGCACAAAAACGTGTCGTCGGGCTATACTTCAGATCCTGCACAAACATGCTGTATGCCTTATCCGCATAGGCCGGTTCTTTATAGCCGGATTCTTCCGGAAATGCATAGGTTTCCAGCCATTCCAGCAGTTCCATGTCCATTCCAAGACCTCTGTAAGCATACTGCGGTGCATGCACATGCAGATCGGACAATCCCGGAACAATCATGTGCCCTGTGTAATCCAGCACTTCAAAATGCTGATATTTCTCCGGAATCTGTGTAAATACGCCCATTGATCTGCCGTTCTCACAGATCAGATACGCATCTTCATAGAATCTCAATGTATCAAAAGTCTCACTGTAACAGATATCACCCTTCATAATAAAATTGTTCATACTCATCACCCATTTTCATTCAAGTCTGCTCCGATGCTTCTGATCGGAATCGTTGGTAAGATTTATTCAGGCGTATACAGAGTTCAGGCTGATATGACTGCTTACTATCCTTCTGATAAATAAAAAGAAAGGCCGCCGTACAAGCCGACTCTCCCGCCTTCGGGAATTATAGTCGGCTGTTTACGGCAGCCGGTAGAAACGCTCAACCTGATTATGAACATATATAATCCATTGATATATTTATTTTACAGTTAATAAGAACTTCTGTCAACACCTATTATGCCAGTGACTGAATGGCATCCACCATAGCCTGATAGCCTGTACATCTGCAGATATTGCCGGATAAGCCGCGTCGGATTTCTTCCTCCGTGGGCTTCGGGTTTTTCTGAAGCAGTGCCACTGTAGACATAATCATGCCCGGAGAACAGAAACCGCATTGAACCGCACCATAATCCACAAAGGCCTTCTGTATCCTGGCAAGCTCCGGATGAGCCTCCACGCCTTCAATGGTCATGATCTGGCATCCCTCCGCCTGAACAGCCGGAAACAGACAGCTGTTGACACTTCTTCCATCTACCAGGACCGTGCAGGCACCGCAGTCACCTTCTCCGCAGCCCTCTTTTGTTCCCGTCAAATGAAGAATATCTCTCAGCACCTTTAATAATGTGGCATCTTCAGGAATTTCTGTATGACAGGCTTCTCCGTTTAAAATAAAATCTAGTGTTCTCATTTTTCACATGCCTCCCATAATTCTCTTACAAGCTGCAGTACTACATTGGCTGCCACAGTTTTTCTATAACTTCCTGTTGCACGAATATCATCAATCGGTGAAATATCCTCCGACAGGGCAATGGCAATTTCTTCATGAAGGGACTGCCATTTTTCTTCACTGTCCGGTCTTTTCCAGGCACGCAGCAATTCTTCTGTATGAAATGCACGGAGGGCTGTCGGGCCTGCTGAACCGATGGCGATAGCCAGGGCCGTTATTCTGCCCTCTTCCTTTTCCATATAAACGGCTGCATTGATGATTGAAATGGCCAGTGCATTCCTTTTGCCGACCTTTCTGAATCTCGCGGCACCCGTTTTTGATGGAATGACAATTTCAGTCAGAATTTCCCCCTGATGGATAGCCGTTCGTCCCGGTCCCTTCATAAATCCGTTGATGGATACCATACGCTGACCGGTTTCTGACACAAGAACCAACACTGCATCCAGCGCCATCAGAACCGGCACAGTATCCGCCGCCGGAGAAGCTGACAAAATATTGCCGCCAATGGTTCCTCTGTTGCGGATCTGGGGGCCGCCCACAAGGGATGCGGCCTCAGCCAGTGCATCCATGGCACCCTGTCCTCTGAAAGCATCTTCTATAAGGTCAAATGTTGTCAGACTGCCTATATGCCAGCCGTCCTTCTCTTCTCTGATGCCTGACAGTTCTTTTAATCGATGCAGACTAACAATATCTCTGTCCGGATATTTGCCCTTTTCTCTGTCCACATAGAGATTGGTGGCACCTGCACAGGCCATGCGATTGCCGGATGACAGCATCTGACAGGCCTCTGTTACTGTATTTGGAATCAGCATCTGTGACATCTCTATACCCCCACTATCCTTTTTATTTTTTCGTCATCCTTCCATGACTCATTTCTCATGCACACTTCAAAACCCGTCGTTTTCTCACCGGATACCGGGTCGGCAGCTATTCCGTCCCGGATTCCGTTTCTTCATCTTCCGGATACTCTTGCTCTGTATCAAAGTAACTCTTCAGATCATAGGTCACTGTATCGAATTTGTCCAGATAACTGCCGTCCAAAAAGTCATCAAAATCCTTGATATGCCAGTTGGAATCCTCATAAACAAGTCCAACTTCATAGACCATTCCCGGCAGTCTGGCTGCCTGGGAATAATAAGCGGTACCGGTTGTCCCGTCTTCATTGAGTTCTACTCTGTCATAATTAATAAAAAGCGGCGTCAGATACGGATAAGACCGCTCTTTCTTAAAAGCCCGGATAAACTCACTTTTATCCATAACCTTTCGGAAGTCATCTGTCATAAATTCATAAATAACCGCCGGATTCTCATACTGATAATCAATAGCCTCCGCATAGGCCATAGCTGCTTTCTCAGCGGAGACCTCAGAAGGTTCATCAGCTGCATGTTTAATACTGGTCACAACCGTTATACCCGCAATGATGACAATCAGCAGTACAATGATGATTTTGGTTGTCTTCTTCATTCCTACCGCTCCAATCGGGAATAAGGAATCGTATAAGCACTCGGGAATTCTGCTTTCTTGGAAGCAAAGATCAGCGCCGCAATGGTCATGATATACGGCAGCATCAGCATCAGCTGATTGGCCATATCAATGCCCAGAGCCTGAAGACGCATCTGAAGGGCACTGGCAAAACCGAAGAGCAGCGCTCCCCACATAGCTCTCACTGGCATAAAACGAGCAAAAATAACAACAGAGACAGCGATAAAGCCACGGCCGCTGACAATGGATTCTGTGAAAAGATTCATATAAGCAATAGACATAAATGCACCTGCTGCACCGGCATAAAGACCGCCGATGAGTACCGCTGCATAACGGACACCTGCCACACTGATACCCTTGGAATCTGCTGCGCGCGGATGCTCGCCCACGGCACGGATCTTTAACCCGAATGTTGTTTTTTCAAGGATAAACCATGTCACAAATACCATCACATAGCTGAGATAAACCAGAATATTATGCTGGAAGAAAATCTGTCCAATCACCGGAATGGATGATAATACCGGAATATTCACGGCTGCAAACGGTGTTACCTGAGGCGGCAGACTCTGTACACCAAAAATAATACGATATACATAAACCGCTGTACCCGCACCAAGAATATTCAGGGCAATACCTGCGATGACCTGATTGGCACGCATGGTGACTGAGAGCCATGCCATGATCAGACTCCACAGCATACCGAAAAGCATACCTGACAAAAGTCCAATCCAGAGATTGCCGGTTTTATATGCTGCTGAAAAGCCCGCGACGGCTCCAATCGTCATTGTTCCTTCTACACCCAGATTC
>Ga0129310_1001663_pt1 | contig 18624 bp, 25 predicted proteins | sample Go1ome_2_FD_94433 | JGI IMG/M metagenome (GOLD analysis project Ga0129310, IMG submission 94433) | Western lowland gorrila individual fecal microbial communities from Wisconsin, USA - Go1022A metagenome | ecosystem: Host-associated > Mammals > Digestive system > Large intestine > Fecal | place...
AAAGGTGAAGTCTTATAAATCTGCTTCCGAAGCAAGCCGTTGTACAGGTATCGCCAGATGTAATATCTCTACTGCGGCGAGAGGTAACGGGAAGTATAAAACAGCAGGAGGATATATTTGGAAATATGGAAAAGAAAGTTGATATGGTTTCGCACCCGCCGCATTATGAAACCGGGAAGTTTGAGTGCATTGACGTTCTGGTGGAAACCCAGGGAGTAGAAGCCACGCAGGACTTCTGCGTGTGCAACGCTCTCAAGTACGTCTACAGGCACAAGAAGAAAAACGGTATGGAGGATTTGCAGAAAGCAATCTGGTATCTGAATAAAGCCGTTGAGTTGGAGGAAGCAAAGAATGACTAAACGACAAATCATTAAGTGGTTGGAGTCGCAGAGCGAAAAGGCATTAGCCGAAGTAGAAACCCAGAGTGAAAAGGCTCTCAACCTTTACTATGCAGAGAGGAATGAGAAAATCGGTCTGGAAGAGACAGCAACCGCTATTTCGGCTCTCATGCAGCAGGCTTACAGTCTGACTGAATCCTTCAAAGAGAAGGTGAAAGCTGAATATCCGGGTACTGATACCCTCTGTGGATATTACGGCTCTATCTCCTACAAACTGGCAAATATGAGTTCTCAAGCTGAAATCCGTTCCTGTTTGCTTAAAGAGTTTGAGGACGTAAGAACGGAAATCAGAAAGGGTATCAAAGCCCGAAAGAATGAAATGATTAAGGGTATCACCGACAACTACAGGAATGTGATTGCCAATGTAAGCAACATGAAGAATGCAAAACTGGCAATGGAATACCTCAAGAGTCTTGGGTTTGACTTGAGTGACCTGGTAAAAGCCGATGAAAACCCTGTAACCACGGCGTTGTCCGTGGAAGTGGATACACGATTTCTGTTCATAGGAGGTAAGAAAAATGAAGTGGAATGATGATAAGACCATCACTATCACCCCGCCGAAGCGTCCTAAGAAGATTACAGGTACACGCTTTGCGGCGATTATGGGGCTGAACAAGTGGACAACCCCGTTCAATGCTTGGTGTGCAATCACCAGAACCTACGAAGAGCCGTTTGAGGACACAATCTATACCGTTGCAGGTAAGACGATTGAGCCGAAGCAGGCTGAGTTTATGAAGAAGTCCTATTTTATGACCAACCTCATCACACCTACGGATGTGTACGGGGCTGACTACTTCCAGAAAACCTGGGGTGACTTCTTCAAAGACAGTCCTATCTTCGGCGGTATGTGGGACTACCTTCTGGTTGACAAGGACGGCAAGCCTACTACGGTTCTTGAGATGAAAACCACGAAGAGGTCAGAGGACTGGGTTGAGGATGTCCCGGAGTACTACGCTTTGCAGGCTGCGCTCTATGCGTACCTTCTGGGTGTAGATGACGTGATTATGGTGTGTAGCTTCCTGGGTGACAAGGACTATGAGAACCCGGACGCATATCAGTGTAGCACTGAGAACACCATCGTTCGTCCCTTCAAGCTGTCTGAGCGTTATCCCGAACTGAAAAAGACCGTCAAGAAGGTTGAGAAGTGGTGGAAAACCCACGTTGAGGGTGGTGTTTCTCCGAAGTTCGATGAGAAAGCAGACGCAGATATTCTGAAAGTGCTGCGGGACAACAACCTGTCCCCGGACACTGATATTGCTGCCCTGGTTGCAGAAGCAGAGCAGTTAAAGGCACACATTGATGAAGTTAAGGGTACGGTAGCTGACGAAGAGAAACGGTATAAGGTTATTACCGATATGCTCAAGAAGGAAGCTATCAGCCAGTTCAAGGACGGAGATAAGACCGTGACTATCAGCGGTTCTCACTTTGACTGGGTAACGTCCATGACTATGAAAGACCCCGGCTACGATGTGAAGAAAATGCAGGAGGACGGCATTGATATTGAGAAGTATCACGGCAAGCCCGAACCGCAGTACCGCTTCACTCCGAAAGCCAGAAAGGAGTCCGCATGATAAGATACCTCAGTCTTTTCAGCGGGATTGGAGCATTTGAAAAGGCACTGGACAATCTGGGTGTTCCCTATGAATTGCTCGCCTATTGCGAAGTAGATAAATACGCCAGTAAAGCCTATTCACTTCTACACCATGTCCCGGAAACTATGAACCTGGGGGATATTACCAAAGTGGACGAAAAGACTCTGCCGACTGATATTGACCTGCTTACATACGGTTTCCCGTGCCAGGACATTTCCATTGCGGGAAATAAGCGTGGGTTTGTCAATGAGGACGGCACGAAAACACGAAGCGGATTGTTCTTTGACGCACTGCGTATCATCGAACATTGCAGACCTAAAATTGCTATTGCAGAGAACGTCAAAAACCTCACCAGTAAGAGCATGAGTTCCATCTTCTCTATTGTTTTGGAGAGCCTGGACAATGCAGGATATAACTGCTACTGGCAGGTCTTAAACGCTGCTGATTATGGTATGCCGCAAGGGAGAGAGAGAGTATTCATTGTTTCCATCCGTAAGGACGTGGATGACCGCTCTTTCCAATTCCCTCCTGTAGTTCCGCTTACAAAGTGCATGGGTGACTTCTTAGATGATGAAGTCCCGGCAGAGTTTTATTTGACTGAGGAAAAGACCCAGAGTGTCATACGGCATGACACCAATCATCCCGGACATATCGCAGACAGGGGGGGACGTGTCCAACCCTACTGTCACGGGACTATAAAGACCCGAAGGTGGTGTTGTGCGGATGAAGATAATTCAAGCAGCAGACCTGCACCACTACGGTAATGACCAGATGAACCGGGTATATTCGCCAGAAGGTCTTGCCCCTACTCTCAAAACGGTGTCTGGGGGGGGACGTGAAGTGAAAGTACTGACTGATGGCAAATACCGTAAACTGACCCCGAAAGAATATTTTCGGTTGATGGGTTTTTCAGACTCAGACTATGAACTGCTTGCGTCAAATGGTATATCCAAAACTCAGATTTACAAGATGGCAGGAAACTCCATCGTAGTTACGGTTCTGGAAAACCTGTTCAAGCAGATTTATCACACTGATACTCAGAGTGTAGCTTCTCTCAAGAAGAAAACTCTGGATATATTAAACAACCTGTAAGGAGGATATTTACAATGGCAAAGATTGGACTGAGTGAGGGTTTCTCCCTTATCCCGAAGGGAACCCACGTTTTCAAAATTACCGAGGTCAAATACAAAGAGGACTTCGGTAAGATGGAGGTAGTTATGCAGACTGCTTCCGGGCAGAAGCACACAGAGCGTTTCTCTCTTCTGGGTTCTGACGGTGAGCCAAACCAGGGTGGACTCAATGCTTTCAGCTATTTCGCAAAGGCTGCTATGAACGACTTTGCAATGACTGAGATTGAGAATGAACAGGACTTGGTAGGTCACTACATTCGCTGTGAGGTTGACCACGAAGAGGTTGAGAGCAACAAGAACCCTGGTAAAATGCTCAAGTTCGTCCGTCTGGGCAACAAAGAGCCTGCTGACGGTTTCGATGAAGTCCCGGCTGCGCCGAAGCAGAGTAAGCCTGCCGCTACTCAGACTGCGGAAGAGCCTGCAAAGCAGGGTGCAAAGAAGTTTGACCTGGGCAGTATCCTGGGCTAAGTAAATGACCTGCGGAGAGGGAGAAGCATAGCTTCAAACTCTCCAATGGTTATATGTTTGATTAAGTCGAATGAAAGGACAGAAGAGTATGAATGACAGAGAAAAGCGTATCAGAGCCTTTAACCGTTTGATGGGAGAAGCCCTTTGCAGTGACGATGTGTTCTGGCTGAAAAATCAGTTGATGGCGGCAGGGTTCTTTACTGCACCTGCTTCCACGAAGTATCACGGGAATTATAATGGCGGTCTGTTCGACCATAGCTTTACGGTAACGAAGTCCCTACTCTCTCTGACAAAGCACATGGGTCTGGTATGGAAGCGCAAGCAGAGTCCCTACATCGTAGGTATGCTGCATGACCTTTGCAAGTGTGACCAGTACATTCACAACCCGGACGGTACATGGAGTTACAACCCGAATGTGCTTCTGCCGGGACATGGTGAGAAATCTATCATCCTGGCACAGAAGATGGTCAATCTCACGGATGAAGAGATGGCGTGTATCAGATGGCACATGGGAGCCTTTGACGATAAGGAGAACTGGGACAAGTACGGGAAGTCCATTGAGAAATACCCGAACGTCCTGTGGACTCATACCGCTGACATGATGGCGGCACGAATTTTCAAGATTTAAGGAGGATTCCAGTCATGGTAACAGTATTGATTGCAATTCTGACTTTCATCATTGGAGTCATTAGTGGTGCAGTACTGCTTGCGGCAGTAGCAATTCTTGCAGCACATGACTCAATGAGTGATACCCCTAAAAGTAAGGAAGAATGGAAGGAGGACTAAACCATGGTTATTACGGGCATGGCTCATTTTCAAAGCGTATGCAAAAGAAAACTTGTGAACTGGTACAACAGCCAGGTTGGGGCAACCAAAATTGACCTGGACAATGTATTCATCGTTTGGAGTTGTAAGACCTTGCAGAATTACAAGTGTCTTGCGTCCACCACTGTAAGCGGAGATGGAATTTATGCAGAGTACACATACAACGGCGATAAGCAGGAGTTGTACGAAGATATTTACGACAAGGTGCAGAACACTTGTCACACAGAGGAATAAGGAGGACTAAACCATGACAGGTAAGGAATACCAGGCATTAGCCATTAGAACTTGCAGCATTCCCTACGATTGCAAGGCTGACCGACTGTATCATGCAGTGTTCGGTCTGAACAGCGAAGCGGGAGAAGTTGCAGGTATCTTGCAGAAGAAGTACCAGGGACATGAAGTGAACCTTGAACACATGGAAAAGGAACTGGGAGATTGTCTTTGGATGATTGCAGAAGCGTGTGACGCACTGGGTACGGACATTGATACGGTTATGCAGATGAACATTGACAAGCTGAAAGCCCGTTACCCAGAGGGCTTTACGGTGGAGAACTCCCTTCATCGTAAAGCGGGCGATATTTGATGAACTATCACAATATCACGCATGATGATATGAACAACGGTGATGGGTTACGGGTAGTTCTCTGGGTTGCAGGGTGTGAACACCACTGTAAGAACTGCCAGAACCCTATTACCTGGGATGTTACAGACGGGGTTGAGTTCGACAAAGCAGCTTTCCATGAAATCTGCACGGAGTTGAACAAGCCTTATATCAGCGGTCTTACCCTCTCCGGGGGTGACCCTCTGCACCCCGTCAATCGTTATCAGATTCTCTGGCTTGTAAAGAAGGTCAAGCAGTTCTTCCCGCATAAAACTATCTGGCTCTATACCGGGTACACATGGGAAGAGATAACTGCAAACGATTTCTACTGCGGCGGGATTCTGAACTACATTGACGTTCTGGTGGACGGACGTTTTGAAGAAGATTTGAAGGATGTGGGCTATCACTGGGCAGGTTCCACCAACCAGAGAGTTATCAATGTCCCGCAGTCCTTAAAGGAAGGGAGGGTTATACTCCATGGAAGTAATTAAGAAGGACGGTACGATTGAGCAGTTTGACGGTCAGAAGATTGTCAACGCAGTCAGTAAGTCTGCCGCCCGTGCAATGATTGAATTGGACGATACCCAGTACCATGAGATTGTATCTAAGGTCATGGCTATCGTTTCTGAGCGTTTCCCGGAACAGGTTCACGTTGCGGATATGCACAACATTGTGGAGCAGGTTCTTGATGAGGTCAACCCGAAGATTGCGAAGTCTTACCGGGATTACCGAAACTTCAAGAAGGATTTCGTTCACATTATGGATGAGGTTTATCAGAAATCTCAGTCCATTCGCTTTCTGGGCGATAAGGAGAACGCAAACACGGATTCCACCCTGGTTGCCACGAAGCGTTGTCTGATTTTCAACGAACTGAACAAGCGGCTGTACCGCAAGTTCTTTATGACCAATGATGAGTTGCAGGCTTGCAAGGATGGATACATTTATATCCATGACCAGTCAGCCCGCCTTGACACTATGAATTGCTGCCTGTGCGACATTTCCTCTATTATGAGCGGCGGTTTTGAGATGGGCAACGTCTGGTACAATGAGCCGAAAACTCTTGATACCACCTTTGACGTTCTGGGAGATATTATCCTGGCTACTGCTTCACAGCAGTACGGCGGCTTCACTGTCCCGGAAGTGGACAAGATTCTTGCTCCGTATGCAGAGAAGTCCTACAAGAAGTACTGCGCTGAGTACATGGAAATCCGCAATCAGCAGACCTTCACCCAGGACGTAAAGGACTGGGCTATGAGCAAGGTGCAGCGTGATTATGAGCAGGGCTTCCAGGGTATTGAGATGAAGCTGAACACTGTGGGTTCTTCCCGTGGTGATTATCCATTCATTACTATGACCTTCGGACTGGCTACTGATGTGTTCGGCAAGATGGCAAGCAAGACCTTCCTCAAAGTTCACATGGAGGGTGAGGGCAAGCCGGGATTTAAGAAGCCCGTACTGTTCCCGAAACTGGTTTTCCTCTATGACGAAAACCTTCACGGTGAGGGTGGCTTCAATGAGGATGTGTTTGAAGCAGGTATTGATTGCAGTAGCAAGACCATGTATCCCGACTGGCTGTCCCTTACGGGTGACGGTTATGTGGCTGAGATGTACAAGAAGTACGGTAGAGTGATAAGCCCTATGGGTTGCCGTGCATTCCTCTCCCCGTGGTTTGAGCGTGGCGGTATGGAGCCTGCGGACGCAGATGATAAACCCGTATTCGTGGGACGCTTCAATATTGGTGCTGTATCCCTGCACCTGCCTATGATTTTGGCAAAAGCCCGGGCTGAGAGCCGGGACTTCTATGAGGTTCTGGACTTCTATCTGGAAATGATTAGAGGTATCCACAAGAGAACCTATGAGTATCTGGGCGAAATGAAAGCCAGTACCAACCCGATTGTGTACTGTGAGGGCGGTTTCTACGGTGGACACCTCAAGCCGTCTGACAAAATCAAGCCCCTGTTGAAACCGATGACTGCCAGTTTTGGTATCACGGCACTAAATGAGTTACAGCAACTCTACAACGGCAAGTCCATTGCAGAAGATGGCAAATTTGCTCTTGAGGTTATGCAGCATATCAACCAGAAAGTCACAGAGTACAAGAAGGAAGATGGATGGTTGTATGCAATCTACGGAACCCCGGCAGAAAGCCTGTGTGGATTGCAGGTTGAGCAGTTCCGTAAGAAATACGGCATTATCGAAAATGTATCCGACCGTCCTTATGTGAGCAATTCCTTCCACTGTCACGTCACTGAGGACTTGACTCCGATTGAGAAGCAAGACTTGGAAGGGCGTTTCTGGAATATGTTCAACGGCGGCAAAATCCAGTATGTGCGGTATCCGATTTCCTACAACCGGGAAGCCGTCAAGACTCTGGTTCGGAGAGCAATGCAGCTTGGTTTCTATGAGGGCGTAAACCTCTCCCTTGCCTACTGTGATGACTGCGGACACCAGGAACTTGAAATGGATGTTTGCCCGGTCTGCGGTAGCACCAATCTCACGAAGATTGACCGCATGAACGGATATCTCTCTTACAGCAGAGTCCACGGCGATACCCGTCTGAACGCTGCAAAGATGGCTGAGATTGCAGAAAGGAGGTCAATGTAATGGGGGGGGGACAGAAGTTGTGTGACAAAGGACTGGAAAATCTCAGATACGGGATTGTGGAAAAAGCAATAGACGATTATTTCTGTTTACTTGCAGGTTTCATAGCCCCGACTGCGGATTGCAACCTGGGAGAACTGGAACGGTTCTTCCTATCGGACTGGTTCAGTATGTTATGCACACTGGACTCCGATTTCATCATGGACAATCTGAAAAGAAAGGCGAAGAAGATGATTTTGAAATATACCGTATCAAAGCAGAAAGGCAGTAGTCGCTATTATGTGCATGAGGTTGACTGTAAAGAGCCGATTCCCGGTACTCTGGGTACAAAGAAGCAGGCATTGCACAGGGCGGCGAAACTGAATGACCTTGATTATAAGGACTATATGAGAGTCCGCAGAAGGGATGGTGTGAGTTGTGATAAAGATTGAGAACGTGGATACCTACGGATGGCAGGCGGCTATCCGGGGTATGCGTAACCCGAAAAACTCATGGGATAAGTCGGACAGTGGCGAAAGCGGTATCGGATATGCGGTAGGTGACAACGATTTGAAGCTGATGAAAACGCTTGCCGCTGCCGGGACTGACCACGGAAAGTATCTGCGGATGATTACCGTAACGGCAGACATTACCGCCCCGCTTTACTGGTGGAAAGAGTACGATACCTACAAGGTAGGCACTGTAGCAAACTCCTGTTCCACCATGCACAAAATCCAGGCAAAAGAGTTTGTATTGTCTGATTTCAGCACCGACCACCTGTCAGAAACCAATCTCATTATCCTGGGCTTTACCATTGACGCACTGAACAATGCCCGTCTGGATTTCCTTGACAACCAGGACAAACGGGACTGGTGGCAGATGATACAGCTTCTCCCCGCCTCTTACAATCAGCGTAGGACGGTACAGCTTAACTATGCGGTACTCAAGAATATGTACCATTCCCGCCAGAACCACAAACTGGATGAATGGCGTGAGTTCTGTCAGTGGGTAAAGAAACTGCCGTACAGTGAGTTGATTACAGGATAAGGAGCGTGGGGATAATGGACTATTCCAAAATACCAGAAGAGTTGAAACAATTAAATCAGTGGGTCTGTGCCTGGGATACTTCCAAAGTCCCCATGAAAGCCTTTGAAAAGAAAGCCGCTTCCTCTACTGCCCCGGATACATGGAGTTCCTTTGAGCAGGCAGAGTGGGCAGTAGAGAACGGCTATTATGATAACCTGGGATTTGTGTTCGCAGACAACGGACTGGTGGGCATTGATATTGACGCAGGCTTTGAGGACGGTCTTATGACCCCTCTCTGCGCCGATATTATGACCGCCTGCAAGTCCTACACAGAGAAGTCCAGAAGCGGACGTGGCGTACATATCCTGCTGCGGGGTACACTTCCCTTCCATGGCAAGAACAACCTTGCAGGTGTTGAGATTTACAAAGCCCGCAGGTTCTTCATCATGACCGGGAAACAGCTTATCTTTCCAACCATCGTTGAAAACCAGGAAGCCATTGACTATGTGGTGGAGAAGTACTTCAAAGAAGTGGAACGGCAGAGCGGCGGCAAGCCTGCACTGGTGCAGAAGATTTATGCCCCGAAGTACCGCAAGCCAGAGGACGGAAAGATTTATGTGCGTCCCGATTACCCGCCGATTGCTGCCGGGGGTAGAAACTTATCCCTTACGTCCCTTGCAGGAGCAATGCACAACACGGGATACAACCCTAAACAGATTTACGCAGAACTGAAATTTGTGAACATGACTCAGTGCAATCCCCCGCTTGATGACCGGGAACTGCAAACCATTACAGAAAGCGTTACACGGTATAGGAGGTGAGTCACATGGACGAAGATGATTATTGCTATGAATGTACGGGCTATGGAGATGACTACTACCTGGACGATAACGGCGAACTGGTAAGCAGTTGTCCCGGCTGCCCTTTTAATACATGGGAAGGAGATTATGACGATGAATGACAGATTGAGTATCCAGTGGGATACAGGAAACATGACAATCTATATGCCTGCTTTCTTTCCTTGCACTGCGGGGAAACTCAGTAAGCTGAAAAAGCTGATTGCCCTGGACTATGAACACGCAGAAGCCTTGCTTGAGCAAATGCAGACTTACTTCCGTGAGCGTATCCCGGAATGTGAGGAAGCATTTCAGCGTGAGGGTAAAGCCTACTGGCGCAACCGGGATAAAGCGGCTGAGTATGAACAGCAGCTTGCAACGGGAAAGACCCCGGTAGGACTCCCGCTGACAAAGGAGCAGAAGAAGGACTGGAAGAAGTACGCAAAAGACCTTGCCGCTTCTGCCAGGGCTTGCAAGCGTTACGCATTGCAGGCGAAGAAGCAGAAAGAATGGTTTGAAGCCCACCTGGAAGGAGGTACAGAAGAGTGAGTGATGAATTATTTCAGTTGTCAAACGGACGGTATATTACCTCTGAGGAAATCTCAGAGAAGATGTTCTATATCAAGTCCGTACACCCAGAACTGCCCTACCAGGAAAATTCCACGGGGTACTCATGGGATGAAGCGGGTATGGCAGACCTGTTTTCGGAGTGTTACCAGAAGGATACCCGGTACTGCCCCGAAGCAAAGTCCTGGTACACCTACGATACTGGTAAGTGGCATAAGGATGTGGGCGCACTCCTGGTATCTGCAAAGATTAAGGAGTTTGTGCGGCTGATGGCTCTGTACTGCGGAGAGATTACCGATGAGGAAAAGCGTAAGCAGTACATGGCTTTTGTGGGAAAGATGGGTGACCGCCGTTTCCGTGACCGTCTTATGAAGGACGCTGCGGACAGCATGAAGATTGCGGCGGCACAGTTTGACACTCACCCCTATCTGATTAACTGTCTGAACGGTACTTATGACCTGGAACACATGAAGTTTCGTGAGCATAGATGGGATGATTTCTTGACCATGCAGACCAATTTTGAATACACCTTGCAGGAAGTTACCTGCCCGCGATGGGAACAGTTTATTGCAGAAGTGACTCAGAACGAAGAGGACAAGGCAGACTACTTGCAGAGGGCTTTGGGCTATTCAATCTTAGGTACAAGCAAGGAAGAATGTATGTTCATCCTCCATGGCAAGACCACCCGCAACGGCAAAAGTACCATGCTTGACGCTATTCAGCACTTGCTTGGTGACTATTCGACCGTGGCTCCCGTAGAACTTATCTGCCGTGGTGACCGCCAGAAGAACGCAGAAGCAGCGAACCCGGTACTGGCAAAGCTGAAAGGCAAACGCATGGTGACCATGAGTGAGTCAGATACCGCAGGCAAACTGGATGAAGCTACGATTAAGCAGTACACTGGTGGTGAGGACATTACCGCCCGTGAGTTGTATCAGTCAGCTATCACCTTCAAGCCGCAGTTTACGATGTGGCTGTCCTGTAATGACCTGCCTGCCGTCAAGGATAAGTCCCTATTTGCTTCTGACCGTGTGCGTGTCATTGAGTTCAATCGTCACTTCACCGATGAGGAACAGGACAAGGGACTCAAGGACTATTTTGAAACCCCGGAAGCAATGAGGGGCATCTTCACATGGTTAGTGGCAGGCTACTTCAAGTATATCCGCTTCGGGCTGAAAATGTCCCAGGGTATGCAGAAGGTAATTAAGCAGTACGAAAAGGACAATGACCTGGTACTGCAATTCCTAGAAGAGAAGTGTGAGCGTAACGCAGAAGGTAAAACCCGTGCGAAGTCCCTCTATGATAACTACAAAATGTGGTGCAAGGGCAATGGATATTATGTGTGCAGCATGAAGAAATTCAATGCAGAACTGACCGCACACCCGGAATGGTATGCAGACAAGGCAGTTACCCAGGGCGTTTTGTTCTATTATGGAGTAGCTTTAAGGCAAAATTAGTAGGGTTGGTAGGGTAAAATAAGATTTTACTATAAGTTTTCTTAGTACGCGCGTATCTATAAAAACTTACTGTAAAAATTGAATTTGCCCTACCAACCTCATGCCAGACAGAAAGGAGACAGAAATGGAGTCTTATGTAGAAAGATGGAAGCGGGAGCAGGCTGAGAAACGACTGCTTGAGCCGGAAGAAGCAAAGCAGAAGGAGGTACAGAAGGACAATGGCAGAAGAGCAGAAGAAACCCGGAGTAAGAGGAAAGGACAGAAAGCCCAGAAGAACAGAAGGGTATCAGAAGAGCAGTCCTAAGAATCTGGTGAAAGCCAGGGAGAACAGTCCTATCATGCAGGCTCAGAAGGTAGAAATGCCAGAAGGGTACAATGCGAAGGTGACTGCCTTTATGATGGAGATTATGCCGAAGGAACCTCTGGACTTGCAAGACGTGCCAGAAATGGAAAGACGGTTCTTGAATTATGTGCAGAAGTGTTCTGAGTGGGATATGAAGGTAGGCAATCAAGCTGCGTATATGGCTATCGGTATCACGAAGGAACAGGCGTGGGAGTGGGAGAACGTCACGAAGGGGAACCCTGCTCGCACTGACTTCATCAAAAAGGTACGTCAGTTTTGCGGCGTTTTTCGTGAGGGTCTTATGCAGGATGGCAAGGTGAACCCTGTCACGGGCATTTTCTGGCAGAAGAACTATGACGGCATGAAAGACCAGACAGAAATGGTACTTACCCCGAACAATCCTCTGGGAGAGCAGAAGGACATGAAAGCCCTGGAACAGAAATACCTTGAGAGTGCTTATGACGGTTCAGAAGTCGCAGAAGGGACTTTTACAGAAATCGCAGAAAGCCCAGAAGGGGCAGAAGGGCAGAAAGACTGATTTCAAAAGTCGCAGAAGGGGCAGAAGGGCGGCAACCCCTGCCCGCCTGCTACCTGCCCTGCGGCAGACCCGCCCGCCGCCCGTGGTGCAGGCGTGGACGCTCTGCGCCCCTCTGCGGGCTTTTATGCCTGTTATGGTATAAGTATAGCCCCGCACGGCTTGCGCTCGTCCTAGGCGGCTCTGCGGGGCTGTGAGGGCATACAAGTGAATAGACATAAAAGAACCCCGGCAGGCTGTGAACCTGTCCGGGGTTTCGTGTGTTATAGCCATCGCAAGCGGGGGCGGCTGTGGTGCTTCCAATAGTCTACAAGCCGCTGCACCTCTGCGGGGCTGTACATCGGTATATTATACAGTTGCAAGCCTGCCGGGGTCATATAATAGCCTTGACCGTAACGGGGTAGGGTTTCGCACCCTGGAAGCCCTAAAATATTACGGCTGTCTTGCTTGCTGCGGGTTCTGAGTCCTACACGGCTATCAAAGTTTACTTTTATAGGGGTGGGGATAACAGCGGATAACGGGCATTGTGTAGCGGCTATTATATGCACGTTTGCGGCTCTACCTATCTGCGCAAGGCGTTGTATAAGCGGCTGCACCTGACGGCGGTTCGTGGTCATCAAGTCCGCAAGTTCGTCTATAACAACATAGACCGCCCCGCCGCTGTAGTTCTTTTCGTGGCGGCTCTGCATAGCCTTGTAGCGGCTTTCTGTGGTATCCATGGCGTATTGTAACGCCTGTACCATGTCCCCCGGCTCACTGGCATATTTTAGAGTATGCGGTAGCCGTTTATAGTCTACAAGTTCAACCCGTTTCGGGTCTATAAAGATAAATTGTACGGCGGCGGGGCTGTCTTTCAAAGCCGTTGTGATAATGCCGTTAATAACTACGCTTTTACCGCTGCCCGTTGCACCCGCTACGAGTAAATGTGGCTGTGTGAGCATATCCGCAAATAGATTGTAATAACTGCCCTGCGGCGTTTCCCAGGTTCTTTTTATCAATGCTTTATACCTCCTTATATAAGAATACCCCGCACGGCGGCGGGGCTTCTTTTATGCTTCTTTCTTCCAGTATGCCGGGTATCTGCCCGTTTCATTGGTGCAGTTGTAATACATGAACGCATTAACCACGGTTTCAAATTCACGGTTGCGGGCTACTGTGGTGTTAAACCCGTCCCCGTCTACTTGCGTGTAGCTGTCCCGTTGTGTGTCTGAGTAGCAACCACATGGGGAAACCGGGGACAGCTTGCAAGCCGTCAAGCGGATGACCTCACCCGCACTGTAGCGGCGGGCGGCTTCCTTCTTTGTAATGCGGGTATAACCGCCTATCTGTATTCTATTCATGGTATAACCTCCTTGTTTGTGCAATATGTCAATGTCTGCGGCTCTTTCTGTGGTGCAGGTTTGAAAGCCTACACTTTCCAGACCCCCGGCAGAGCCGGGACGCTTGCGCCCTAACTGGCTATTTATACACGGCGCAACGTGTTTAGAATGCTATGCGGGAGAGCCTGCAAGCGGCTTGATGTAAAGCCCTGGCTTGAACGTCTAACCACTCTTCACGGCTGTTAGGTCTGCGATAACCCTCACGGGTGCGCTTGTACTCAGATGGGCAGCAAAGCCGCTCTGCAATGTCCCCGTTATAGATGAGGGACGAGCCGCCGTAGCTGTAGGACTCCCAGGAGTCCGCACCATTGAGCAACCACATTTTGAACTCTGCCCGGTCTGCGGCTTCTCTGCCCTCATACGCTGCCCGCTCCTGGTATTCTTCCAGGAGTTCGAGAGCGTACACGGTAACGCCCTTACTCCATGCGCTGCGGTCTTTCCTGGCTTCCAGTTCCTTTTTAATTTTGTTGTATGCTTTCATCTGTTTACCTCCTATTTGTTTGCGCTGCCCTGACGGGCGGCTGTGTGTTCTGCACTTGCTATCAAGTGTTTTATTGATTATAGTATATCAAGTGTTTTATTGAATGTCAAGTGTTTTATTGAAATTCTTTCAAATTCTTTCACCACGTCCCGCCGTTCTGCGGACAGACCCCCGGCGGGGGATATAGACCCCCGGCAGCCGGGGCGGGTGAGCCTAGAAAATCCCGCAAAAATAAAAAAAGATTCAATAAATCACTTGACAATAAAATGCTTGTGATATATACTGACCATAGGAGGTGCAATATGGAAGCAAGAGAGATTATCAAAGACATTATGAGTACCGATGAAGTCACGAATGCTGAACTGGCACGGAGATTAGATATAACGCAGGCAACCGTCTGGGACAGGTTGAATAATAAGAAGGGGCGCAAGGATATTCCTGTATCTCTTCTCAAAACGATGTTAAGCGCACTTGGTTATAAAATCGTGGTTGTTCCCGATGAAACACCTATCCCCGAAGGTGGATATGAGGTTGGTCAGACAGACATGGTAGGGTAAAATAGAATTTTACAGTAAGTTTTTATAGTAGATGGTCTACTAAGAAAACTTATATGAAAATCTTAAAATACCCTACCAACCTTTACCGATTAAGGAGGTAATTATTTATGAGCGAATTAACGCTTATTGAACAGAGAACGGTAAATAATGTTCTGGTGGACGGGTACTATGGTAGCGAAGAAGCGTGGTTTACCCGTTTTCAAATAGGTGAAGCATTAGAGTATTCAGACCCTATAACTGCGATTACGAAAATTCACAATCGCCATCCAGAACGATTTGAAGGAAAATCAGTAACTACCAAACTGGTAGGTACTGACGGTAAATCATACGATATGTGGGTTTACAACTTCAAAGGAGTCCTTGAAATATGCCGTTGGAGCAAACAGCCTAAAGCTGACATGGTGATGGACGCACTGTATGATATGGCTGAATCTGTTGTTAAAAAGGGCTATTATACGGTCATGTCCGCAGAAGAAACTATCAAAGCATTGGCTAAAGGTATGGAATATCATCATTTCATGGAAGATGTTGTATTTCCCGCTATTGAAATGCAGGACGAATTTACTTTCGATGGGCTTTTGGAACATTATTGTGGCTATCCCGTAAAAACGATGGATGATTTGAAACACGCAAAGGTCATATTCAACCAAACTTCTAAGGAGCGAAAACAACGATTGTCGGCACTGAAATACAATGTCAATGACTATGTGAATGACGATAATATGTACCGCCGTATCAACAGGTTCAAATGGTCAGCCCCGGAGAATAGAGGGCATTATAAGACCATCAAGGGTGTTCGTTGGTTCGATGATTTTATTATGCAACAGCTAAGATGAAGTAGATTTCATCGACAGCAAGGTATATAAGGAGGCCGCAAACTACGACTTCCTTATGCGAGGAAGGGGTGAACTCATGTTTTACATTTTATTTTGCTGTCTATGGTTTCTATGGTGGTGTATCAAGTCAATCGTTTTGTTTGCAATGTGGGTCACCTGGAATATCGTAGTCAGACCTGTGGTATGGTGCTTGTGCCTGCCATTCAAGTTAATATGTAGCCGTAAGTGAGTTACGGTTTGTCCAATGGGACTGTCTTAATTGACGGTTCCATTTTTTTTGTTTACGGAGGTATTTATGGATTATTTGAAATTAAAGCAGAGTATCAGCGGGGCAATTGCCAAAAATCCTATGGACGCTGCCGCCTATGAAGATATGTTTTCCCTCTTCCGGGATTATGAGAGTACGGAGTTCCGAACTGCTCATTTATGGAACAAGGATTTGCAGGAGGAAATCAGAGCAGGACTGCGGATGGCAGTAGATACCCGGCAGTTCAAACAGGCGGAGAAATTTGACAACCTGCTTTTCCGTTCACTGCTCTTCAATGCGCCCCATTTCTTTGACGCTTATTTGCAGGCAGTAGAGTATGGCAAGCCCCTGGACAAGAAATTCTACCTGCCCCGCCGTCATTATCTCAAGCGGTATGTGGACGGATACCAGGAAGTTCTTGAGGGAAAACTGGACTTTCTGTCCATTTCCATGCCGAAACGATGTGGTAAGTCTCAGCTTGGTATCAACTTTACGAATATGCTTTCTGGTAAATTTCCAGACCGTTCTACGCTGATGGAGGGTACAGGTGATGACCTTGTTCAGTCTTTCTACAAAGGTTGCCTTGAGTACATTCAGCAGCCGAATGATTATCATTTTTATGATATTTTTCCAGAGAGCAAACTGGTACAGACCAATGCTGATACGAAGGTTATCAACCTTCTGCACAAGTCCCGATTCCCTACGGTCATGTGCCGTTCTATTGACGCACGGCAGGTAGGTCTTTCGGAAGCAACCAACCTTCTTTACCTGGATGACTGCGTAGAGGGACGTGAAGAAGCGAAGAACAGACAGCGGCTTGATGATAAGTGGGAGGTTATTTCGGGTGATATTATCGGACGTGCCATTGAGGGTACGCCTATCGTTATTTGTGGTACACGATATTCTCTGTATGACCCTATCGGTCACTTGCAGGAGGAAATGCAGAAGCAGGGCAAGCGGTGCAAGATTATTGAAACCCCGGCTCTTGACCCAGTGACGGATGAGAGTAACTTTGAATACATTCGTGAGGGCAGGAAGGTTTTCACTACGCAGTACTTCCGTGACCAGAGAGAAATGCTTTCGGCAGAGCAGTTTGAATCAGAGTTTCAGCAGCAGCCGTTTGAAGCGAAGGGTATTCTCTTCCCGGAAGCGTCTTTGAACCGATACTTTGAACTCCCGGTAGACCGTGAGCCAGACAGTATCATTGCCGTCTGCGATACTGCGGATAAGGGTGCAGACTATTGTTCCATGCCGATTGCTGCGGTATACGGGGATGAGGTCTACATTGTGGATGTAGTGTTCGATGACTCCCCGCCAGAGGTTACGAAGCCAGAGTGCGCAAAGGCTCTGATGGACAATCTTGTGGTGGCAGGAACCTTTGAGTCAAATAATGCAGGTACATACTTTGCCAGGGATGTACAGCAGATTTTGACTGACCGAAAGTATGTCTGCAATATCCGAACGAAGAGGACTATCAGTAACAAGCAGACCCGTATTGAGTTTGCTTCTGATAACATCATCAAGCACTTTTACTTCAAAGACCCGTCACTTTATGCACGGAACAGTCAGTATGCCATGTTTATGAAGCAGGTGACAACCTATACCAGGTCTGGTAAAGTGCCGCACGATGACGCACCAGACTCTCTGTCTCTGCTTGAGAATGAACTGCGGGGACTGGTGGGAGCAAAGGTTGAAGTTTTCAAAAGACCGTGTTAATTTACACAAAAACTCTTCTAACCTTATATCAAGAAATCTCTTGAAATATCCATTGAAGAGTGCTATAATTACAATAGAAAATGTAGGATTGGAGGTGGCTTGCGTGTCTTTCGGTTTATACGGTAGACGCATGATAAAGTCTGATGAAACCGAAGTGACCGTTGAGAACGTAGTTGCGATTCTCAATAAGGCACTTCCTTATCACTGGGAGAATCGTAGTGAGATTCAATATCTGTGGTACTACTACAGAGGATTGCAGCCGATTCTCAACCGTGAGAAACAGGTTCGTCCAGAGATTTGTAATAAAATCGTGGAGAACCGGGCGAATGAGATTGTGTCCTTCAAGTCTGGTTACTTGATGGGTGAACCTCTACAGTATGTTTCCCGTGGCAATGGTGAAAATATCTCAGACGCAATCAATCAGCTTAACGAATTTGTGTTTGCCGAAGAGAAACCTGCAAAGGATAAGGAACTTGCTGACTGGTTCCATATCTGCGGTACGTCTTTCAGAATGGTTCTCCCGGATGAGGACGTAGGTGAAGATGATGACTCCCCGTTTGAAATCTATACGCTTGACCCACGGAATACCTTTGTGGTGTACAACAACGGTCTTGGGAACAAGCCGCTCCTGGGTGTTAAGTATGTGGTGGATGATAACGGCATAGTTCACTATAGCTGCTACTCTGACCATGAGTATTTTGAGATTGTTGAGTCCCAGATTATCAAGGTAGAGCCGCATATTCTGGGTGACATTCCCATCATCGAATATCCTTTGAACCTTGCCCGTATCGGTGCGTTTGAGTTGGTTATTCCCCTGCTTGACGCAATCAACCTCACGGACAGCAACCGCCAGGATGGTGTTGAACAGTTCATCCAGGCACTCATGCTTTTTCATAATGTGGATATTTCGTCCGATGATTATGACAAGCTGCGTGAGGAAGGGGCTATTAAGTTCCGGGATATTGACCCGCAGTTAAAGGCAGAGGTTAGTTATCTGACCAGTACGCTGAACCAGGGTGAAACACAAACCCTGGTTGACCATATGTACCA
>Ga0129310_1001665_pt1 | contig 18616 bp, 11 predicted proteins | sample Go1ome_2_FD_94433 | JGI IMG/M metagenome (GOLD analysis project Ga0129310, IMG submission 94433) | Western lowland gorrila individual fecal microbial communities from Wisconsin, USA - Go1022A metagenome | ecosystem: Host-associated > Mammals > Digestive system > Large intestine > Fecal | place...
GTTTTTTATAATCATCGTAAAAAGATACGAATTCATCCACTAACTTCTGCGCCTGCTCCTGACGGTCAAAGATCTCGCCCAGTTCCTGGATGGAGCGGTACATGCCCGGCACGCTCCTGAGGTTCAAAAACGCCCAGTCCGTATCAATGGCTTCATACTTTGGCTGCAGGTCACTCTGCAGGGATACCGGGCTTAAGATCCAATCCGGGTTCAAGGAAGATACGATCTCCATATCCGGGCTCATGGCCGTTCCGACGGTCTCCACATCCTTATAACGCTCCGGGATGGTGGAAACACTGGAGCTGCACACGCCTACCAGATCCAGTTCCAGTTTGTCACAGATATCTGCCGTTGCCGGGGAAGTGGCGATGATCCTCACATCCTCCCCCTGCTCCTGCACTTTCTTCTTTGCCGCTTCCACTGCCGCTTTTTCCTCTGGATCATCGATTTCAAGCAGGGACTTGGCATCCGCATCGGAAGTGTCCTTATTGGAAGTACCCTTATCCGAAGTATTGGAACTGCTGTTATCCGAAGTGCCGTTACCGGAAGCATCCGAAGCCTGTCCGGAAGTGTTTTCTGCTGTCTCCTCCGAAACTGCGGAACCGTCGCTGTTTAACTTTCCCTGTTTCTGGTCCACGCATCCGGCAAGGGAAGCGACCATCACAGTGGAAAGGAGCAGGGCTGCCGCCTGACGCAAACGCTTATTCCTCATCGTCATCTTCTGCGCCTCCCCATCTGCTCCAGTTTCTGCGGAACAGGTATACAATGCCTGTCACCGCGCCGATCAGGATCAGTCCACAGATGACTACTGCCAGTGACACCTGAAAAATATGGCTGCCGGAGTTGCTGCTTCCCTCATCAGAAGCACTCTCCCCTGCGGTGGAAAGGCTTAAACCTTCTGCGGAATTCAAGGTACTGCTCTCTGTATCGGAAGTACTGCTGTTTGGCTTTGCTGCTTCCGTAATGCTGCTCTGTAAGGTTTTCTGGGAATTGTCGGAGTTTGTATCGGTATTACTCTCAAGGCTGCCGCTCTGCAGGGAGGAATTTCCGGAGCTTAAGGAACCGGAAGTCAGGGAAGATGCCCCTGTGCCGGTACTGCTGCTGGTGCTTCCACTCTCGGAAGAAGCTGCCTCGGTACTGTTTCCATCCGTACTGCTCTGTGCCGCTGTACTGTCAGAAGCTGCCGTTACCATGGTTGCGTTCATATCCGTGCTGTTCCCGGATTTGTAATCACTCGGGTAAACATAAAAAACAACGTCCCTTCCCATCGGCTCCACGTACATGGAACCTCTGACCACACAGTTTTCACTCGGTACACGCATGCACACATCCGCGGTACTTCCGTTGCTGTCACTTCCGTTTCCGGTCACGCCGATCTCAGAGGGTGTGGACCATCCGGAATCCCCGACGTTCTGCACCTGAAACGTATGTCCGCTGGTGTAATCCATCAGGCTCATGCGGATCGTCAGATAATACTCGCCGCTGTCTGTGACTTCTAAAATACCACTGGAGTAGACACAGCCTTCCACCATGCCCTGTCCGGTGGCATAGGAAGCTTCCCCGCCGGAATCCTCGATGACGCCGGTCACCGGATGCGCATAGCACCGGTTGACGGTACAGGTATAGACACTCCCGCTGGCCGCATAGGCATTAACAGCAGGAAAGCCTGCCATCAGTGTGATGGCAAGCGCTAAAGTCATAAATACCGAACAAATCTTATGTTTTAAGTTTCTGATCTTCATTCCTTTATCTCCTGTTTTTGTGTTTCTTACTGTTCCTCACCGTTTCTTCTTCTGCGGAAAAATCCTGCAAAGCCAAACGCCATGGCCGCTGCCGCAACGATCACGGCTGCCCAGAGGATACGCACTTGGTTCAGATCCATGTCTGCGGTCTTTACGCTGGATGCGGATTTCAGTCCAGAACCGCTGCCAAGGCTGGATGCACCGCTCTTTAAGGAGGAGCCGCTGCCAAGGGAGGAACCTAAGCTGCTGTTTCCTAGGGTGTTATTTCCAAGCTGTCCGCTTCCAAGGGAGCTGCCGTTTGAGATGGTTCCGTTCACGTTTCCGTTATTGTTGTTATTGTTGTTCTTGTCAAAATCCGGATCATCTGCTGTGGTCGCCTTTAAGGAGCTCCAGTCCAGTTTTAAGAATACCGGCTGTGTGCCTGTACCTGCGCTGATGGCATCCATGATCGGAACGAATACCTGTAACGGAACATATCCGTCTGTCAGTGCTTCCGGAATCAGCTCGAAGGTTACCTCATCCGGGTAATTGCTTCCGTAAGTATCGGAAACAAGGGAGCCGTCCGCATTTTTCTGGTAGGAATCAACGGTCACATCGGCAAGTGTTCCCTGCGGGTTGCCGTATTTGTCAAGGGTGTAACCGGTAGTAAAGTATTTCAGCTTGCTTAAGTAGCCAAGTTTCTGTCCTACGGTCAGACCGTTGAAGTTCAGTGTGATGTAATATTTGCCGTTCTTTACGGTTAATTTGATGGTGTGGTTGATGGCTTCGTTTGACATGGACGCGGAGGTCTTGTCAACTTTTACCATGGTTCCGGTAATGGAGTAGACACCATCAGCAAGTTTGGTGATGTCAAGGGCAGTGTCTGATTTCTTTACTAACGCCTTTACTGCCTCAGTCAGCTTGCTTACCTGATCATCCACCAGTGTCTGGGATGCGGATGCATTATCCATTACGTTCTGTGCGCTGTTGATGGCACTCTGTAATGCTGCAAGGGAGCTTTCTGTGTATACATCTGTCTGGCTTAAGTAGCCTTTTGCTGTCGCGATGGCACTTTCCAGACTGCTCTTGTCTACAACTGCCTTTTTCACAAGGCCGTTCATGGCTGCCGTCAGTGCATTCTCTGCCGCCTGTACATCAGCTTCGGTTGCCAGTGCATTTCCTGCCACGTTCTCAGCGATCGTCAGTGCGGAATTTAATACTTTCAAGCTGTTCTCATCGTAAACATCTGTCTTTGCAGCTTCTGCTTTTGCTTTTGTGATCAGGTCGTTTAAGTTGGTTCTGTCAACCTGACGGAGTCCGTCCAGTGCGGTCTGGACTGCTGTCTTTGCTGCTTCCACTTCTGCCTTGGTCGGATTCTCCTTACCTGCAACTGCCTGTGCGTTTGCGATGGCATTCTTTAAGGCTTCCATGGTTGCGGAAGTGTAGACCACATCGGTGCGGTCTGCTTCTTTCTGTGCTTTTGCAAGCAGTGCGTTCAGTCCGTCCAGATCTGCCACCTGGGTATCAATGGCATCCACTGCCGCCTGCAGTGCTTTTACCTGACGGTCAATGTCTGTCTGTGTGGCATTCATGTCACCGTAAACATCCTGTGCGGTCAGATAAGCGTTGTTTAATGCATTCCAGTATTCTGCCGGGACATTGCCCTGCTCCATCCCGGATACCTGTTTGAACAATGCTTCCAGTACGGAGTTGTCCCTTGTCACACCGGACTTCTGCTCGATGTTCGCCCAGTCGATGGCAACGCGGGCAACTTTGGTGCCCTGTCCTTCCCCGATGCTCTCCATAACCGGTACATATACCTCTACATAGAACAGGTTGTCGTTCAGTTTGATCGGCATGGATACGGTCTTCGGATACCAGTTTCCACCGGTATTCTCATCGTAAAACTTGGAGGTCTTGTCGTTGAACAGGTCATATACGTCTTTGTACTCCTCCAGTACGGTCGCATCTGCTGCTTCGTACTTGACCGGGTAATTGTATTTGTTGTATTCCACAGTATCCATATCCACTTTTTTCAGTTTATACAGATAACCTGTCATTCCGGCAAACTGCATGGACTGGAAGTTCAGCTCCAGTGTCACGTCGCCTTTTTCGGAAACACGTACGGTTCCGGTCTGTACCACGGAGGCATTTCCCATGGAATCCTCATCGGAAGTTGCATTGACCAGACGGATCGGTACGGTGTAAGTACCTGCAAAGATCTGCGGGTATTCCGGGAACAGGGTACCCTGTCTCTGGGATACGACCAGTGCCTCATAGGATGTTGTCAGCAGGTCTGTTACCTTCTCCACTTCCTCGCTGGTTGCATTGACATTCTCTGCTACTTTCTGTGCTGCCTTTAAGGCTGACTGGAAACTGTTCCAGCTATTTGCGGTATAAGTATTGTTTTCATTTACTTTGGTCAGTGCATCTGCGATGTAACCGTTTAATTTAGTCTTATCCACTGCATCTTCCAGACGCACCAGTGCATTGACTGCGTTCTGTAATTTTTCTGTCTGTGCATTCAGCTCCTCTGCGGTAGATGCGGTATTATCCAATACTTTCTCTGCTTCGCTGATGGCTGCCTGCAGGTTCTCATAACTTTCTTTTGTATAATTTGCTGCTGCGTAATTGTTCTTTGCGTCTACCAGTGCCTGGTCCAGTGTCAGTCTTGCTTTGACTTCCTCTTTCATGACCAGTCCGGCTGCTGCGCTGTCCAGTCCGCTGACTGCTGCATCGATCTCATTCTGGAATGCTGCCGCATCTGCCTGTACGGCCTCTGCTGCTGTGATGGCTGCGGTCAGTACTGCGTAAGAATCCTCTGTGTAATTCTCTGCTGCATATGCTTTTGCGTCTGCCAGTTTTTTGGTCAGGTCTGCTTTGCTGATGTCCTGTTTTACGGCTGCTTTTAAGTCAAGGTGTAACAGGAGTTCCATCTCCCCGGACTCTGTGGTTACTTTTACTTTGTGGTTTTCCACATTTGCAGGAAGGGTGATCACCAGTCTGTCTGCCTCTGCGGCTGCATCGCTGTAACCTGCACCTTTTCGGTACTGCATGCCGCTGATGCTGTCTGTATACAGATATGCGGTCACATTTCCGTCTTTGTCTGCGGATAAACGTGCGGATTTCAATGCGGTGCTTAAGTCATTTGCACTTCCATCTGCATTTGTAAAGGATGCCTGTACTTCATACACGCCACTCTCCAGTGAAACAGCGGTTGACATCGGCACCAGTGCATCGACTGCTGCTTTCAGCTCTGCGGATGCCTGATCTGCATTTTCCTCGGTCACATTTCCTGTCTGTGCAGTAAGGACTGCCTGAAGGTCTGACCAGCTCTCTGCGGTGTAATCTGCCTCGCTCAGTGCGTTTGCTGCTGCCAGAACCCGGTTGTATTTCTCCAGTCCGGTCAGTTCTTTCAGGGAAGCGATGGCATCTGAGATCTCTTTGTCTAATGCTACGATCTCGGAATCGTTTGCTGTAGTTGTTCCGTTGATGACGTTCTGGGCTTTTGCTACTGCATCGGATAATGCTTGGTAGGAATCGTCGGTGTAGTCATCGGAGGAGTATTTGGAGGCTTTGTCTACGGCTACTACCAGGACAGATTTGTCATGGGTTGGCTCGTTGATCTCAGCCACAGGTGTTAAACCAGATAAAGTCATAAATGCGGTTCTGCATCCTCCACCTGAACCCGGAACTGCATGCTGAAGCTCATCCATGATTGGAACATAGAAATTCAGGTATGCTCCATCATCTCTATCTGCGGATTCTGGTAATTCAAAACCTACCGTCTTCGGATAATACAGATCATATTCTTCTGCATAAGAATCCATGTCTGTGTTTCCCGCATCATTCAGATAATAGCTGTAATAATCAAGTGGAGTATATTCACTCAATATTGGGAGTCCATCTGCTTCTGTCTGCTCATTATTCGCCCAGAAGATTCCATTTGTATAACCATATCTGCCTGTAATTACAATCCCCTGTGTATCAAAGTAAATATGTTTCTTTCCATTTTTCACTTCGAGACGTGCAGAATCATTTACAACTGCAGAATTGCTCATAGACAATCTGTCCGGTTGATCCTGCTGCCACATAGTAACATTAACATTATATGTTCCGTCCTGAATTTCTGAAATGTCTACTTTATCTGCTTTTTGTGTAATAGCGATTGTATTATAAACACGAGTAGTACCTGTTATAACCAGTTCATCGCCTTCCATGTGAATACTTCCATCATCATTTTTATAGGAAGATGAATCAAAATACTCTATCGGATTAAACATTTCATTTACCGGATAATACCATTGAACTTCTATTTTGCTCGTATCCCAATCTTCCGGAATTTTTACTCTTAATTCTACCGCTCTTGACGGGATAACCTGAGAGTCATTCATTTTTAATGACAACTTATAGATCAATGCTTTTGAAGCATTTCCTGCTAACAAAGAATAATATTTGTTATATTCACTATCTTCATCTGAAGTTTCCTGTAAAAGTTCTGCTCCAAATTTTGCTTTACTATTAACTGTGTAGTTATCTGTTACAAGTGTAACATCACCATCTGTCAATTCGAGTTTTTCTTTCGGTGTTGTTCTTACTCGCAATTCTCCATAGTAGGTACCATCTTCTGTTTGTATCTCAACCTGTTTTCCAAAAATAGCTTCTTCTAAGTTTTGATATTCAATGGAAAATTTTCCATCTTCCAAAATATTGTCTGAATAAACAGAAATATACTTATCCTTTTTTACTTCTCTCGAATACGCATACATATATTGGCGATATGAAGAAGTTGAAGGATAAGTACACTCGCCTAAATCCTTAATTTCTTCAAGCACTCTTATTGAATCAATGCTACTTGTCTCTGCTGTAACAGTAACTTTTCCATTCTCAATTTTTGCTTCACAAGTACCACTAAACAAATCATTTGCAGCTTTTTCTTCTGCTACAAATCCTGTGAAATCCGGTGAATCTCCAACACTGGTTACAACTTTAGAAAGCTCCAATCCAATGTTTTTATAATTTTCTTCGTTAATCTCTTTAGCAACTACTGCATTATTTACATCAAATGTAAATTTTCCGTTTACAATTCCGTACATATAGCTTTCCAAGTCATCATCTGTTCTCCCATAACTATAGAAAGCTTTAGTATACATCGTTCCTTCCAGTGTATCCACGTCAAAAGAATACCACGACACACCCGTTGCTGCTTTTTCAACAGAATAATTTTGAATGTATTTATCATTCCACTCTTCATTAATTTGTCCTTGTTCCTTCAAATATTCCGTTGCCTCTGATGGATTTTCCTCATTATTAGCAATATATTTTTCTGGAATATTAAAAGTTCCCATAGGTGCATTTGAAGGTGCTATATCATCTGAAATTACACCCGGTTTTGAAAACTGCAAAATATCAATTTTTTCATAATTTTCAATCTGTAAGGTTACATGATATGTCCCATTATCATTCTTTTTTACTAGTGCAACATTATCCATGTAATCCTGAACCGTACCCGAATAAGGCTCCTCCGTAAGTAATTTTCCTGATGGTCCATAAAAAATCAATGGAACGCTGTAGTTTTTTCCTACTTCCATCTCAGTTCCAGTAGATGCTGTATCTGCATTGGAACCTGAGCTGTCATTTGTATCTGCCGCAAATGCTGACATCGGAACACTGCCGATCAGCATTGCTATTGCCATCACAAACGTCAGCAATTTCTTTGCTGCTTTTTTCATCTCTTTTCTCTCTCCTCTCGTTTTCTCTCATTGTTTTGTTGGTGCTGATCACCACATTTTTTCCTGCTCTTGGGGCAAGCAGGTGTCTTTTCTCTTGTTTTTTCATCCCTCCTTGTACCGTCGTTATTTTCCGTAATTAGCGTTATTTTTCTCTAATTACATATCTTTTCCTTTGGTTAGTAATTGTAACTATTAGTTAGTTTATTTCACTTTTTATTAGTTATAAACCACCCCCCACGTGTTGTCAATAAATTTTCACATTTACGTGCATCGCTGCACGTTTTGGTCACTGACTAAATTCCCTTGTTTTCTGAAAGTATCGGAGTTTTTGGATTTTAAAAAATTTTTTTCGTGTTTTAATCGGAAGACGCAAAAAGAGGAAAACGACTCCCGACAGGTTGGGTTCCTGTTGGATATCGATTTCCTCTTTTCGTGTGATTATATGGTTATTTTGCTGTGATGTTACATTTATTCCTCATAGATAATCTTTGCACAATATGATATAATTCAGGCATCTCAATCCTTATGTAATATTAAGGTAATAGTTACAATACATATGATTCATTGAATTTACCCATACATGGAAAGAGGATTTTTATGCCATACAAAATTGATAAACCGAAACAAACAGCGCAACAGCTTATTAATAAAATGAAAGTTGAAAAAGGCATTCAGTTTAATTATATTTCTGAAAATGATGCTGAAACCTACTTGACGAATGTAAATAATTATCTTCGAACTGCTTCATACCGAAAAAACTATCAAAAATATAGAAACGGTATTCATAAAGGAAAATATATTGATTTAGATTTTTCATATTTACAGGAATTATCTACCATTGATATGCATTTTCGTTTTATTGTTTCAAAAATGTGTTTAGATATTGAACATGATCTAAAAGTGAAAATGTTAAAAGATATTGAGTGTGATCTCTCTACCGATGGATATAACATTGTCAAAAATTTTTTAGCCCAAAATCCATATATCCTCGGAAAACTTGAAGCCACCAGTGCTTCTCCTTTTACCAGCGATTTGATTCATAAATATTTTACGCTTCAGCGTGTAAAATCATGAGGTGTCAGGCACCATTAAGTTTTTATAAACTTCATTCTGTTCTATTGTTTTTCCTTCTCTTTTATGCTATATTAGTTTTCACGAAACAACATGCTTGTAAAATTTCAAGCATTATCAAATTTATAAATTAGCATAATTTTACTTGAAGCCCATATACTTTTAATGGGAAGTTCTATTGACTTTCCTATTTGTCCTTGCTAGAATGTAGGTGCAAAGAAAGTTTACCACTGACCGATATGTGGTATATAAATGGTCGGGTTGTAAGTTTACCGCTGACCGATATGCGGTATATAAATGGTTGGATTGAAAGTATAGTCCTTCGCCTAACGGCGGAGGACTTTTCCGTAATGAGGGATGGCAAATGAAGAAAGCAGGTTTTTATATTATCAAAGATAAATTTTTCGAAGATATGTCGGATCCGTATCTCAAGGGAAATAAAGCAGGAAACAGACCACATTATTACTGTTTCGAAGATACAAGAACCGGGATATACTGGATGATACCGTTGTCCAGCCGTATTGATAAATACAGACAGATTATGGAGAAAAAAGAAAAATCCGGGAAACCATGCGATATTATCCATATCATTAAGTTAGATGACAGCCGGGAGAGCGCGTTCTTGATACAGGACATGTTTCCAATTACAAAAGAATACATAGAACGAGAATACACAATTGCCGGAAATCATCTGATGTTGACGAGTGAGCACACCGCCAGAGAGATTGAGCAGAAAGCCAGAAAAGTTATTGGTATGTTGAAGCGTGGAATCAAATTCACGCCGACACAGCCGGATGTTATAGCAATATTGAAGAAACTGAGAGAACATAGATAATTTTCTCTGGATAGCTAAGTAATAGCATGGTGTTAGTTAATAAATAATAGGTTCTTCTATGATAAAAAAATCATAGGAGGACCTTTTTCGTTGCCAAAGTGTCAGGCACTATTAAAAATCTATAAACTTCATTCTGTTCCCTTGTTTTTCCTTTCCTTTTATGCTATATTGAGTTTCACAAATCGAAAAGACATTTTCTATTCTGGTTTTCTTGTCTTTTTTATTTTCTATGACCTTCCTTGACTGGATCTGTCATATAACCTTGTTTTACTTACGTCACCCGTTAACTCGTTTTTCTGCTCTCCTCGGTTTTCCGGTTTCAGCAGCTATCATCACTTTTTTCTGATTGGGAGGAATCACATGCCTAGAAAACTTCGTACCTGGTACCCCGGTGCCACTTATCACATTATGGAAAGGGGGATACACCGACAGAATATTTTTTCCGATGATTTCGATTATCAGGTTTTTCTCACTCTGCTCGCGAATGCGCTCCAAAAATACGGCTGCATTCTGCATGCATACTGTCTGATGACGAATCATTTTCATTTACTGGTAGAGACCAGTGACATTGAAATTGGGAAATTTGTCAAGCAGCTTGCGAACTGCTATGCACAGTACTACAACCGCCAGCACTCTTTTTCCGGGCATTTATTTGAGGGGCGCTATAAATCCGGTCTGGTCCAGGATGATGCCTATTTTCTGCAGACCAGCCGTTACATCCATCTGAATCCGGTAAAGGCCCGCATGGTACATTATCCCGAAGATTATCCATGGAGTTCCTACCGCACGCTTCTCGGGCTGAACGATGACAAGATCACCTGCACCGAAAAAACATTTTCTTATTTTCAGCCAAACCCGGTGCAGCAATACCGTATTTTTACAGAGGATATCGGGAAGAAATTTTCCGTTTCCGAAAACAGAATTCAAAAAGAAATGGGGGAAAATGAACTATGGCTACCATGGTAAAAAGCTTTGCAATACAGGGAATTGACGGATACCCCGTCGATATCGAAACGAAAACACTGGAAGGTCAGCCTGCCATATCGATCATCGGGCTTGGCGATCTGTCCGTAAAAGAGGCCGCGGAAAGGATTCAGGCAGCCATCGACGAAAGCGGTTACGTCTTTCCAAAGAAAAAAGTGATCATCAGTCTCGCGCCCAGTGACAAGAAAAAGAGCGGATCTCATTTTGACCTTGCCATGACGATCGGGCTTCTCGTCCAAAATGAGGATATTTCCGTTAAAGATCTGAGCAGTTATGGTTTTATCGGGGAGCTTTCTTTAGATGGGCGCCTGCGAAGCTGCCGGGGCATCCTTCCCATGGTGATCTCTGCCCGGAAAAGCGGGATCAAAAAGCTCATTGTCCCAGCGGGCAATATCGAAGAAGCAAAACTTGTTCATGGAATCCAGTCCATCGGGTTCGATACGCTGGAGGAAGTGATCCGTTTTTTGGAAGGGAAAGCTGCCTGTCCCGCCATAACAACTGCCGCCTCTGCTCAGCCAGACACTTCCGAATTGAGTCTGGATTTTTCTGATGTCAAAGGGCAGGATGACCTGATCGATGCCATTGTACTTGCTGCCGCCGGCGGTCACAACATGCTCATGATCGGTGAACCCGGCTGTGGCAAGACTATGATCGCTCAGCGGATCCCCACGATTTTACCGGAAATGACAGAAGCAGAATGCCTCGATGTCACCAAGATCTACAGCATCAGCGGTATCCTCCAGACGAACCATTCCCTGATCCGAAAGAGACCGTTTCGCGCCCCACACCACAATATTTCCCTGAATGCCCTGATCGGTGGCGGTACCAATGCCATGCCCGGTGAGGTCTCCCTAGCACACAATGGTGTCCTTTTTCTGGATGAACTTGCCGAATATTCCCGCCGCACCCTGGATGCCCTGCGTCAGCCGGTAGAGGATAAAAAAGTGTCGATCTCCAGAGTCAACGGTACGCACACGTTTCCATCCAGTTTTATGTTCATCGCCGCAATGAATCCCTGCCCCTGCGGCTATTATCCGTCTTCCAAGTGCCGCTGCACCGATTATGAGATCATCAAATATCGTGGAAAAATTTCCGGACCGATCATGGACCGTATTGATATCCAAAAAGAAGTTCACCCTATGGATTATTTCAGCACACTCACCACATCTTCTGCTCATTCTTCCGAAGAATTGAGGGAAAAAGTAGCAAATGCCCGAAAGATCCAGCAGCTCCGTTATAAGGATGAACCTGGAGTCAACTGCAATGCCGACATGTCTACCGCAATGATCCAACAGTATTGTGTCCTTGATGATGACTCCATTGCCCTGCTCAAAGAAACAAGTGAAACATATGGCTACAGTGCGCGTGTCATCCATAAGCTCCTGCGCCTTGCCCGGACAAGTGCCGATCTTGATGCTTCGGAAAACATACGGCTTTCTGATATTCAGCGGGTGCTCCTTTGCCGCGACCTTGACAAAAGCAACAGTAATATGATGGTGGTGAGATGATGGATCAGTATTGGATATGGCTCACCACGCTTCCCCAGATCGGTGCGGTGACCGCAAACCGGCTTCTTGAACATTTCTCTACCCCAAAGGATATTTTTGACGCTGATCTGAACGCTCTCCTGTCGGTAAAACAGCTTACTTCCAGACAACGGGAAAGCATTCTGCAGCACCATGATCTGGAGCATGCAAAAAGGTTGGAAGAACAATGCTTCAAAAATAATATTTTCCTGCTTCCACAGTCCGATCCCCGCTATCCGGAAAACGCCAGACAGATAGTGTCCACGGTGTCAGGCACCATGAACTTATTTTATTGTAATATCACTTGTCGTTAGAGCAATTCTGCACAGATTTTTTCTGCATCATAATCCGGCGCATATTTCTTTGCCACATCATATATACGCTGGATTGTTGTCGCTTCTTCCTCCAGCATATCTGCCGTTTCTTCCACAGTATAACCTTTTCTTATTTTTTTAAGTGCTTGATTAATTACTTTTAATGCGTTTCCTTCTGTCCGACCACGCTTTTCACCACGTTCCTCGCCAATCCGAATTCCACGTTCTTTTCCAATCTGAATTCCATCTTCCATTGCCTCTTCACGCTGCACTTCAATATCCAGATTGTAATCATATTCTGCTACCAACATGTTCCTTACCTCTCTTCCTTTTCTCTCCAGATATTCTGCCAATATTCCTTTTTCAATACATTCCTTGATTGCATGTTCATATGCATCTTCCGTTCCTAATGCTTGATATTTACGGATAGTATCAATGAACAGACTATACTCCTTCAACACTTGACATTTTTCCAAGATCTCATGATTCGCTGCGGAATTGATATTAATTACCCGCACCTTCAATTCTAACATTGGATCGCCCTCTTTTATCTTGTAAGCATCAGATAAATACAACGTTCTTTCCGCTTCCATTTTCGAAATACCATTATAAAAAGTATAGAACTCCGGCTTTGGTAATTTCACTAACCCGCGCTTATAACGATCCCTCGTAGGTACAATCTTCTCATATGCCCTGCCTATATACATCAGACTCCGCAGCGGCATATTATGATTGATAGTAGACTGATGTTCTCCCATGACGAGCACTTTTCCTTCCACGCCAAAGGAAACATCATTTTGGAAATCCATGTACAATACGTTATCCACACGAATCCTCTCAATTTTGGTTCCCTCCGGCAGTGGTTCCTCATGTAATGCATTAAACAGTTCAATGTCATTCTTCTCAGCTGTCTCATCATCACAAAATAAATCCACCAATACACTGTTCTTTACTTCTCTGTTTTCCTTTCCCACTCACATTCTCCTTTCGTATTTGCACGAAACGGACTATGCTATAAGATTAGAAAATAAATCGTTTTCGTACGAAACAGTTTCAATCTTTCTTTTCAGGCCGTTTCCTGCAGTTTTTTCCATCATCTTTGAATCTCTCTGCCGATACGGCATGAATAAAACTATGAGATATGTATTTCAGATCTTTTGATACTATGAAAATCTGCTTTCATAAAATATGGGAATTCGATTTTCTATAGCTGTGCTCTGAGATGTGCACAGATCTGACTTCTGATGTTATGGTCAGTATACTCTGGCCTTTGATGATATGTCAACCAGTGTTTTTCCCGCATTTTTTTGATTGTGCAATTTGACGATTATGCCGTTTTCTTCGAAAAGCCTTATATTTCCTGTAGTTTTCCCTGATTTTTCTTCCTACGTCTTTTATTTTTACCTGCTATAAATTGCTGAATTTTGTACATATTTATAAAAAATAAGCTCTGAATAATTATGTGTCAGCTTTTTCTTCCCCTTTTTGATAAACCCCAAAGTGTCCGGTCCCGTTACCATCACCTCTCAAGCGTGAAGTCATCTCACATCTGATATATCCTCTTATACACTTCAAAGCCTTTCCCCAATACCGATTCATCAAAGTCGAACACAGCTTCATGATGCAATCCTTTTATCTTTGTACCAAAAAGCATATAAACTGCCTTGCCGCCCTGCTGCTTTACCATATCCATGAACACAGCCCCATCGTCACTGGCTCCGAAATCTTTCGTCAGCATATAATCAGAAAAATCACCATTCTGTTTTGCCACTGCCAATACTTTCTGGCTCAATATTTCATCGCTGGCTGCGCTGACGCTCTCTCCCTGAAACTGCACTTCATATGTAACACCATACGCTTTAGCTGCATGCTCAACACAGATAAGCGCCTGTTCTTTCATATAAGTATTCAGCTCTCCGGTTTCGCCTCTGGTTTCCACGATCATTTTCGCATGTGCAGGAATGGTATTGCGCGCTTCTCCCGCTTCCAGTTTTCCCACATTCAACCGTGTAATTCCTCTTTCCGGTCGTGGAAATGCCTGCATATCCATAGTAGCCTTCGCTGCAGCCAGCAAAGCATTACGTCCACGCTCCGGTGCCAGCCCGGCGTGTGCACTTTTTCCGGTAAAAATCACATCAAATTTACTGGTCGCAAGAAAACCTTTCGCACCAGCCACAAAGGTATCTTCCGGTGCAAATCCAATATGACAGCAATACAATTCGTCTATTTTTCCAAAGTTCCACTGATGTCGGAACGCAAAGGCTCCACGCACACCTTCTTCCGCCGGTTGGAAAATAAATATGTAACGGCCGCACAATTCCGCTGGTATTTTGTTCTGTATCTTCCGTTCTGCTTCCGGATTTAACACGTTCTCTATTGTTTGTTTCTTTTTACTATATTGCTCTGCTACATACTCTGCAAACGTCAGTCCCAGCGCCATATGGCCATCATGTCCGCATGCATGAGAAACACCCGGATATTGTGAAACAAACTGTTCCTTTACCGGCGCTCTGTCTGCATCCATGCTTTCTGCCACCGTCAGCGCATCCACATCAAACCGAAAAGCTTTTGTCTTTCCTTCCCTTTTTGTATCCAAAATTGCCACAATTCCGGTGCGATGATCCATCCGCGTCATCCAAGCCGCCACTTTTTCTTCCGATATGCCCTGTTCAGCCGCCAGCTTCACTGCTCGCTGCTCCCAGAGAACCGTTTCCTCCTCCGTTGACGGATCCATCCGTTTCTCATCCTTCAAAATCTCTCTGCCGACATAAACCTTGAAACCTGCCTTATCCAGATGCTCCGCAATAAAAATCGTTGCAAAAAAAGTCAGCCAACCCGGTTCCGGATATTTATGAAATAACCTTCGATATGCAACCACCTTTTTCTCCCACGTATCAACTTTTTCCATTGATTTTCCCGCTTTCTAATAAAAATCCAAATTTCTTCAACAAGTACTTCGTAACTGAGATACGAAATTTCAGAATCAATTCAACTTACGATCAACAACTGGTATTCAAAATTTCAGCATTTTTTCTCAAGGAGCGATTGCTAGCGACTGAGACAAAATTCTGAAATTTTGTTCATAACTTTACGTTCAAAATCCCCCCATTCTGAAATTTCGTTCACTACTTTCCGTTAAGCCACAACTATTTCAACTTTTTCAGCACCGCCAGCGTCAACTCCCAATTCCGTTTCACCGAAAAAATACTCATCCTCTCCCGTGTCGTATGAATATCATTGATCTGCGGCCCATAGGAAATGCAATCCAATCCCGGCAGTTTTTCACTGAAAATACCACACTCCACCCCGGCATGGATTGCCTCTGTCTTCGGCTTTTTGCCCGTGATTTCCTCATAAGTCTCAATCATCATCGGACGAATCCTTGAATCCGGCTGATACTCCCATGCCGGATACACACCGGAAATTCTACAATATCCACCAAGCATCTCTGTCAGATGCTCCATCTGACTCATGAGCCACTCCTTCTCACTGGTCACACTGCTTCGCACAGAAAATGTCATGGAAATCTCATTCTCCGTCTGTTCCAGAGTTCCCATATTCAGGGACGTCTGTACACTGTCCGGAAATTCCGGGATCCGTTTCTGCACACCGTTTGGCAGATGGATCAGCAGCGCCATCAGTTTCTGCGCAATCTCTTTCGTCAGTGCTTCAAATTCTCCACACTCTTTTTTCTCCACATAAATATGCAGATCCGGATCGGTAAAATGATGTTCCTTTTTCAAAATTGCCTCAAATGTAGAAACTGCATCTTCAAATACTGCAATATTTTCTTCCGGAATGACCAGAACTGCATCACACTGTTTTGCAATGGCATTTTCCTTCTCACCACCATTTACAGAAACGATGGCAACATCTGTTTTTTCCATACAATAAGCGAAAAAACGACCAAACACCTTATTTGCATTGGCACGCTCTTTATCAATTTCCATACCGGAATGACCGCCCATCAGTCCATCAATGTGCCATTCAACCATCTGACCGGACACAGTCTCTTTTTTAACTGGCAGACAGCATGCCACCGTAGCAGCACCCGCACATCCGATCAGGAAAATACCGTCATTCTCAGAATCCATATTCATCAGGATTTTTCCCGTCAGGTCAGAAGCATCCAGGGCCGTTGCTCCTGTCAGTCCAACTTCCTCTCCTACCGTAAAAACAGCTTCCAGCGCCGGATGCGGAATATCATCTGCTGCCAGAATCGCCAGTGCATAAGCAACTGCAATTCCATCATCTGCCCCCAGAGATGTTCCTTTTGCCTGCACCCAGTCACCATCAATTTCCGGAAGCAATCCGTCTTTTTCCAGATCCAGTGTACAGTCTGCCTCTTTGACCGCCACCATATCCATGTGTCCCTGCAGGATTACCGTCGGTGCCTGCTCATACCCAGGTGTGGCACCTTTCCAGATGATTACGTTGCCACATTCCTCCTGACGATATTTCAGACCATGTTCTTTTGCAAAATTCACACAGTAATCACTGATCTGCTGCGTATTTCCGGATCCATGCGGAATACTGCAAATATCTTCAAAGTAAGAAAAAACTTCCTTCGGCTCTAAATTTTCAAACACTCTCATTCGATTTCTCTCTTTCCAATTTATTCAACTATATATCTATTTGACTTCAAAAATACATTACATTTATCTACATAATATAGTTCACTCCGTATATTCCATAAGCACTCTCATCTGACAAAAAGGAATCCTATTTATACCCATTCTGCTTATATATACATTCTATTTTTAACCTAACACTAGTAGTCTTTTTCTACAATAAGTCAGAGCCATGCAACAACGACATGGCTCCAAAACTTCACTGTATCTCTTATTTTTCTTTTTTCTTCAAAGAAGACAGAATAAAGATGATTGCAAGCAGTGCGACCGCAAATGCCATCCAGCCTGCCAAAACCTTCGGTCCCATCTTCGCAAAAGTGTCATAATATCCCTTCAGATATACGACAACAATAATTGCCGGAAGAATATAGGTCATATAAAACTGAAGTTTATTAGAAATCTTCAGACCTTTTCCTTCATTTGCCTCTTTGCGGAAATTATCCCATCCCCATCCGTTTTTCTTTACACAGAACAGGACAAAGATCATACTTCCAAGCGGAAGCAGGTTATAAGATACCAGGAAATCCTCCAGATCCATCACGGAACTTCCTGCGCCCATCGGCTGGAAGCCGGATAACAGGTTGAATCCAAGTACCGCCGGCAAAGACAGCAAAATAATCAGCACAATGTTAAACATAACCGCTTTTTTTCTGCTCCAGCCGCCCATATCCATATAGAAGGATATGATATTTTCGAATACGGCAATGATGGTAGACAGCGCCGCAAAGGACATAAAGATGAAGAAACAGGTTCCCCATACTCTGCCGCCTGCCATGTTGTTAAATACGTTTGGTAAGGTGATAAACAGCAGGGACGGACCTGCATCCGGCTGTACACCATATGCGAAACATGCCGGAATAATAATAAATCCTGCCATTAATGCCACAAATGTATCCAGAATAACAATATTTTTTGCCTCACCAGGAATCGAATGCTCCCGTTTCTGGTAACTTCCGAAAATCTCCATAGCTCCGATACCAACGCTCAGTGTAAAGAAAGCGTGTGTCATGGCATCAAATACCACTGCTCCAAGTCCGCGGCTCTTGATGGCATCAAGATTCGGGACCAGGTAGAATTTTACACCTTCCATGGCGTTTGGAAGCACCAGAGAGTGAATCGCCAGAACGACGATCAGCACGATCAGAATACTCATCATGACTTTCATGATTTTTTCCATACCGCCCTGTAAGCCCAGTGCACAAATGCCAAATGCAATGAGAACAGCCAGAATCATCCAGCCAACCATCGTGCCCGGTGACGTAAGCATGTCGGAAAACGCACCGCCAACTTCATCCGCTGACATCGTTGCCAGTTTTCCGCTGGCACTGCGGTAGATGTAAAACAGCATCCATCCGCCAACCATGGTGTAAAACATCATCAACAGATAGTTTCCGAAAATGGAAAACCATTTAAAATGATGCCATTTTGTTCCTGCAGGCTCCAGTTTTTCATACGCCTTAGATGCTCCCAGGCGGCTGCCACGGCCAACCGCGAACTCACTGATCAAAATCGGTAAACCAAGAATTGTTAAAAACACCAGATAAATCAGAATGAAAGCCGCGCCTCCGTTCTGACCGCAAATATAGGGAAATTTCCACACATTTCCCAGTCCGACCGCACACCCGGCAGACACAAGTATGAATCCCAACCGGGATCCAAATTTATCTCTTTCCTTCATAGTAAAAAGCCCTTTCCTTTGTATTCATCATTTCTTCCCATTCTCTGGGCAGCGGATATTTGAGCACATAATTACAGACAGCTGCACCCTTAGCACTGTCTGATACCTGCTCCGCCATCACATA
>Ga0129310_1001668_pt1 | contig 18608 bp, 16 predicted proteins | sample Go1ome_2_FD_94433 | JGI IMG/M metagenome (GOLD analysis project Ga0129310, IMG submission 94433) | Western lowland gorrila individual fecal microbial communities from Wisconsin, USA - Go1022A metagenome | ecosystem: Host-associated > Mammals > Digestive system > Large intestine > Fecal | place...
TAATCTGCTCTCCGCTTTGGCAGAGCATCTGATCCTCCTTCGCTGTCAGTTCCACATACCCAAACCGGCCAAGTTTTCCGGTATAATAGGCATTTCCTTTTAATACGCCTGCCATGGGCCAGCTGCATTTCTGCATATCTTCCATTGTTTCATGCAGATACATAAAACCGCCGCACTCCGCCAGATAAGGCATTCCTGCTTCTATTTTTTCCCGGATCTCCCCGCGCATGCTTTCATTTTCACTCAACTGCTTCGCATACAATTCCGGATAACCGCCTCCAATCAGCAATCCCTGCAGATGCTCCGGAAGCTTCTCATCGTGCAGCGGAGAAAAAAACACCGTTTCCGCTCCCAGCATCCGCAGCAGATCCAGATTGTCTTCATAATAAAAACAAAATGCTTCGTCTCTTGCCACACCAATACGCAGTGTTTCTGTCTGAACCTCTTTTGCCTCAGCGTTCTGCTTCTTCACCCGATCTTGATACTCCTCCGGCAAAAACTGTTCCAGCGGTGTCCATGTCATATTGGAAGCCTCTTGGGCCAGTCGGATGATAGCATCCAGATCCAGTGTATCTGCCAGGATCTCCGCCAGTTTTTCAATCCGCTCCTGCAGATCGGTCAGTTCCGCCGGTGTCACAAGCCCCAGATGACGGCTCTCAATGACGCAGTCTGATACCTTCGGTACAAAACCAATCACCGGGATTCCACACCGTTCCTGAATGACCGGTTCTAACTGCCGGCACATAACTTCCGACGTCTGATTTAAGATCACGCCTCCGATATGTGATTTTGGCTGCATCTGCAGAAATCCCTGAATCAGTGCTGCCACCGACAGGCTCATGCCACGCATATTAATCACCAGAATGACCGGCGTGTCCGTCACATCCGCCAGTTCCCAGGAAGAGGCCGTCAGTGTGACACCAGCCACACCGTCATAAAAGCCCATAACACCTTCCATCACCGCCAGATCTGCCTGCTGTGCATGCGTGCCAAACAAAGCTCTGGTTAATTCCCTTCCGGAAAAATATGTGTCCAGATTCCTTGACGGCACCCCCAGCACCCTGGTGTGAAACAGCGGATCAATATAATCCGGTCCGCACTTAAAAGAAGCCAGCTTTAATCCTTTATTTTTCAATGCCTGCAGCAATCCACAGGTGATCAGCGTCTTTCCACTTCCACTGCTTGGTGCCGCCAGCATAATACGCGGTATCTTCATTTTGCCACTCCCCCTTTCTGCTTTTTACTCCCCCTGTTTTCTTCCTCCAAAAGAAATCACATAAACGGGATTCTGTCCCATCATCAGATGGTACTGCCCCAGTTTCTTTGATTTTGATATATTCACAGAAGCAATGTCTGCATCCGAAATGCCCCACTCCCGTAAAAGTGCGGTAATCTCCGCCAGTGTCTCTAACGCAATGCAGTTGACCACGATACGGATCTGCGGATTTTTCTCCCGCAATAATCCAATGATCTCCCGCATATTTCCACCGGTTCCGCCCAAAAATGCATGGGTCGGTGTCGGAAGTCCCGCAAAAGCCTCCGGTGCCTTTCCATGAATGATCTGAAGATTGGAAACACCAAATTTCTTCTGATTTTCCCCAATCAGCTCTGCCGCTTCTTCTTTCTGCTCAATGGCATAGACCATACCCTGATCTGCCATGCAGGCTGCCTCAATGGAAATCGAACCTGTCCCGGCTCCCACATCATATACAACCGAATCTTCGCAAAGCTGTAATTTTGACAGGGAAATGCTGCGCACTTCCTCCTTTGTCATCGGCACCTTTGCCCGGATAAACGCTTCGTCCGGGATTCCGTGCGTGATGACTGGTGTACGATGCTCTTTTTTCTCCAGTAGTACCACACTGACGCCTGCCTTATCGTAATTCTGAAAATCCGCCGGCACACCTGTCGTGATCTGTTCCTCCGGATAACTCAGGTTTGTTCCCACCGACATGGTCAGTGTATCCATTCCATAATGCAAAAGCAGTTCTGCCAGTTCACGAATACTCGTTGCATCCGAAGCCAGGGTAAACACTTTCCTGTGCTTCTTCAATGCCGCAAGGATGTTCATCTGTCGTCCGTGCATGCTGGTCAAAAACATATCATCCCAGGATGTCTGCAGCTTTGCCGCAAAATATACACCGCTGGAAATGCCACAGATCAGATGCAGCGGATATTCTGCCAGTGCGTCTGTCAGTTTCTTGGCTCCACTGTAAAATCCCACATCTCCGGACAAAGCGATCACAATGCGTCGATATGCACTGTGCATTCTGATATATTCCGCAATCTCCGTACTCAGATACATGGAAACCATCGGTTTTTTCATGCTGCACTGGGAAACTGTTCCCTTTGCATCACCTTTTTGTCTGAGTTCCCAGCGGTTCAGACTCTCCTGCACGGCTTCCAGCATCCGCTTTGCGCCAATGATGCAGTCCGCCTGTTCGCAGGCCTGCAGCCCCTCTAACGTCATCGTCTCCGGAGCACCCATGCCGATACCAAGCAGCGTGATTTCCGGCTTTTCTGCGTCAGTCGTCTCACTTGCGTTTTTCATATCATTCGCGTTTTCCGAATGTTCACAAACAACTTCCTTCGCCGTTTCAGACAGTCCTTCTTCCTGCAGGATCAGCTGCTCTACTTCCTGCAGAGAAAAACCGCTTTCCTGCTCTGGCCGCAGGATCACCACGCAGGCTGCTCCCGCTTCTTTCGCTGCCTGCACTTTGTCCGCAAAGCCTCCGGCTGCTCCGGATTCCTTTGTCAGCAAAAATGCTGCTTTTGTCTCCTCAAGCATTGCCACATTCATTTTTTTTGAAAATGGTCCCTGCATGCAGATCAGCTGTTTTCTTTGCAGACCGAGCCGCTCTGCCGTTGAAAAGGCTTCCACCTGCGGCAGTACTCTTGCATACAGACGACTGCGGTCCGAAATCCGTCCCACAATCTCCGGCAGCTCTTTCAAACCGGTGGTCAGCAAAATATTTCCCTGCTGTGTCTCCAGCCAGTCCGCTGCCTCCTCACAGGTCGCAAAGGGCACGATATGTTCAAATTTTGACAGATCCAGGGTGTCCCGCAGCAAACGGACATAACGCAGTCCTGCCATTTCACAGGCCTTTCTGATATTTGCCGTCACTTCTACTGCATGCGGATGCGTTGCATCAATGACGGCTTTTAACCCATTCTCTGCCAGTTCACGGATTCGGTGCTCCATTTCGGATTCGTTCATACGCCCGGTATGTACCTGCACGTATTCTGAAATCTCCGATTCCAATAATTCCTCGCCGTATTCCGTTGCTACACAAAGTTCTGCATATATATGATGTTTTTTCAAAAATCCTGCCAGCTGCCGTCCCTCGCTTGTTCCGGCAAACACCAGCCAGACCGTTTTGTTTCTCATATCCGATATCCCCTCGGTGTCACCATACATCCATTGATTTCTTTTGTCTGGGAATTTCCAATAAATACCGTCGTAAACATATCTACCTGTAAATCCCGCAGCTCTTTTAACGTATAAATGTGTTTTTCCTCACCGTCACGGCCAATCTGGCTGACCGTCGCACATACCAGCGTCTCCGGCTGATACTGAAGGATCAGATCACAGGCTTTCTGCAGGTAGTCATGCCGCTTTTTGCTGGACGGATTATACAAACAGATGACAAAATCTGCCGCAGCTGCCGCCAGCAAACGTTTCTCGATTTTTTCCCATGGGGTCAGCAGATCACTGAGGCTGATCAGCGCAAAATCATGGATCAGCGGTGCCCCAAGGACTGCCGCTCCACCGATGGCCGCTGTCACTCCCGGCACACACTCTACTTCCACCTCCGGATATTCCTGACCGATTTCCAGCATCAGTCCACTCATGCCGTACACACCTGCATCACCACTGCAGATCATGGCCGTTGTCTTTCCTTGTTCTGCTTTTTCAAATGCCATCCGGCAACGCTCTACTTCCTGCTTCATTGGTGTGGTTAAAAATTCTTTTCCTGCAAAATGCTCCCGCACCAGATCTACATACACTGTATAACCGATGATCACATCACAGGATTCCAGCGCCTTTGCGGCACGGATCGTCATCTGCTCATATTCTCCCGGTCCAATTCCTACTACATATATTTTCTTCAACGTTTTTTCCTCTCTTTCATAGTGTGCGCGCCTCTACTGATAAAAATGGTAATGCAATCATTGCCACTGTCACTCCGTTTTCTGCCTGTTTATGGCAGATCCAGCATGGTTGTTTCTGTTCTTCTTCTGGCAATGCCGCCACCGCTGCACGTTCGCACACATTTCCGACTCCGGTTGTTTTTTTCACAAACTCAGAAACCGGATATTCTCCCGGTACAGCAAGCAATGCTTCTGACGAAAAAGTCTCAAATGGCACCTTCCATGCCGCTGCCAGCTGACAGATTGCCGGTTCCTTCGCTTTCAGGTCAATGGATGCCATTTTACAGATGCTCTCCGGAAGGATCTGATACGTCTCAAGTACCTGATATACCTGTAACCTGAGTTCTTCCGGGGCTTTGTTTTTTCGGCACCCAATTCCAAGAATCACCGTCTGCGGAACCAGCACCAACACGTTTTCCGGCCATCCACCATGGACAGACACCACAATACCGGCAATTTCTTCTGTCTTTTTGTCATTTACCGCTTCCAAAAACGCCTCTTTTTCCTCGAGACGCTGATATTCCTGCGGCAAAGCTCCCCGGATTGCCACACCCGGTTCCGCATAAAACGGAAGTTTTTGCCCTGTCACAAATACAGCTGCCGCATATTTTGCAAGTGCCCGATCCATAATCCGCAGGTTTTGCTTCTGCGCCCACACATCCACGGCCAGCCGTCCATTGACATCCGATGCCGTAGTGATCACAGGATCTGCCCCGATGCCTTCTGCCACCAGCTTTGTCCACGCGTTGCCGCCCCCCAGATGCCCGGACAGCAGCGAGATCACATGCATGCCACACTCGTCTGCCACCAGAACCGCAGGATCACTGTATTTATTACACACAAAGGGTGCAATGGTGCGCACTGCAATGCCACAGGCGCCTATAAAGATCAACAACTCAGACTGCGTAAAAACATCCTGACACCAGGCCTGCAGCCCGTCTGACACCGGCTGTACCCCTTCTGTCCCGTATTTTTCCGCAATCTGCTTTTTCCCACTGTACAAAATAACCTCTGTCTGTTCCTGGTCACGCAGCGATTCCCGCATCCGGCAGGACAGCTTATAACCTGCTTCCGTAAAGGATATGATTCTGACTCTGTTCATCACTTTTTCGCTTTCTGTTACTGCTTCGCTTTTCTGAATTCCGTCGTAAACTCCGGATGATACAGCTCGGATCTGTCATAATTCGTATGTGTCACCGCATCACCGATGATCATCAGCGCGGTCTTTGTAATATTATGCTCTTTTGCTGTCTGTGCCAGTGTTCCCACGGTACAGATGTATTTTTCTTCCTCCGGCCAGGTTGCCTTGTATACGATGGCTGCCGGTGTGTCTGCGGTATATCCTCCCGCAATGAGTTCTCTGGACAGTTCCTCTAACAGCCCGGTGCTCAAAAATACAACCATGGTTGCCTGATGTGCCGCAAAAGAAGCAATACTCTCACGATCCGGCACCGGTGTCCGGCCTGCCATTCGTGTGATGATCACGCTCTGGGACACATTTGGAAGGGTATATTCCAGATTCAGTGCGGAAGCCGCGCCACAAAAAGCACTGACGCCCGGACAGCTCTCATACGGAATCCCCATCTCATCCAATTGATCCATCTGCTCCCGGATCGCGCCGTAAATACACGGATCGCCGGTGTGCAGACGAACGATCTTCTTGCCCTTTGCATGTGCCTGTTCCATCACTTCCAGCACCTCTTCCAGTGTCATGGTTGCACTGTTATATACCTCACATCCTTCTTTTTTATAATCCAACAGCTGTGGATTTACAAGAGATCCTGCATAAATGATCACATCTGCCTGCTCCAGCAGATTTTTTCCCCTTACCGTGATCAGATCCGGTGCTCCACTACCTGCACCAACAAAATGTACCATACCTTTTTCCTCCTCCTGATTTTTTCAAATCTATATTCACTCTTTTTCTATCAATTCTCTGACAGGCCTTATCTGTGTTTCGCCTGTGTGCGGCTGTTCTGTCTGTATCCTTTTCCATGCAAATATAACAAAACAGCACATTTTCTGTATTTTCAGTATTATCGTTCTGAAATCAGGCATTCCAGCATTTTTTCCGCCAGATCTGTCCGCCCCAGTTCACCCATGGCATTGGAATACAATACCGCGCCGATCTGCAGCTGTCCCTGCGCCCGATGGTTCAGATAATACGCAACTTTCTCTGTTATGATCTGCAGCGTTTTCTCCCAGAATGGGGTCTGCTTCAAAATCGCAAGCCCTTCATCTGTGGTCACTGCTGTCAGAATCTGATTCGCCGTTTTGACATCCGCTCCTGCACGCAGTGCGCAGGCCGCCATGATCTCCATACGGGCATCCGCATCCCTGGAATGGGTATTCATGATGCCCCCTGCTACTTTGATAAATTTTCCGATATGGGCTACAAACAAAATGCCTTTCAAGCCCATATTGACTGCAAAATCAATGGTCTGTCCCACATAATTGCTGCACTTGACCGCTTCTTCCGCTTCAAAAGGAAAATGTCCGGACAGATACTGCAGTCCATAATTTCCCGGTGCGATCAGCAGATACTGCTTTCCACCGGAAACTTTCTGCTTCATTTCCACTTCGATACTGGAGATCAATGCCTTTTCACTCATTGGCTCCACAATACCGCTTGTTCCAAGGATGGAGATTCCTCCCTCGATTCCAAGTCGTGGATTAAAGGTCCGTTTCGCAGTATCTGCACCTTCCGGCACACGGATCCGCACACGGATTCCGCCACTGTAACCATATTTTTCACAGATTTCCTGCACCGCTTCCGTGATCATCCGCCGCGGCACCTTATTGATAGCAGGCGCTCCCACCGGTTGTTCCAACCCCGGAAGGGTGATTTTTCCCATGCCTTCCCCGGCAGTGATTCCAACCAGAGCTTTTTCCCCGGAAATTCTCTCTTCTGTATCAAAATTTTGTACCCTGACGTTTTTTTCAGAAAAATCTGCTTCTTTCTTCTCTGCAGATATAGCAGACTTCTTTTCTGCGCTCTCCTGCTCTGCATGTGCAAAAATCTGCTGCAGTTTCCTTGCTTCTTCCACTTCACACAGACTCACATCCGCATAAACCAGAAGTCCACTGGTCACATCCGGATCATCCCCGCCATCCTTACGGATAGCACAGGACACCGCATTCTGCTCCCGCGCCACATCCAGCACTTCCAGCCAGATGCGGATGCCCTTCGGTGTCAGAAGTTCCACCACAGGAAGTTCTTCCTTTGCAAACAGCATCGCTGCTGCCGCCTTTGCTGCCGCTGCAGCACAGCTTCCCGTGGTGTAGCCGAAACGCATTTTTTTATTGTCTTTGATAATAAAATACTCTTCCAGTCCGTTCTTCATTTTACTTCTGTGCTCCAACTGTATCTTTCCATCTTTTCTTATGTTTGTCGCTGCTTTACCAGCGTTTGCTGTGTGATCACACGTTTGCTCTAATTCTCCGGCATATTTGGCTGCAGGAATGGTAAAATCTTCTCAAGGGAAGGATTCTCCGCTTTCGGCATCCACGCTGCAATGATATCAATGGTATCCTCCGGCCCGCCAAAAGGCACGGAAACCAGCCTTCCCCGCGACTGCAATGGAATCGACAGGTACGCCGGCAGGATCGTTACACCCATATTTGCAGAAAGCATCAGCAGGATCGTCTCTACGTCCTCAATTTTTGCTACCACATGCGGATGATATCCCCGCTTCCAGAATGTCTCAATGATCCGCTTATCCTCACCGATCTCGCTTTCCGGCGTGCAGGCCAGGATCAGGTTTTCATCCTTCAGATCTGTCCTTGTCACATATGGCTTCTGCGCCAGCACATGGCTGCGTGGAAATACCGCCGACATACGTTCCGTGCTGATTTTCAGCACCTCCACATCCTGGTAGTACCGTTCCTCAAACATCGGCATCAGTACCAGATCCAGATCCCCGTTTTTCAAAAGCTTCAGCAACATAGATGGACTCTGGCTTGTAAATTTCATTGCAATGTTCGGATATTTTTCATTAAAAGCCTGAATCCGCTCCGCCAGGCCCGTATTACCGATTCCCACAGAAAAACCAATTTCCAGAGAACCGATAAATCCACTGGAAGCCTCCCGGGTCCGCTCCACCGCCGTATCAATACGTTTTAAAATAGACGATGCCTCCTGCAAAAACACCTTTCCTGCCGGTGTCAGCACGACTTTTTTCTTGGTACGTTCAAACAGGCTCACTCCGAGCTGTTCTTCCAGCGCCTTGATCTGCTGGGTCACCGCCGTCTGGGAAACGTACATGGATTCCGCCGCTTTGGTAAAATTCAGTTCATGGGCCACCGCCAGAAAATATTCCAGTTGTCTGCTGTTCATGGTTATTTGTCACCTTCCGGTTTGTTATATTTGACATAGCCCGGATGTCTGCCCGGGATCTTGTATCCGTTTTCGCGCAGATCCAGAAGTCCTTCAATCTTGTCCTTTGGCATATCCGGTGCTCCACCAAGCAAATGAATGTACAGAGATGTTTTTGCATACATTTCCAGTGACTCCATACGGAAATATGCACGGGTCAGACTGTCTCCCACCGTCAGTGCTCCGTGATTTGCCAGCAGTACTGCATCATGTTCCTGTAGAAACGGTGCAATAGAATCCGGCACTTCCTCTGTGGATGGCTCCGCATACGGTGCAATCGGAACGGCACCGAGATTTACGATAAATTCCATCACCTGATAGCCATCCAGCGGACGTCCCATAGATGCAAACGTGGTCGCAATCGGCGGATGCGCATGAACTACCGCTTTTACATCTCCCCGTTCTTTATAGCACCGAAAATGCATTTTCATTTCAGAAGAAGGTTTATATCCTTCCGCTGCTGAGATCACGGTTCCATCCTCTTTCATATGCACCAGGATTTCCGGTGTCATTGCAGCTTTGCTCACACCGGACGGCGTACACAAAAAAGTACCATCCTCTAATTTCACAGATACATTTCCATCATTTGCTGCCACAATGCCGCGCTGCCACATTTTATGGCATACATCGCAGATTTCCTCGCGTTCTTTTATTGCATTTAATTCCATACTATCTTCCTCACAATCTCTGTTACATTGTTCTCTCAGTTAGATCTGAGCCCACATTTCCAGCTGTTTTTTATCACTTTTTACTTAATGTTTTTTCTTATGCGGTGTAAAATCCCGGTTTCTTCGTTTTGTCACAAAATAATTCAGGATTCCACCACCCACAATAATAATGGCCGCCACCACAAGCACCCGCTTTGCTGCCTCCTGAGGCAATGCGCTCTTGTTCTCAATGGAATCCGCATAAAATGTCAGTGTATAGGCAATTTCATGTGGTGTTCCCATCGCAGTTGTATCCGCAGTCACTGGCATCTCTTCATCAAATACCGTAACCGGAATCGTAAACGTAGAATAGCCACTCTCATTTTTATTTTCATTCAAAAGCTTTTCGCCATCCACGATCATATAATCATAGTTTGAACTGCTCCACTGCAGCTGCGCATATGCTTTTCCATCTTTCACGATAAATATCGTTGGTGAAACCACAGTGGCCTTTCCGCTTCCACCTTTCAGTGTCACATCAATGGCATACTCCCCGTCTTCTTTTTCCACAGAAAGGGGCTCCGCCTGCGCCTTTCCGCACAGACAGACACCAATCAGTAAGCCACAGCACAATCCCATCAGTGAACGAACCAGTTTTTTTCTAACTATTTTCCACTTTTTCATTCTGTCATTTTTCCTTTTCTCATGTTTCTCGAACTGTTCCTACAGATTTTTCCGTTTATAAATAAACCAGAAGGAAAGGAACAGAAATACCACCAGATAGATCACCAGGATCAGAATACCGACCGGATTGATTGCTTCCCGTTTGGCAATGCTTCGAATCATGGCGCTGGTCTGAGACAACGGCAGTGCACCGATCACCTGCCGTACGCCCTCCGGCATATTATCCATGGCAAAAAATGTATTACACAGATAGGACATCGGCATAATGACATAATTGGAAAAACGCGGTACATCCGTATGATTTTTTGCAATAAAGGAAACCACAACGGCGATGGTTGAAAATACTGCTCCATTCAAAAACATGATCAGAAAAGAAAAACCGTTAAATACAAGTCCCGTTCTGATCGGCAAAACAAGCAGCATGATCACACATCCCGCATACAGTCCACGCAGGCTTCCCGCAATGACCTGTCCCACAATAAACTGCCACAGCGGAGTCGGAGATATCATGACCTGATCGAACGCTTTCTCATACAGCCGCTGCACATTCAGATTCTGTGCAATGGCATTAAAACTTCCCGTCATTGTTGTCAGCGCCACCACACCGGGAATCAGGAAATTCAGATACGGTTCTCCATGCGAAACCATCTGCATTCCCATTCCAAACACGATCAGGTACATTAACGGCGCGATCATGGCAGCCAGGGTAATCTTATAAAAATCGCGACGGAACTCTGTCCACTTTTCCCATAATACTGTTATAATTCCCATCGTTACTACTGCCTCTCTTTCTGCTCTGCCCGTGCCACAAACACATCTTCCAGTGTGGTATTACGCAAAGCAGTCTGACCGGTCAGCCTGCTTAAATGAGCAATCGCTTCTTCTCTGTTTTTGAAATAATGACTCTTCAAACCATCCTGCGTCATCTCATCCACCGCAAAATGCCCCAGCTGTTCTACCATTTTCTTCGGCTCATTCACTTCTTCCAGATGCCCGCGGTCCATAAAGGCCACACGCTGGCACAGGCTTTCCGCCTCTTCCATATAGTGCGTTGTCAGAAGGATCGTCAGATTGTGGTCATTGAGCTGTCGCAGCAGATTCCACATCTGCCTTCTGGAAAGCGCATCCATGCCTGCTGTCGGTTCATCCAGCAGTAAAATCTCCGGTTCTGTCAGAAGCGCCCGACAGACCATCAGTTTTCGCTTCATACCGCCGGAAAGTTTTCGTACCGTTCTGCGTCGAAAATCGATCAGTCCGCAAAACTCCAGCAGTTCTTCTGTCTTTTCCTTAATCTTTTTGCGGGGCATAAAATACAGACGTCCCTGGTATTCCATCACCTCATCCATGGTCATGTCCTGCCGCATGGAATATTCCTGCGTGATCACACTGATCTTGCGTTTCAGTCCCGGATTTTTACGGGAAAGCACTTCCCCGTCCACCCGGATCTCGCCTGCCGTTGGGAGCAGCAATGTGGACATCAGACTGATGGTTGTTGTCTTTCCCGCTCCATTTGGTCCGAGAAGTCCGAAAAATTCCCCGGTTTCAATCTTCAGATTCAGATTATCCACCGCAGTAAAGGTATCAAACTTCTTTGTCAGATTTCTCAGTTCAATCATTTTTCGTTCTCCGCATCTTTTGCAATGATCAGGGAATAATATCCCGCATCATCCGGAATTTCTTCTACGCTGCGGTATACATGCTCAGTCTCCATGCCACAGTTTTCCACCATAGACACCTGTTTTCCCGTCTCACGCAGAATATCTTTTACCTGTTTCATCTTCTTGCCGGATTTCATAAAGACATAATTGCCCTCCGCATCCGGTGTGTCACCCAGACGATGAACCGCCGGCACGATATGCAGTGTCTGGTTCCACTCTACCAGCGGCTGGTTTGTTCTGGCTGCTGCTGCACAGAAGGATGTGATACCACTCACCAGTGCGGTCTTATAACCATCTTCCTCCACGCGTCTCTGCAGATAAGAAAATGTGGAGTAAATCGTCGGATCTCCCAGTGTCAGAAATACGATATCACGTCCCTGATCCAGCACTTCTTCCAGGGCTTTTGCACCTTTTTTGTGATTTTCTTCCAGTTCCTGCGGATCGTGTGTCATTGGCATATAAATGGAAAGCAATTCCTTGTCAGCCAGTTCCGGTGCCGCCTGCACCGCGATCTTGTAAGCTACGGTTTCCTTCGCATCTGCTCCAGGCACAGCGATCACCTCTGTCTCACGGATCATTCTGACTGCCTTTAAAGTCATCAATTCCGGATCTCCCGGTCCTACTCCTACCCCATACAAAATTCCACTCATCTTTCAGTTCCCCTTTCTCAAAAATAAAATGTATATACTCTTTTTTCTATATTCGTAATATTATTCGAAGAACATCTCTGCCATATAAGCATCACTGAACTTCTTATGTGTGGATAATTCCACATAGCGCATTTCTTGCTGCAGGCGTTCAAGCTCCTGACGAGCCGCTGCTGACACTGCTGCCGACACTGCGCCTTCTCCGGCAGCATTTCCGACAGAAACAGTCACCTGTTCCAGTTCCGCCGGAATCAATCCAATGGCTGCAGCACTTTTTTTATTCAGGAAGCTGCCAAAGCCACCGGCCAGAATCACCTGTTCTACATCTGTCACAGCAATTCCTCTCTCCTCCAGCAAAATCTGAATGCCCGCTGCAATGGAGGCCTTGGCCAGCTGCAGTTTTCTCACATCCGCCTGGGTCACTTTTACCTCATCCGTCAGCCAGACACAGGTTCCGTCTTCATCCTCTCCCAGATATTTTGCAAAGGATTCTTCCACCTCATCCGCGTCTGCCATCAGACCGGTTTCATCCAGCAAGCCTGTTTCCAGGAAAACAGCCAGCGCATCAATCAGACCGGAACCGCAGATTCCAACTGCCTTTGCATCATCAATGGCCGAACAGCAGATTTTTCCGTCCTCCAGCCATACTTTTGAAATTGCCCCGGAAGCTGCCGGCATTCCCATGGCGATCTCCGCTCCTTCAAAAGCCGGTCCCGCTGCCGTCGCACAGCAGACAAATTTGCCCGATTTTCCAAGTACCATCTCACCATTTGTACCAATATCCAAAAGCAGTGTCTCTTTCTCACCGTTTTCTGCCAGCACCGAGGAATGCATCTGAACTGCTGCCAGATCTGATACAATATCGCCCCCCACATATCCCGCTACTGATGGGATCACATATACTTTTTCACAGTTTGAAATGCCAAGTTTTTCCGCTTCGTATACTTCTCCAAACAGTGACAACGGTGTAAACGGTGCCACACCGATGCTCTCCGGGGACAGACCGCAAAACAAATGACTCATTACTGTATTTCCCGCAACCGCAAGCATCCGGATGGATTCCGTTCTGCCCGTCCTGGCTTTCAGCTGCATCAGCATCAGATTGATCTGTGCCACAATGGCATCCCGTAGCCGGTTCAAACCATATTCGGTGGATGCCTGTATTCTTGAGATTACGTCTGCGCCAAAACTTCGCTGTGCATTCGGTGCACTGACCGTCCCCAGACGTTCGCCGGTCGCTCCATCCAGCAGATGGCAAACCACTGTCGTGGTTCCGATATCACAGGCTGCCACCAGCCCTTCTGTGCCATCTGCAGGATACAGATAGCAGTTTCCTTTTTCTGCAATGGAGGATTTCTGTTCCTCCGGAATCGTGATACACATACCATCTTCACAAAGCGTCTGGCAGGCCAGCACCTCCCCGATTCCATCTACGTTCACCATGCATTTTCTGCAGGTTCCATTTCCACCGCAGGGCGCATGCACCTGCGTGATACCAAGCTCCTGAAACACTTCAAGGAGCGTGGTGTGCTTCCACGCTCCTGTGTATGTCGTCTTTTTATTTCCAAATACTACTTCTATTTTCATTCCCTGTAATTCCTTCTCTTACTGCTTCTCTGTCTGTCTCATATCCAATATTTGCAGACCCATAAATCTGCTTCCATTTTAACAGAACATCCCCTTTGTATACAAGTGCGTATTCCTTTATTTCAGTAAAATACAGCTACTGTACGCAATTGTATTCTTTCCATAATTATATTTCATTCCGGACTGAGCACATACTTTGCTGACAAATAATCCATATGCTTCCATCGATGGAATAGATTTCTCCGGAAACCGGCATGGCGCATCCGGGTATGTACATTTTTTGCACACCTGACAGGCTCCTGCTGCCATTGGAATGCAGTCCGGTTCCTGACTGCGCACATACGCTACCAGTTCTGCAAACCGCTCCTTCTGGTTCTGCTCCGTCTCCATCATGGTTTCCACATCAAATTCATCCTCTAACTGTCCTACGGACTGCACCAGAATACCTCTGGTATATGGAGCCACCTTCTTTGCAATTTCTTCCAACGTGCCGCATCCCGGCGGACAGGCCCAATTGCGGTTATAAGAACGACACCGGTCCGCCGCGCACATCTGGCGTACCTCCGGCAGAAACTCCAGTGCTTCCACATTCAGCGCACCGGCTTCTTCAAATCCGAACCGTTCTTTTGCCTCCCGGATCAAAGTTTCTAATTCCATGGTAAATCCCCCTGTTTTTCTCTTTTTTCCACAGAATTTATTATAAGTCTCCCTATGTAAAAACTCAATGGCAGAACGCTTATGTCGTCATTCCATTTTCGTATGTTACCATGCACTTCCCGGCATGCACTATTTCGTGTCAGTCTTGCCATTTCACTGTAAAAAACATACTCTGTCAGATTATTTTCTAACTGATATAACCCCAGAAAGCCAGGCCACAGGCCTGACTCTCCTTTTGATCAAATATACCAGTAACCTTACTTTCCCAGTATATTTTCTTATCGTTACTTTTCTTCGGTTCCAAAGAAATTATCTACAAAAATCTCACGCATCGGATTATAATTATCCACATTCCATGCCATTGTCAGACTTGGATCACTGATGATATCCGTATCCAGGAAACGCACACTGTCATTATTGGACAACAGGTTTCTAGAATCCAGAATACACACACCGACCCCCGCCTGCACCCAGAGCATTTCCTCCTGCACAGAACTTGCAAATTTCACCTTTGGATTAAAGCCACTCATTTTACATGCATCAATGATCAATTTCGGAGACTCTTCCGAATCTTCCGTAGATACCATGATAAACGTATCATCTTTAAAATCAGAAAGTTTGACATAGGATGCATTCGCCAGACGATGATTTTTGTGTACCACCACATGATCTCTGGTCTCTTCAATGATTCTGTATTTCATCTTTTCCCGGTGTTCCACGTCGAATTTTAACGTAATGATCAGATCCAGTTTGTTACCATACAGATTCTCCACCAGCGCGTTAAAACTGTAATTCTGCAGATTGATCTTTACATTCGGATAACAGGTTGCAAAATGCTGCAGCACCCCCGGAAACAAATCTCCCACATAGGTTCCATCCAGGATTCCGATATTCAGCTCACCACTCAGCCCCTGAAAACTGTTCAGTGCCTTGGCTACCGTCACATTGTAATCATTGTAGATTTTCTCAAATCCTTCCAGCAGAACTACTGCCGCCGGTGTCAGCCGGACAGAACGGTTATTTCGGATAAAAAGCTGCATATTCAGTTCCGCTTCCATGGAAGCAATCTGACGGCTCAGTGCCGGCTGTGTGATAAACAGCTTGTCTGCGGCTTTCGTAAAATTCAGGCACTTGGCTGCCGTGATAAAATACTTCATTTGAATCATGTTCATGGCTAACATCCCCCTGTGCTCTATCCTATCATATTTCGCCTGTTTTTGCAAAAGAATCAAGCAATAAACACTCCATTTTTCTATATATACAAGCAATTCTGACCCGAAAACAACTTCAGCTCACATGGATACCTTTATACTTCTTTATAAACCGTTTTTCCGCACTTCATGATTTCATCGATCATCACTTCTGTAGACCAGCCGCCAAATGGAAGGAACATCGGACAATAACAGTAACCTTCTGCCGTCTTTTCAAATACTTCACGTACACGCTTGCGCAGATCCTCCTCGGTGAGCGTACCTGCCAGGGCTTCTGTCTGATAGCCCTGATAATCCGGTGTGGTGTGATATCCAAGTTTCATACCGGTAATAGATTTCAGTTTCGGAATGTCATTAATCTCCATTCCCTGCCAGGAATCAATGCCAAGCTCCACAAACTCCGGTACAATAGCTTCAATTTTTCCGCAGGAATGCATTTCAAAAAGCACGCCCAGTTCATGACATCGATCCACCGCCTTTTTGATCTGCGGTTTGATCAGCGAACGCCAGATATCCGGGGAGAAAAACATATTATTCTGCGTCCCCCAGTCATCATGGAACATCAAAACGTCCGGTTTGTACAGTTCAATGACTTTCTCCATAAGTCTGAGTTTCCACTCCATAAAAGCATCGAAGAACGCTTCCACTTCCTCCGGATCTGTCAGTAATGCGCATAATGCATTTTCAAATCCCATCAGCATATGAAGGCGCTCAAAAGGTCCGTTTACAAACATAATTTCAAAAATTTTGTTCTCGCGGTCGATTTCACTGATGTGATCAATTTCTTCTACCTTCGACCAGTCCCATGCATCCAGATCCGGGAATTTTACCAGTTCTCTCCAGTCACAGATGTCTTCCATGATCGGTGCAACAGAATGATCCGGCGCAATGGCATCTACACTTGCTTCATATTTCCACGGAACACCAAACCAGTCCACGCCGCCGTGCTCATGAGAAGGACGCTCCTTATAAGCTTCCGGATTAAATAAAACAAAAATACCGTCATCATTTGGCAGTTCATCCACCGGCTCGTGATGGAAAAAGGCCATTACTCTCTCTTTCGGTGTCATTTCTTTCATTTTTTCAGTTCTCCTTTTCGTTCCTCAATATCGCATGATCTGCTTTTTTCAAATTATTATAACAGTATAAGTCCCAGTTGTCATTCATTTTGATTATGATTCCATGCAGTTTCGTTATTCTTAAAAAATAAAACACAGCCCAGACAGTGAAAAAATTTACATCGTATTTCTCCTGTTTGAGCTGTATTTATAACAACCTCAAAACCGTATTCACGGTAAGAATTTAGTGAGGGCTTTTAACTTCCACTGACATAAGCATCCCCCTTCCCCACCGCTTAGTGCTCTACGCACTTGAAGCGGGGAATGCTTACTCTGCGTTCAAATTTCTGTAACTATGTACTTTATGTCACACTACAGACTTCTCTTTTTATGTAGTATATAATATCAACGTGCATACTGTAAAATACAGAATCTACCTGTCATCATAACACTCTGTTATAACCAACTCACCTTTTTCATAAAAATGAATATCAAAAACAGAATAAGCTCATAACCAGATGACGATTCACATTTGCCCTCGCATTTTTTATACTGAATCTATACTGAACAGAACTGTCAGACAACAGGCTGTTTTTATTCAAACACATTATCATTTACAGGAGGTTTTTACATTATGACATCAGAAGAAAAAATTCAGAAAGCCATCAGTCTGGAACCATATGCCAGCAAATCAGAAATTCCTATTTTTCCTATGATCATCACTTACGCAGGTGTTCCTGCCGGAATCACACAGGCAAAATTATTTGAAAGCAACGAAATCTGGCTGGATTCCATGGAAAAAACATTTCAGAAAATCGGATGCTATCCGGATATGGTAATGCCGGTTGGTGCCGCAGACACGGTATTTATCGAATCCATGAAAGCACGTCTCCCGGGCCGTGAACTTGGGGACAACGAATTATTCCAGTTCATTGAGCTCCCTGTTATGACGGAGGACGATTATCAGTTTTTGATGGATAATGGTTATCAGGCCTGGAAAATGAAACATTTATGCGCCATTCAGGAGCCGCCTGTGACACCGGACGAAGCAGGTATCGGGCAGATTGTCGGACGACTCATGGAAGTCGGCAAACATTTTGGCATGAACCGCCAGTACTGGGAAAGCAAAAACATTCCGCTTTGCTTCCACAACGGATGCGCACCAGCCTTTGATGAATTCTCCATGTCCCGTGGTATGGAAGACTTTTTCTACGATCTGTATGATGAACCGGAAATGGTAAAAAATGCATGTGCTGCTGCCACTCCTGCAATCATCGGTCAGGCTCTTCAGGGTATGAAACCGGGTGACCGCATCGCTATGTTTGCAATGCGTTCCTCCTCTTCTTTCATTTCACCGGAAATGTTTGAAGAATTTGCTTTTCCATATATGAAACAGATGGTAGAAGCATTTTATGCAAAGGGAATTGTCAGTGTCATCCACTGCGACGGTAACTGGCTGCCGATGCTGCCATATTTCTGCGAACTGCCAAAAGGAAGCTGTATTATTGAATTAGACGGAACCACCGACATTGAAAAGAGTGCTGAAATCCTGCGTGGACATCAGTGTATCCGTGGCGACATTCCAGCTGCCACTCTGGCATTTGGAACCGTAGAAGAAACAAAAGCTTACTGTGATAAACTGATCAATCTGGCTATGGATGGTGGTTTCATCATCGGAACCGGATGTGAAGTGCCGCTGAATGCAAAACTTGAAAATGTGCAGGCGTTCATGAACTGCCTGAAATGCTAAATTCTTGGTTATAGTATTGGTTATAATTTAATATATGTGAAAAAATCAGAGAAAATTTCCTCACTCACTAACCGTTCACTGCCCTCGTTTTGCTTCGGTTTTATCGCGCTCACTTCCAACTCCGATAAAAGCTGGTCGTTTCCCGCTCGCGCAAAACTCGCAAAACTCAGTCGTTCTCTGAA
>Ga0129310_1001669_pt1 | contig 18603 bp, 14 predicted proteins | sample Go1ome_2_FD_94433 | JGI IMG/M metagenome (GOLD analysis project Ga0129310, IMG submission 94433) | Western lowland gorrila individual fecal microbial communities from Wisconsin, USA - Go1022A metagenome | ecosystem: Host-associated > Mammals > Digestive system > Large intestine > Fecal | place...
AAACACAATAACGTAAATATCGGTTGTAAGGATATAACACTTATCATAAGCAGGTACTTCAGAACCGCCGGTACTCGGCGAGGTGTTTTCGAGCCTAGTACCGCTGCGAGTGATGAGTAGCGACTACGTTGATATGTTATATCCCAAACAACCGATTTGTAACCTAGATGTTTCGTGCGTCCGTCTTCACTTACGCTGTGCAAGGGTAAAAATTTATTCGTTGCGGATTGCCGCAAGGGGACTCAGCTTCGTAGCCCGTTGTGCAGGAAAGAAGCCCGCAATCATGCCAATCAACGTAGAGAATACGATAGCAAGTCCTACAAGCCATAAAGGAATAGAAGAAATATTCACATCACTTCCATAATCTGCAATCATGTCCGCCATAAAGTTCGGTGCCACAAACCGGTTCAGCACAACTGACAGAACATAACTGAGAACGACTCCCGCAATTCCTCCCAGGAATCCGATAAATGCTGCCTCTGCTAAGAACATAGAACGAATATTACCTAGTCCGCAACCTAATACTTTCATAACACCAATCTCTTTGGTTCTTTCATAAGTAGACATTGTCATAGTATTGGCAATACTGATTGCAGCAACCAACATCGCAACTGCTCCGATTCCACCGAGAACCGCTTCTATGATCATAAACTGTTTCTCTGTCTCCTCGATCCATTCTTTATTCGTCTCACCATAATATCCCATATCCTGAATCTCTTGCAATACATCTTCCACATTTGACGAATCATCTACCGTTACTACAAACTGGGAATATTTCAGATCACGATAAGGTTTACCGGACTTATCGGTTGGCTGCCCCGGAATCACCTGATTCTCTGTATAGTTCTTCTTTAGAAACGCCTTCAGGCTATCAATATCTGCATAGCAATTATATGAAAACTCTGTATAATCCGAATCCGTTCCTGCTGTAATACCTGATACTTTCAACTGTACTTTCTTCACATCCGATGTAAATGATGTATAGGTATTCGCACCATCAACCCCATCTTCATTGATACCATCATACCCTAAACTAGTATCGCCGGAATTCATAAAATTAATATCTGATTCTGTTGCTCCAGCATCTGTTGCCGATGTTGCATCATCCCCGGTCAGACTGCCGGTATTATTCTCTGCAGAGGTATCCATCCCTTCGTTACCTGACACATCTGTCCCATCAACACTCGGCGAATTCATTCCATCATCCATTGACTGGTCAGAGAAATCCGTTCCATTATCACCGGATGTATCCGAAGAATCATTCACGGAAAAATCTTCATCTACCGAGAAATCTTCTTCATCCGTTTCTGCAAAAGCCGGATCCACGCTGTCCACCAACGGCACATCTGCCGCTTCCTCCGAAGTATCCGTATCTGTATATCCATCCTCCAGAGTAATCCCACCAAATAATGGTCCCTTCATCAGGTCAACATCCGGCAACTCATTGGTCTCCCAATATGGATATTCACCGGTTGCCGTCTCAAAAAAGGAATCCCCTAACACCTGATTGCCAACGATCAGTGACAAACTGCCATTCTCCGTCTCAGGAGCTTTTCCTTCCTCCAATTCAATCTCTTTCAGATCTTTCTGCGGAATACCTATAATATTCACATAGTCTGATTCATATTTTCCAATCTGCATTGGCATGCTATATGTCAACTGCGGCTCGACTGATTCCACATGATCCATATCCAAAAATGTCTGCATTGTCTCATCATCTAACAGGCGATCCGACATACCACTATCATCTCCACCCGTCACCTGAATCTCTGTCAGACCACCTGCAGAACTCACCTGTTCCACCATCGCCTGTTTCAATCCGATACCAAGTGATAACATAACAACAATAGATGCCGTACCAATGATAACTCCCAACACAGTCAATAACGTTCTCATTTTTCTACGCCATAGATTGGTCAGACTCATTCCAAGGATATCAGAAATCCTCATCTTCTGTATCATCCTCTCCATCAACTAAATCAGAATCCTCGTTGCCCTCCACCTGAATCGTATCATCCGATTCCTGCAACAACTCATCACTTACACTTACTAATTCCTCTGACGTTTCCGCATTTTCTTCGGATTCATCTTCCGATAAAGCTTCCGTATCCTCTTTCGAATCCGCATTCTCTACGTTATCTTCTGACTCTGTCTCATCTGCGAACAATTCATCCTCAAACTCATCATCCTCTTCTGCCTCAAGCAATGCAGCCATCTTCTGTTTTCTCTTCTTCAGTATCAAAACAATCACAACGACTGCAACTGCGATCACGATAAGAACAATGATCAAATATACCCACCAAGGCAATCCTTCAGAGTACTCATCCGAATACTCGTCATAATCATCCTCAGAAAATTCTTCGTATCCATCCTCTCCTACACTGCAGGCAACATCCTGTTCGATCTCCGATGTATTACCATCTGTATCTTCATAAGTGATAACTACTTTAATGGTTCCCGTATCTGAATTATCTGCCACCCCCGTCACATTTAAGGTTGCATACGCAGACGAATTTCCCGCAATATTACCAACATAACATTCATCACTAGTTGCTGCATCATCCTTCGCCGCTACTTTTACATTATAGATACCGGCACCACTCTGATTATTGATCGTAAACATAAGACTTCCTTCAGAACCAATCCCGATCGACTCCGGTGACATGCTGACATCTGTAACCGCCAATTTCACTTCCTGATAGATTGGAACATAAACACTTTCACTTGCAGTAAAACTATTACCGTTGCCATCATCAAAATCACCCTTGACCACAAGACGATAATTCTTCTGCGCAAGTTCAGCCGAAGTCTTCAACTCAATCTCTACATCCCCAGTCTCACCCGCAGCAATCTTCTCCACAAATACCGCATTAGAACCGGATGTCGGGAGAAAGTTTCCCGCCTCATCTCCTACTAAAAATTTACCATTACATACATTAGTTGTCTTTGATGAATTCTGAATATGAATGGTAATCTTGAAACTCTGCCCAGCCATTATCTTCTGCGGATCAGAATCAAATCCGGTAATGATCAGCTTAGGTGCTTCCGCTTCATCTGAATCTCCTCCGGTATAACCACTATATCCACTGTAATCATCTGAACTATCATAAGATGCATCTGAATCGTCACTTTCATCTGAATCATCACTTTCATCTTCTGTTGTGTTCTTACTATCCGACTTGGATTTCTTTTTAGATTTCTTCTCAGAAGTCGTTGTTGTCACCCCTGTTGCCGAAAAATATATATTGATCGTCTTGATGACATAGTAATCATTGGCGGTTCCATCTGCGGCAATTTTAGTGTACTCTCCAATAAACTTAACACTCTGATAACCTTCCTCCAGATCAGAACGTGCTGTCATATTATATTCTGCTCCAAGAACAGCCTGCCTTCCCGGGTCTCCATCTGCTGTTGTGATCTTATAGGCATCTCCACTTGTCTCAAACGGAAATGCAGAATCAATCACCGGGTATACACTTTTTAATTTGATGCTGTTTGCATCGCTTGACTTCAAATTGAATGCAACTTTGACACTCTGACCAATCACTCCGGTAATCGACTGCGTAACTTCAACACCCACATCTGAATTCTTGCCTAATGTTCCATTTGCATCAATATTGGTATTCTCAGTAGTTGTTTGAGTAGTTGCCTGAGTAGTTGCTTCTGTTGCATATACTACACCAGTCGGTATATATAACGCCCCAATCATGGAAATGCACAATGCCCATGTCACTACCTTCTTTGTAAACATCCTATTCCATCGTTTCATTTTCTTTCTCCTTCGCATCCAGTTTCGTTCTGTCCTCTATCTTCACAATCTTACCATCTACAATCCGGATCACCTTATCCGCAATAGCAGCAAGACTATCATCATGTGTTACCATAACCAGTGTCTTTTTATGCTCATTGACAATGTGCCGCATCAGATTCATCATCTCCTTGGATGTCTTCGAATCGAGGTTACCCGTTGGCTCATCCGCAAACATAATCTTGGGATTCACCACAAGTGCACGCGCCATACCAACACGTTGCTGCTGTCCACCGGACATCTGATTCGGCTTATGCATCGCATGTTCCTTCAGTCCTACCATCCGCAGCATCTTCATTGCACGTTTCAACCGGATTGGTTTCGGAATCCCCCGGAAGGATAATGGCAATGCTACATTCTCCATCGCATTCAACGTTCCCAGCAGGTTAAATGACTGAAAAATGAATCCCACATTCTCACGCCGGAACTTAACTAACTGTTTCTCATTCATCTTCTCAATGTGATGTCCATCAATCACAATCTCACCTTTACTTGGCTTCTCCAAACCGGCCAGCATATTAAGTAACGTAGATTTACCAGAACCGGAAGTACCGACAATGGCACAAAATTCACCCTCACAAACTTCAAAATCTACACCATTCAACGCACGGACTTTCGTTGAACCAACTTTATATATCTTATGTAAATTCTTCACTTGAATTACGACGTTACCCGCATCTACCCGTTCCGCCGTCTGATTCTCATTCAATCTGTTATCCTCCTTATATGCACATCAAAATGCACAAAAACCGGGTCGGTCTTATCACAAGACAAACCCGGGTACATTATAGCACATTTTTCGCCGTTGAACAGTTTTTTTAGTATTGTTCACAAATTTTTAAGGTTTTGTCGGAACATTTGTCCAACAAATTTTATTGTATTTCTATTTATAGCTGTTCTAATTCCGTCATCCAGAGGGCAACACTTGCATCACTTGGCATCCGGAGATCTCCACGTGGAGACAGAGAAACCGTTCCGACCTTCGGTCCATCCGGTACACAGGAACGCTTGAACTGCTGAGAGAAGAACCTTCTATAAAATGTCTTCATCCATTTCAGGATTGTCTCATCCTCATATACACCCGCAAATGTCTTCTGCGCAATCCGATAGATCTTGCCCGGACGATAGCCGAAGCGCATATAATAATACAGATAAAAATCATGCAATTCATATGGTCCTACAATATCCTCTGTCTTCTGGGCAATCTCTCCGTTTTCCGGTGGAAGCAGCTCCGGACTGACCGGTGTGTCCAACACATCGAATAATACCGCCGCTGTCTTCTCATCCGTATTCTCTGCATAATACTGTACCAGATACCGCACCAGTGTCTTCGGGATGGATACATTGACTGCATACATAGACATATGATCTCCGTTATAGGTCGCCCATCCAAGTGCCATCTCCGACATATCTCCGGTTCCGATCACCATACCGTTATTCTTATTGGCAATATCCATCAGGATCTGTGTACGCTCTCTTGCCTGACCATTCTCGTACGTTATGTCATGTACATTCTCATCCTGTTCAATATCCTTAAAATGCTGCCGCACCGCATCAACAATCGAAATCTCTTTGAGCGTCGCACCAAGGCATCGTGCTAATTCCAAGGCATTCTGATAGGTACGGTCTGTTGTTCCAAATCCCGGCATAGTCACCGCAATAATATCCTTATGATCCATACCAAGCAGATCATAAGCCTTCACAGTCACCAGTAATGCCAAGGTCGAATCCAAACCACCGGAAAGCCCGATCACCGCTGTCTTACAGCCTGTATGTTTCAACCGCTTGCGAAGCCCCATCGCCTGTAATGTAATAATCTCCTCGCAACGCTGATTCTTCTTATGTGTATCGGACGGTACAAACGGTGTTCGCAAGAAATCTCTTGTAAGCTCTGTCTCTTCTTCTGCACATGTAAACATCACTTCACAGTAATCACTGTCACCTCTGTTGGCAAACGTGGTCGTCTTTCTCCGCTCTCCAGCCAGCCGTTTCACATCTAACTCCGTAGCCGTCATTCCATGCTCAAATAATGCTGACTCTGCTAACACCGTTCCATTCTCTGCAATCAGGTTGTGACCACTATACACCAGATCCTGTGTAGATTCATCATTACCTGCATCTGCATAAATGTATCCGGCCATAAGCTTTGCTGACTGCATGGCAACCAGATTCCGTCGATACTGTGGTTTGGTTGCAATCTCATCGCTTGCAGATGGATTGCAGATGACTGTTGCACCCGCTAATGCATGCCGCACCGAAGGGGAATCTGCCACCCACAGATCTTCGCATATCTCTCCTGCAACCACAAACTCCGGCATATTCTCGCAGATCATCAAAATATCCGTTCCAAGCAACACTTCCTGTCCTGCAACATTCACGCAAACCGGCTCTTTCATTCCGACTGCAAAATGTCTTACCTCATAGAACTCCTGATAATTCGGAATATTCGTCTTCGGAATCATTGCCAGAATCTTACCATCCTTACAGAATACTGCTACATTATATAACTGATTCCGATAAGGAAATGGCATTCCGACTACATACAAAATATCCATTGCCTTTGTAGCATCTAATAACCTTACCAATTCTCTCTCACATCCGGTCAAAAGAGCATCCTGCAAGAACAGATCTCCACACGTATAACCGGAAATGCATAGCTCCGGAAATACCAGTAATTTCACATGCATCTGTTCCGCATCCCGTATCATTTGCTCAATCTGACTTCCATTATATACACAATCCGCCACCTTAAGTTCCGGGGCAGCAGCAGCTACCTTGATAAAACCGTCTTTCATCTTCAAATCCTTTCCACATACTTACTCTGTATATAGCTTCTTCTTAATTAGATTTATCATACAGATTTTTTCCCCAATTGTAAATTGCTTTTTCGACATTGACAAAATCGAGCAGGAGGAACCCCCACCCGAAACGACATCGTTGTCTCTCATCTCATGACTTCGTTGTCTACACAAAAAAGCAGGAAATCATGATGATATGCTCTCTGTGACTTCCTGCTTCCATTTTTAATTATTTGATTTATTCACAATCTCCTGCACCATTTCCGGTTCCGGCATAGAACGGATGGCACCCTTCTTGGTAGTTACGAGATATGCTGCTGCATTCGCTGTCTGCAACATCTCCGTAAGCTCTGCATCTGTCAGATGGTCAATATCATGATCTAAAACATAATTAAGGATGCATCCTCCGAATGTATCACCGGCTCCTGTTGTATCCACCGTTCCACCAAGCAGATAAGATGGTACAAATACCTTTCTCCCCTGATAGTAGGAATAACTGCCATCTGCACCCGCTGTTACATTCAACAGACGGATATTCGGATACTGTTCCTGCAGCATTGCTGCACCTTTGTCAAAATCAGAGGTTCCAGTCATGAATTCAATCTCATTATCCGAGATCTTCAGAATATCGCACTGGCTCATGCCATATGCGATCTGCTCTTTCGCATCGTCTAAACTGCTCCAAAGCGGAGGTCTTAAATTCGGATCAAAGGAGATCAGCAGACCATTCTCTTTTGCTGTTGCAATTGCTTTCTTAGTTGCTTCCCGGACTACCTCATCCGTCATGGAAAGCGTTCCAAAATGAAAGATTCTTGCATCTGCAATCTGCTCACACGAAAGCTCTTCTGACCGAAGCATCATATCTGCTCCCGGATGCCGGTAGAAAGAGAACTCCCGGTCTCCATTCTCAAAATTCTTAACAAATGCCAGCGTTGTATTGTAATAAGGATCCACCACAAGACCCTCATGTGCAATTCCTACTTCATCTAATATGTCTGTCAACATCTTGCCAAATACATCATTACCCACTTTGCCAATAAATGCACATGACTTTCCAAACTTCTTAAGAATTGCCAATACATTACAAGGGGCACCACCCGGATTCGCCTCGAACACAGGATTTCCCTGTTCGCTGTTTCCATAGTCTGTAAAATCAATCAACAACTCACCAAGAGCAATTACATCATACTTTTTCACAACTGTTCCTCCCGTTATGCCTGTGCTTCAATCACATCTGCCATATCATACATACCAGCCGGCTTACCTGCTAAGAACTTACCAGCCTCAATCGCACCCTTTGCAAAGACAGACTTTGAATAAGCAGTATGATTAAATGTGATCACTTCATCCGTTCCTGCAAAGATGACATCATGTACACCCACGATCGTGCCACCACGAACAGACGAAATACCGATCTCCTTGTCTGGACGCTGCTCACTTCTAGTACTTCTGTCATATACATACTCGTACTCGTTGCCAAGTGCTTCATTGACAGAATCCGCCAATGCAAGAGCCGTACCGCTCGGTGCATCCTTCTTCAGACGATGATGTTGTTCTACCACTTCAATATCATATCCGGCATTGCCAAATACTTTAGCTGCATCTTTTAACAGCTTCAGCAATGTATTGATTCCCAAAGACATATTCGCAGACTTCAAAATCGCAACCTCTTTACTTGTCTTCTCTACATCTGCAAGCTGCTGCTCACTTAATCCTGTTGTACAGAGCACAACCGGAATCTTCTTTGCCTTGCTATACTTTAACAGATTATCTACTGCAACCGCTGCTGCAAAATCCACGATTACATCTGCCTCTACATCACAATCGAAAATGTTGGTAAACACCGGATATCCATTGTCACGGTTATGCACTACGTCAATTCCGGCTACGATCTCGATATCGGAATCTTTTGCTACTAACTCAGTAATCACCTGTCCCATATGACCATTACAGCCATGCATAATCATTTTTACCATTGTAATATTCTCCTTTGCAACAAAATCTTGCGTATATCATAGCATTTATGATGTATTTTCGCAATGTGTGATTTAGTGGCATCCCTTCTTTTCACACCATTTTGCACTTGCCGGATCGGTCGGATCCCAGGTATGCCATGACGGAAGTTTCTCTAACTCCGGCTTACCAAACGGTCCCGGATTCTTGCTCTCATAGATCACTACCTTGGTTCGGCCCTTACAGTGATCATAGATCCATTTCATATTCTCGCATTGCAGGCGGATACAGCCATGCGATGCTCTGGTTCCTAACTTGTTATATTCTTCAACATCTAATGACTTATTGTTCCGGTACTCTGTATACGGCGAAGTATGGAACAGGATGTTACCATGAATCTGCTTTGTCCATTGGCTGTATGAATTATAGAACAACACCCAATACCGGTGTGTCACACCTGTGTAAAAGGTTCCTGTCTTATTCGTCTTACCCGGTGCGCATAGGAAAGACTTCACCGGAATCTTATAACCTTTCTTTCCATCTTTTGCGTAAACGGTTACGACACAGGCAGATGTGTTGACCTTCAATACATAGGACTTCTGTTCGCCTATAATTCCTTCTACATCCTTGATCACATTGCCATCGGCATCATAGTAATACTTCAGACCCTTTTTATACTTTGAACGGAATGCAAGCTTCTTAGTGGTTCCTTCTCCACTTGGAGCTACATATACTTTACTTCCATTCTGCTTCTGATACGGAACTACCATATATGCATAAGTATTCTTATAAGTAAGATTCTCATCTACATAAGAGTTTTTCTGACCTCCCTTACATTCTCCTGCCTCTTTCCAATCCTCCGTACCATTTTTTCTGAAAATGATATAACCATCTGCATCTTTTTTCTTCTCCCATGTTAGTTTCATGGATTTCTTAGAAACAATATCAATGGATTTAATTTTAACCACAGATAAATTATTGTCTGTCTCCGGCAAGTTCTCCGTTACTGCTTCCGTGACAGCCTGCTCTGTGGTCGCAACCGCTGTCGTTGCGATCTCCGTCGTCGCTGTCAGATCGGTAGCATGTACAACCATGTGCGGTATAGCAACTGTCATACCGAAAAACAACGCACTGACCATCAAACCATGTATATTAAATTTCTCTCTTATCTTTTTCATGTGTACAAATCCTCCCTTTGAAAACTTCCATGTCTCTTCCATAATAATTTATTTTATATGGAAGTATATAAAAAAGCAAATAATTTATGTACGGCGACTCTCAGGCAAACACAAAACCGACAATCTTATTCATCCAATCCATGCTTGACCGCATACACCGCAAGCTGTGTACGGTCTTTTAATTCCAACTTTTCCAACAGTCTGGACAATTGATTGCGCACCGTTCCCTCTGCTAAAAATAATTTGGCCGCAATTTCCTTATTGTCATATCCACCTGCCACAAGACGTAATATATCCCTCTCCCGGTCTGTAAAATGTTCAGTCGGTACATCCTCATTTTCTTCTAACTTCTTCTTTGCCGCCGGTTCCATCTGGTTGCGCATTACCTGATATATTCCACTTCCAAATACGCTGATACCATGATATACGCTCTTTACTGCCGCAATGACACTGGCATCCTCCATCTCTTTTAATATATAACCATCTGCACCATTTTGCACTGCCTTGGCAATCGTTTCTTCGTCATCAAAAGTAGTGAGTACCAACACCTTAACTCCTGCACATTGTTCTTTGATCGCATGAATTCCATATGCTCCATCATAATCCGGCATCCGCATATCCATCAAAACCACATCCGGCTGATACACCCTGCACTTTTCAAAGGCTTCCTTTCCGTTCTCTGCCAATGCAACCACTTCCATCTGTGTATCTGCTGATAATACCGCCTTCAGTCCCTGCCGCAATATCCGAATATCATCTGCAATCAATACCTTGATCTTCTCCATACTTTTCTCCTTCTCATCTAATGGATATCTAGATAATGAATCATCCTGCCTGTTCATACGGAATCTTAACTACAGTTAAAAACCCCTGTCCCTTTTCTGATGTAAAATGAACGCTGCCACCTGCCTTCTCTACCCTCTCTCGTATACCTCGAAGTCCATTATTGTCTGTTATCGTGTCACAGCCGTCCCCATCATCTGCGATCATAAGCTCTAAACGATCCTTTAAGAAACGTATTACAATATCTATCTTACTTGCGTACGCATATTTTAATGTATTCGTAATGGATTCTCTCACACAATCATAACATATTCGTCCAAGATGGGAATATGCTTCCCTATCTTCTCCCCGTACTGTCACCTCAACCGGAATCTCTTTCACCCGATTAGCAAGCTGTAAGATTCCCTGAGTAACCATCGGTGCCTCCTCTTCCTGTCGCAACTGATTAATTGATATGCGCAGCTCCCGGATTCCTTCAGAAGCCAGCTTTCTTGCCTCCTCTAGATACCCTGTTACCTCACCCTGCCTATTGTGCTCATTCGAAACAATTGCCATTTTCATATAAGATTGCAGCATGGTAAGTGTATGTCCTGCGGTGTCATGCACCTGCTGTGCGATCCTGTTACGTTCCTTTTCTAATGCAAGTTTTTCCTTTGAAACCGCTAATTCCTTTGTCCGATTCACCAACTCGTAATACTCACTTACATCCTGCACCACAAAAGCTATTGTTCTTTGCTGTTCGTACTGCTGAATCTGTAGAAATCTTCCATTACTGTCACAATAAGTTTCTTTAAGAATAGCATTCCGGTCTCCATCACATTCGGACACATGTATCCTCTCCATCTTCGAAAGCACTTGCAGCCACTCTGTCAACGTAATGACATCCTCTGTGGAAATTCCCATCCAATCAGCAAAGCGGTCATTCACAAAAGTTGCCCTTCCTTCCTGATCAAAGACACATACACCATCCTGCAAACCAGACAGAATATCTCCAAATGCCGTTCCATTTACATCCATAAACCGATACCGGAAAGTTGCAATCAATACCAAAATACCGGAAATTCCAAAACCTAACGGCGTAATATCAAATGCCGATTGCACCAGTCCTGTCAGATATACCGCATTGAACAAAACCGGCACAAGTACTGCGGTGATGATCAATCCTCTTGCGGCTGCATTTTGTCTGTTCTTTTTGTGCACACTGCGATAAAGCAAAACAGCTCCAAGCACCACAAACAGATACGTTGCTGCCACATTTGTATAAAAGAAGATGCCATGTGTCACAGCATCTTTCATGAAACTACTATAATACAAGTGATGCCATGGATTCGACAGTACCATACAATAGTGAAAAGCCGACAGGATATACGGCAGTATCCTAACCACCCGGGGTAGTCGTATTTCACTATAGGTGATCGCAAAATGCAGCCAGAATGCGCCAACGAAACAGATCCCAATATTTCCTACCAGATACGAGCCGGTCAACTGCCCGGTTGTATGGGATAACAGAATCAATATCTGTGAAACGCACCAAAGGACTACCATCGTCTGGCAGCCCACATATTGATAATTAGCTTTATTGCGTTGTCCTTTTAAAAGCAGCACCGCCATACTGACGGTAACTGCTCCAATCACAAGTATATATAATACACCTAATATTAACTCCATTATTGTAACCCCACTATCTCTTTCTTTCCTTGCGAATCGCCATTATGATCATCGCAACCCCCGCTGCAAACAAATATACCCACCATGCAATGCTGCACCAGAAATTCCATGTTAGACGGATACCGATCACCAAAAGAACCATTCCCGATATCATAGCATAGCCGCGTTTCTCTTTTACTACCGCAATCCCTAACAGGATCGCTGTTACTACTCCAAGGATCAGTACATGTAAGAGACTTCCTGTCTCTAAATTATACATCCCCCATACCGTAAACAAAAGTACCGTGCAGCTTAACTGTGCTATCTCCGCACCCTTTTTCTTATCATACCAGATGTGACCTAACAGAACAATTCCAAGTGCAAAAACGATTGCATGTAACTCCGGCTCAAATTCTGCGATCATTTTCTGCTCACATACAACCTCTACCAGCTGCCAACCGATGTACTCCACTATGGCAAGACTTGTCATCTTACCACCTCTTCCCTGCGACCGATACAACAGATATGCTAACACTCCTGCAACTGCAAGATTCCACACAAAACTAACTGTATATTCCCCGCCTTCCATCCAATATAGAAGATGACCGGTAAACATCTGCCATGCAAATTCAATTCCATGCAGAATATAAAATACGAGATTAGCAATCCAAAAAGATATCCTCTTCTTTTCCGGATCGGCTGTTACTAGATAGCAATGCACCCCTGCGTAGATCAACACTAACACACCAAACACAACATTGCATACAAGCCAGTTCTCATCACTAAATATGATCAGACCAAAAATCGATGTTGCATCTGTAAAAAGAGCTGACATCACATAGTCAAAAACCTCTTTTTTCTTCCAAAGCCGATATAATGACATTCCGGTTACAAATACACATCCTGCAAATGCTAAATACTGTCCGTGACCAATATAGGTATAAAGCGAAAGCAGAAACAACCCGCCAAAGCAGGCACCTAAATAATATAAAGCGGTTCTCACTTTGGTATATCCGCCTTTTCCGGTCAGATTCACACATCCCACAAAACACCCGATACTGCTCATTGCCACAATACCCTGCTTTACAAATGCCGGAATGTATTCCCATGCACTACTTACAAAGATTGCCCCCGATATCACCACAAACAATACACCTACCACCAACTGTAATGTAATCATATGTTCCCTTTTTGTACTCATACTCAACCACCCTTTCCATGTAACACAGGCTCAGTCTCTTACCCTGTGAATTACCATTTGTTTTGTTGTTTATGAGCTTATTATATGGAAAATGATTCCACCCGGTTAGATGTCATCTGTCACGATCAGACAGCATACGAATGTGACAAATGTCACTTTGTATTATTCTCTTCCTTCCGTCCAAATCGCAATCGTCTTTAGCAGCTTTTCCTTCTCATCATGATTCAATCGCATCATTGCTTCATACAACTGCCGGTCTAATGCCGTTTCCGTATATTCCGGCTCTAACTCACCCACCAGCGAATCCAGTGAACATCCCACCAGCCGCGCATAGTATGTCAGGATCCGCAGCGACATCGCTGTCCGGTTATTCTCCACATTACTGATATATCCCGGTGTAACGCCAAGGGACTCTGCCACCTGATTCTGTGTCAATCCATTCTTGATCCGCAATTCTTTAATTAAAGTTCCATAATCCTCTGAATTCATAACAACACTCCTTATATACTATATCTAATCAAAGTATACAATAAATATCACTTGATTTAAAGATACTAATACTATATAATATATTCTATTAGCATTATTGTTTGTGTATCTCTTATATTTCCAACAATTATTTTCCTCATGATCAAATACAAATGTAGCTTTGACACACAAACCATAATTTAATATAATAAGGAGGAACACAATATGGGAAAAACATTCGATGAATTAACAATTGCAGATGACTTTATGTTCAGTAAGGTGATGCTCAACAAAAAACTGGCAAAGCATTTTTTAGAAGTGATATTGGATTGCAAGATCCAATCCATTTCTTACCCGGTATACGAACATTACATTGACATTCGTTATGATGCGAAAAGCGTCCGGTTAGATGTCATATTAGAAGATGATACACATACTGTATATAATCTGGAAATGCAGACAACAACTCACCCCGGACTTACGAAACGAAGCCGCTATTATCAGGATTTGATTGATCTTGATCTGTTACAAAAGGGTGCAAATTACAACGAGTTGAACCATAGTTTGGTCATATTCATCTGTACTTTTGATCTGTTTGAGAAAGACCAATACATCTATCGTTTTCGAAATGTCTGTCGGGAACTTCCTGAATTGGAACTAGAAGACGGAACCGAAAAGGTATTTATTAATACTACCGGACATCTTGGAAATGTTACAGAGGACTTCAAGCAAGTTATGCGAATGTTTAACGGTCTGATTGCGGAAGGCAATTTTGTGGAAGAATTGCAACAGGAAGTAGACCGGGTCAAATTAAGCAAAGATTGGAGGCGTGAATATATGAAATTACATGTCTTATTAGATGATACAAAAAGGGAAGGCATCATACAAGGAGAATTATTAGCACTAACCAAACAAGTCTGCCGCAAACTTCAGAAGCAAAAAACACCTCAGGAAATTGCTGAAGATCTGGATGAAAGTTTAGAGAAAATACAGCAGATATGCGATATTGCCAAAGAATATGCTCCTGATTATGACCCGGAAGCAATCTGTGCGCAATTATTATCGAGTATGTAACGATAAATATTCTTCCCGCAACATGGTAGTTCTTTTGTTGCGGGATTTTTTATGTGCAAATCGTTCTCATATTAATAATCATTCTCAACTATCCAGTTGCAACCGGAAATAGATTGTGCTACATTTTTGTGCCTATAGCAAATTTACTTCTTTTGTTTTATAATGCCCAGCATCCGTTCTACCATCCAAAATCTAACAGCCAGTTATTCAGTCTCCGCTCCCGGTCCATATCTGACAGACTCTCATCTACCGGTGCGATATATTCTCCTTTAATTGTACCATCCAGAATATAGAGTACCCGCTTGCAACGTGATGCCACTTTTGCATCATGTGTCACCATCATAATTGTGGTTCCCTCCTCATTTAAACGAACCAGCTCATTCATCACTTCCGTAGAGGATGCCCGATTAAGTGCACCTGTCGGCTCATCTGCAAACAATAGCTTCGGATGATTGATCATACTCCGGCAGATACAGGCGCGCTGCAACTGTCCTCCAGACACTTCATTAATATCATTATCCGCAACCTCAATAATCGATAATTTTCGCATCAATGCTTCCGCACGGGATACTTTCTCTGCCCGGCTCTCTTTCGACTTCTTACTCTCTATTGCCGGAAGCAGAATATTATCAAGGATCGTCAGGTTCTTCATCATATACATTTGCTGAAAGATAAATCCCATCTCATCCAACCGCTTCTTTGCCAATGCGTTCTTATCCAGTTTCATTATATCCTGACCATCAAAAAAGACCGATCCGCTTGTTGCAAGATCCATTCCCGATACGGAATACAACAATGTGGATTTTCCAGAACCGGACGGCCCCATAATAGCAACCATATCCCTCTCTTCCACATTGAAGCTCACATTACGCAATACATTGTTCTGTCGTTTATCAATCACATAAGTCTTACACAGATCTTTTACCTCTAATATATTTCCCATCTTTTTCCCATCCTTTCCAATCTAACATTGCTTTCAATAATTGTATTACTCTACATTTACCAGATCCGCACCCTTAATTGTCCATGTCTTCCATGCACTGATTCCGATCGTAACCAGCGTTATTCCAAGAATGATTCCCGGATAGATCAACAGAATCTTGACCGGATCAAAATAATAATGCACATCCGTTGCCCCCATCATTGCCCAGATCGGATCACACCATAATTTTGTAACCGGTACTGTCAATACCACGGCGCTACATTCTGCCAGCACTGCCACTAACAGAAACCGGCAAACATGCCATTTCCATACCGATCTATTCGTAAATCCAATTGCCTTCAAAAGTGCAATCTGACCAAGTTCTGCCGATATAAAGGAGCGTTCCATCAGCATGGTTACAAGGATTACTACAATACCTGTTATGATCAGCAAAAGTACTACCACCGAATCCATCGTATCTGCAACCCGCATACAATCTACACAATATCCCGCTGCATCATAAATACCACTGATACCATACATTTTCTTAATCGTTTGTATTCGTTCTGTAATCTCTTTCTCATCCGGATGATCTGCAAAATCAATCTGATATGCCATCATTGCATTGGCATACGACATAGATGTCGGAGCGTCCTCATGTAGTCTCGCTACTTTACCAAGCTGATTCATCGACTGAAACATTGCCGTTACCATACACTTTCTTTTTTCTGTTCCAAAATCAATTGTAATCGTATCGCCAATTCCTACTCCTAATTGTTCTCCAATGGCAGGCGTGATTGCGATCTCGTTTGCATTCTGCGGAGCGGTTCCTTCTGTATAACGATAATCCGTTGTTTTTGTCTCTGTATTTTGCTGAAAAATAACAGAATATGCCTCTCCATCCACCTCGCAGGAATATTTATACCAGACTTCCATGCTAACCTTGCCCGGGATTCCTTTCTCTTCCAAATCCTTTTCCATTGATCGGTAATTCTCTTTTAACTGCTCTTTTCCGTCGTCTGTCATAACATTCATTTTGATCAGTTTTGCATCTGGTATGTAGATATCCGATTCCTTTCCAAAGCAGGTGATCAGATTCTTGCTCCTTACCGTCGAAGCTACCAGAACAATTCCTAACATAAAGATAGAACACAGAAAAAATGCCAGCCATATTGTCAGGTACCGCCTCGGTGCACTTAACACATCATTTACAGCCATATATAATGGTGTCTGTACATGGGAATGACACAGCCGATATCCTGATTTTTTCTGATAGCGTTCTCCTGTCTGACCACTCCTTATCGCATCCACCGGTGTTAATTTCTTGACATTTCCCGTACACAGATAAGCAACCCATACCATTAACACTATAACCAACATCGTGCCAATGGCATGGATTCCATGACCATTGTCATTTCCAAGCACCATCTTTGTCGACACGGATGCGATCAGCATATTACCAAACGGAATACTCACGAAGAATCCAATCACACCTCCCACGCATGCCATTACGCAATATTTGACGATATACAGTCTGCGAATCCGGCTATTCTTAATTCCAATCGCTTTCATAACCCCAATCTCACGGTATTCCCCCTGTATGGTAAATGCAATTACAAATCTTAAGATCACAAACGACACAATAATTAAACAGATACTAAGCACTAACACGATCATTGCCACAATCATATCCATTACATATGCCATTTTGATCATGGAGCGATCGGAACTAAACAAAATGTTAGAAGCCTTTGTCAACTCTGATGCAAGTGCTTTCGTATTGTCCGTTGCAACATGAAAGATCCTTCCTTCATACGGCTTTACCTTCTCACTTCTTGCAAACACCTGATAATCCTTACTATTCATGATCAACCGGGTATTCCCCATCATGTCGGAGCCAAGCAAAGCATCCTTGATCTCTCCTGCAATCTGTAATGACAGATCCACATCCTGTAATTGAATCCGCAGAATATCTCCCACTTTTGCATGATTCTTGTTAAGTATCCCACTTGTAACATAGACTTCCCCCTGCTTGACCTTCCTTAATCTTGTATTATCCGCCAAAAAGAAGTGCAACTGATCCTCTTCTAACGGCTGCAACACCAATGTATTATTATTCTTTGTAATCAGTTTCTTTCCTTTTATCGTCACATCATCATTAGAACCCCAGATGCAATATTCCTCCCGAAAGTTTTTCACCTGCTTTGAGTGTTCTAAAATATTTCCGACTCCTCCATCTCCAAACTGCGTAAATACTATATAATCCAGCAGTCTTGCTTTTTCCAAAAAATAATCGGTTCCATTCAGTATGGTTACCACATTATTTAACCCGCTTGCCACAAACACGGTAGCCAGAATGGTGAAGAGCAGCAGAATCATATTGATAGTACGATTCCTTTTCAAATCCCGTTTCAATATATTGAGATACATATAAATAACTCCCTTCCTGTTTTCTTGCATTCAGCATAACAGAAGAATTATTAAATAATCCTTAAATTTCTCATGTCCGCAATATATTGATTTTACTACATTTTTAAAATTTTTGTCACTAATACGTCACTAATAAAATTGATATTTAATAAAATCACATATTTATTAAAGTTGTTTTATGGCACATTTTACACCATAGCGGAAACTCTACAAGTTTCGTTTGCTTTGTGACTTTATGTAACTTCTTTCCACATCTTGGACACCGCAACCACCCACTGTAACAGATCATCTTATTGACACTCTTTACAGTCGGTTTCTTTGTTTCGGTCAGCTTTCTTTCC